>ERZ836939.4271-NODE-4271-length-10972-cov-4.341852_pt1 | contig 10972 bp, 10 predicted proteins | sample MGYA00519912_ERZ836939 | MGnify/ENA primary metagenome ERZ836939 (study PRJEB31850, sample SAMEA3708810) | human gut metagenome | biome: human gut; feature: human-associated habitat; material: faeces | place: China | collected 2014 ... | reverse complement strand
CGGCCAGTGCCTCGTCGATGGCGTTATCGACGATCTCATAGACCAGATGATGCAGTCCGCGTGCAGATGTACTTCCGATGTACATTCCGGGTCTCTTTCTGACTGCTTCGAGTCCTTCAAGAATCTGAATCTGATCTGCCCCATATTCCTGATTATTATTTGTTAATTCGCTCATCAATTTCCTCCTCATCCAACGGATGAACCTTTCCTTTATATCTCTTCAACCGATTCCTTTTCATAAACAGTTCCGTTTATCACCTGGAAAATTTTGTTGATACAAAAACGGTTCTTTACAAATTCCTCCAACCCTGTACATGTAATGACAGTCTGTATTTTAGCAATACTGTTCAGCAGGTAATTCTGTCGGTTACTGTCAAGTTCCGATAACACATCGTCCAAAAGCAGGACCGGATAATCCTTTACCAGGTATTTTACCAGTTCAATCTCTGCCAGTTTCAGGGACAAGGCTGCGGTTCTCTGCTGCCCCTGGGAACCAAACCTGCGGATATCAATGCCATTGACTACAAAACTGATATCGTCCCTGTGGGGACCTGCCAGTGTGGTCTTCTGCTTCATATCCTGCTGCCTGCTTTTTCTCACAGCTGCTTCCAGTTCCTCTTCCTCTGTATCCGGGTCATAGATCACTTCAATGTTTTCTTTTCCCCCGGAAAGTTTGGTGTGGAGCTCCTTAATGATGTCTCCCAGCTGATCGATAAAAGCTCTTCTGGCCTTTATCACTTCTTTTCCGAAGCGTACCAGCTGTTCATCCCATACATCCAGTGTTGCCTCATATTCCGGATGAAAACCAAGCTCTTTTAAAAGTTTGTTTCTCTGAAGAAGGACTTTGTTGTACTGGACCAAGGAATGGACATACACTTTATCTAACTGGCATAATTCCATGTCAATAAAGCGTCTTCGCTCCGAAGGACCATTTTTAATGATATTTAAGTCTTCCGGTGAGAAAAACACCACATTTACAAGACCAAACAGCTGACTGGCCTTTCTGATCGGAATGCCGTCTACTGCGATCCCCTTGGTCTTATTTTTCTTTAAATGCATATCAATGCGGCAAGGAACCGCACCTTTTTTGATCTGAAGCTTAATGTGGGACTCATCTTCTCCAAACCGGATCATATCCCTGTCTTTCGCCCCTCTGTGGGACTTGGTAGTGCAGCACACATAAACTGCCTCCAGGATATTGGTCTTTCCCTGTGCATTGTCGCCATAGAGAATATTGGTTCCCTGACTCAATTCCATATGCAGTTCTTCATAATTGCGGTAATTCTTAAGTTCTATGGATTCGATGGTCATAGAAATTCTCTTTCAAGGATTTATTTAATAATTTTGATGGTCTGGCCTTCATAGGTGACAACATCACCATCTACTAACTTCTTTCCTCTCTGGAAAGCCTGCTCACCATTTACATATACAAGGCCGTCTTCAATGGCATATTTTGCATCTACACCGGACTCAACGAAGCCGGCAGCTTTTAATGCCTGGCCCAGTTTGATGTATTCATCCCTTAACTTTATGGTTTCCATTCTTTTTGCAATTCCTTTCTGTCCGTGTTTTACGGACACTCTATAGATTAAAATGCATAATTATACATTATACCGCAGCTGCATTAAAGTTGACCGGAAGGATCAGATAGATGTAGGTTGCATCCTCGTCCTTGATAAAGCATGGGGACTTTGGATTCATCATGTAAATATTGATCTCTTCATCATCGATCACACGGAGGGCATCGATGAGAAACTTAGGGTTGAAACCGATCATAATGTCCTTTCCGGTTTTATGGATCATCAGTTCTGCGTTCATGGAACCAAAGCTGGAATTTAACTTTAATTCCATGGTATTATCGCCTACATTTAAGATCAGAGGCTTTTTATCATTTTCACGGATCAAAATGGTAGCACGCTCAATACAGTCTAAAAATTCTTTTTTATTGATCGTTACTTTTGTTTCATAATCGCTGGAAAGCATCTGGTTGATGCGGAAATATTCCCCTTCGATCAGTCGGGAAACAACAATGGTCTGGTCAAATTCAAATAAAATATGGTTTGCGCTGAAGTAGATCAGCACTTCTTTTTCATTGTCACCGCCTAAGATCTTGCTGATCTCGCTTAATGTTTTTCCAGGAACGATCACTTTTGTATTTTCATAGTGATCTTTTAAGGTAACATTGCGGATGGAGATGCGGTGGCCGTCCAAAGATACCACTTTTAACTGGTTTTCATTGACTTCAAATAATTCACCGGCCATCATTTTATTGCTGTCGTTTGGTGAAATAGAGAAGATCGTCTGCTGGATCACTTCTTTTAAAGTGAACTGGGACAGACTGATATATTTATTTTTTTCAATATAAGGAATGTAGGAAAATTCATCTCCATCACGACCCTGGATATTGAATACAGAATTTTCGCAGCTGATGGTTGTGTTGAATTTATCGTCAGATTCAATGGTAACCACTGCATTCTGGCTGGATACACGTCTGGTAATTTCGGAAAAAAGCTTTGCATCCAGAGCAATCTTTCCGTGTTCTAAGATCTCACCATTTACAGTTGTTTCGATTCCAAGTTCCATATCATTGCCGGTCAGCTTGATCTCACCGGAAGAAGCATCAATAAGGATACATTCTAAAATTGACATGGTTGTTTTAGAGGGAACGGCCTTCATAACAATACTGATGCCGTTGACAATATCATCTTTCTGAAATCTGAGCTTCATAATTGTTGATAACTTCCTTTCTGAGTTGTTCGCATCTGGTTGCCCTCGGATAGGGTATATAAAGAATTATTTTTCGTAGAAACCGTAGTAGGGGTTGTGGGTATGTGTAAAAGTGGAAAAACCCCAGAAAAACAGTGGAAAAGCTCTGTGGAAAGCTTTGTGGAAATCATCCACATTTTTATGGAACATCCTAAAAGTTATCCACAGAGTAAAATAAAAAAATTTTTCACAAAAAACCGGCCCCGATCTATCAACAGTTTGTCCACAGCCTTTTCACAGGTTATTGTGGATTGATCTTCTTTTTCAGGATCTCAATGGTATTTTTAAGATTTTCGTCCTTATTCATATCCGCAGCGATCTTTTCAGAACCGTGGATAATGGTAGTATGGTCACGTCCTCCTAAAATACGGCCGATGGACTGTAGAGGAGTTTCTGTCATATTGCGGCAGAGATACATAACGATCTGGCGCGGATAAACGATCTCTTTGGTACGTTTCTGGGAAGAAATATCAAGAGGCGTAATGCCAAAATGATCGGAAACGACCTGAATGATCAGGTTCGGCGTAACTTCCCGCTGGGCATTTGGGGAGATGATGTCTTTTAATGCTTCTTCTGCCAGACCTAAGGTAATATCGCATTTGTTTAAGCGGGAGAGGGCAACGATCTTTGTAAGGGCGCCTTCCAGCTCACGGATATTGGATTTGATGTTGGTTGCGATATATTTGATCACTTCATTATCAATATTGTAGCCTTCCATTTCTTCTTTTTTACGCAGGATGGCCATGCGGGTCTCATAATCCGGAGACTGGATGTCTACAGTAAGACCCCATTCAAAGCGGGAACGCAGACGTTCTTCCAGAGTTTCAATTTCTTTCGGAGGTTTATCGGAAGATATGATAATCTGCTTCTTTGATTCATATAATGTATTAAAGGTATGGAAAAATTCCTCCTGGGTACTTTCCTTTCCTATAATGAATTGGATATCATCAATAAGAAGGACGTCATTATTGCGGTATTTTTCACGGAATTCCGTGGTGGTAATGTTGTTTTTGTTACGGATCGCATCGATCAGCTCGTTGGTAAAGGTTTCAGAGCTGACATAAAGGATCTTGGCGCTTGGGTTGTTTTTTAAAATAAAATGAGCAATTGCGTGCATCAGATGGGTTTTTCCAAGACCAACGCCTCCGTAGATAAAAAGGGGATTGTAGATCTCTCCGGGAGATTCCGCAACTGCAAGGGCTGCTGCATGAGCTAAGTTGTTGTTGGAACCTACAACGAAGGTATCGAAGGTATATTTTGGGTTTAAGTTAGCACTTTGGATCACATCAGGGCTTACAACTGCTTTATTTTTCTGGATGAGGGAAGGCGCTTGCGCCTGTTTTTCTTCCTCGATCTGGTCCTTTACCTTAAAATCCACATCACAGTCCTGATCTAGGAATTCTGAAATGGTAACTTTTAATAAAAGACCGTATTTCTTTTTTACATAGGCCAAAAAGGTCTGTTCCGGAACGATGATGGTAACGGTATTTCCTTTAAAAGAATAAGGGGTCAATGGCTGAAGCCATGTCCGGTAGGAAACATCGGATACTTCATGTTCTTCTTTTAAAATCAGTAGGATTTTTTCCCAGTTTTCTTTAATTTTATCTATCATTTTCTGTCTCCTGAAACTGTAGTGCAGAATTGCCCAATCTAAGTACATTGTATACTAAAGCCGTTTTTTTTTCAATCAAAAGTGCAAAATATTGTGGATAACTTTGTTGGAAAGCTGTGGATGAAGGCAAAAATGGCAAAAAACGGGCAGGTTTTCCACAAAGAGTGGATAAGGAAAAGAGAAAGTTGTACACAATGGTAAAAACCAGGAAAAAAAGGGGATCCGGACGGAACACTGTGGATGAGAATAAGGTTTTCCAGAACTTATCCACAACTTATCAACAAATTGTGGATAATGTGAGCAGAGATATACACGGTACACACAGGGGCATCTGTCCACAATTTTTTCCCAGTTTTCCTCAAAAAATCCCTTGACTAAGGCCGATTTTTTCTATATAATCGAGAAGATGTTTAATTATACTAGTCGAAATGTGTGTTACCACATTAGCAGATAATATTTGATAGGAGGTGCCCGGAATATGAAGATGACATTTCAGCCTAAGAAAAGACAGAGAGCAAAAGTTCATGGCTTCAGAGCTAGAATGAAGACAGCTGGCGGTAGAAAAGTTATTGCTGCAAGAAGAGCAAAAGGTAGAGCTAAATTAACCGCTTAAGAACATTGAGAACAGTAAGGCCACATTTTCAGGATGTGGCCTTTTTGTTTAGCTAAATGAAAAGGAGTTTCTATTCTATATGAAACGATTTCCTTCCATTAAGAAGAACAGTGACTTTCAGAATATATACAGAAATGGAAAGTCCTATGCAAACCGTCTGCTTGTTATGTATGTAATGAGAAACGGGGAAGAGTCAAACCAGCTTGGTATATCCGTGAGCAAAAAGGTAGGCAACAGCGTGGTACGTCACCATATTGCCAGACTGATGCGGGAGATATTCCGGCTGAATAATGAAAAAATTGAGACTGGGTTAAACATCATCGTTGTGGCAAGGACTGCCGCAGCAACATCAGATTACAAACATTTGGAAGGTGCGTACATGCACCTGTGCGGACTGCATCATATTTTAAAAGAATCGAAGTGAAGTAGATCATGAAGATTGTAAAAAAGACAATGATCCTGATGATAAGGGGGTACCAGAAGTATCTTTCCCCTCTTAAAATAAATACTCACTGTATTTACACACCTACGTGCTCTCAATACGCCATTGAAGCACTGGAAAAGTATGGTGTGTTTAAGGGTACATGGTTGGCCTGCAAGCGGATCCTTCGCTGTCATCCCTTTGCAGAAGGCGGTTATGATCCAGTTCCGTAGAAAAACGAGCACAGCAGGTGCTCCATAAGGAGGTAGCGTTTTGAACAGTTTAGCTGGCGCAGTTGTTTTGACAAAAACAGGCGGTATTCTGGGGCCAATCGCCGGGATCTTAGGCTGGATCATGGATTTATTATTCCGTTTTACCAGCACATTCGGCATTGAGAATATCGGTCTGTGCATTATTCTGTTTACACTGGTTACAAAGCTCTTGATGATGCCGCTGACCATCAAACAGCAGAAATCATCCAAGCTGATGGCTGTTATGCAGCCTGAGATCAATGCGATCCAGAAAAAGTACAAGGGCAAAGAAAATGACCAGAAATCTGCCATGATGATGCAGGCAGAGATGAAAGCGGTTTACGAAAAGTATGGTACATCTATGACAGGCGGATGTCTGCCACTGGCTATCCAGATGCCGATCATTTTCGCTTTGTACCGTGTTATCTATAATATCCCGGCTTATGTACAGTCTGTAAGAGGATATTATGAAACCGTTATCAGTCAGCTGCCGGCTGGTTATCAGACACAGGATGTGTTTACACAGCTTGCACAGGCATGCAGAATGACTGGCGACAAATTTGATTTTACTAACGTAAATACAGTTATCGATCTATTATATAAATTCACTGCACAGCAGTGGCAGACCTTTATCGGTGCGTTCCCTGCTGCAGGTGAAGCTGCCGTAGAAGGTGGTGTGAACGCAGTACAGGCCATTGAGAAGATGCAGAACTTCTTTGGACTGAACATTGCATATACACCATGGCAGGTGATTACGAATTTCTTCAGCGGCGGTACAGGAACCATCACAATGGTGATCGCGGCTATTGCAATTCCTGTTTTAGCAGGTGCCAGCCAGTGGTACAGCACTAAGCTGATGACTGCAAACCAGCCAAAGCAGGTGGAAGAAAATCCAACTTCTGATATGATGAAGTCCATGAACGTGACCATGCCGTTAATGTCTGTATTCTTCTGCTTTACCTTTGCTTCCGGTATTGGTATCTACTGGGTAGCACAGAGTGTGTTTACCGTTATCCAGCAGATGGTCATTAATTCTTACTTAAATAAAGTAGATATGGACGAGCTGGTACAGAAAAATGTAGAAAAGACTAACAAGAAGCGTGCGAAAAAAGGACTTCCGCCAACAAAGGTTGGAAACGTGGATGACATGCTGAAAAAGTATGAAGAAAAGGAATCCCGTGAAGAAAGCGCACGTATGGCTAAGATCGCAAAGAGCAAGGCCCAGGTGGAAGAGTCCAATAAGTATTATAATCAGGACGCAAAACCAGGAAGTCTGGCTTCCAAGGCCGGTATGGTAGCGAAGTATAATGAACGCCAGGAGAAGGGCAATAAAAAATAGGAGGTTTGTTTCGTATGGATATGATTACGGTTACTGCGAAAACAGTAGACGAAGCGGTTACGAAGGCGTTGATCGAGCTTGAGACTACCAGCGACAAGCTGGAGTATGAAGTGGTTGACAAAGGAAGTGCCGGATTTTTAGGAATCGGTGCAAAACCGGCGATCATACGTGCAAAAAAGAAAGAAACCGTTGCTGACAAGGCAATTGAGTTCCTGTCCCAGATTTTTGATGCCATGAACCTTGAGGTATCTATTACAGCTGCTTACAATGAGGAAGAGCAGGAAATTTCCCTGAACTTAGAGGGAGAGGACATGGGAATTCTGATCGGTAAGAGAGGACAGACCTTAGACTCTTTACAGTATCTGGTAAGTCTGATCGTAAATAAGGGAACAGAAGGTTATCTGAGAGTAAAACTGGATACGGAAAATTACCGTGAAAGAAGAAAAGAGACTCTTGAAACCCTTGCAAAGAATATTGCATATAAGGTAAAACGTACCAGACGTCCTGTATCCTTAGAGCCTATGAATCCTTATGAAAGACGGATCATCCATGCAGCAGTCCAGAATGACAAGTATGTGACCACACGCAGCGAAGGAGAAGAACCTTTCCGCCATGTAGTCATTGCTTTAAAGAAGGAAGCTGTTACTACTGAGAGAAAAGGAAGATATGACAGAGCAGGCAGAGGCCGTTCTGATCGTTCTTATGGCTATAAGGGAAACAACCGCAGAGGCGGTTCTTACCAGTCTGCACCAAAGGCAGAGCCTGTGACTGAAACAGTTAGTGAAAGCGCACAGGAGTAATACAAAATTAATTGAGAGATTAATGAGAAAGGCTGTTGCATAAGCGACAGCCTTTTTTGTATAATAGGGGAATGAAATGAGGGAAAATGAATGAAAACAGATACCATTGCAGCGATAGCGACGGGAATGAGCAATTCCGGTATCGGTATCGTAAGGATAAGCGGTGATGATGCCTTACAGGTAATAAGCCGCATTTACAGAAATAAAAAGGGAGAGCCAAAGAATCTGAGCCAGGTGAAGTCACATACGATCCACTACGGTTATATTTATGACGGGGAAGAACGTTTAGATGAAGTTCTGGTGATGATCATGAAAGGGCCTAACAGTTATACAGCGGAAGATACAGTGGAGATCGACTGCCACGGCGGTGTCTTTATTGTAAAGAAGATCTTAGAGACAGTGATCCGAAATGGGGCAAGGACGGCAGAGCCTGGAGAATTTACAAAACGTGCTTTCTTAAATGGACGTATTGACTTAGCCCAGGCAGAGGCAGTGGCGGACGTGATCCAGTCTACCAATGAATATGCCTTAAAGAGTTCCGTAAGCCAGCTGGCAGGCTCTGTTTCACGAAAGATACGGGAACTTCGCGAAAAAATCTTATATGAGATCGCCTTTATTGAGTCTGCTTTAGATGACCCGGAACATATTTCATTAGACGGGTATCCAGAGCGCCTTTTGGCAGCTTTGGAGCCTATGGTAAAACAGGTGGAGCGGCTTTTAGCCTCCTGTGATGACGGCCGGGTCATGTCAGAAGGCATTAAGACTGTTATCTTAGGAAAGCCAAATGCAGGAAAATCTTCCCTTATGAATGTGCTTTTAGGGGAAGAAAGAGCCATTGTCACGGAGATCGCAGGAACCACCAGAGACACCCTGGAAGAGCATATTTACCTTCAGGGCATCAGCTTAAATGTGGTGGATACAGCTGGCATCCGTGATACAGAAGATATAGTGGAAAAGATCGGTGTAGAGCGTGCCATGAAGGCGGCAGAGGATGCAGATCTGATCATCTATGTAGTGGATGGCTCCAGGGCGTTAGATGAAAATGATAAGGAGATCATGGAGTTTATCAGGGGGCGCAGAGCCATTGTCCTGTTAAATAAGACGGACCTTAAGCTGGCCGTAGATAAGGATGAGTTAGAAAATGCCTGCGGCCATGCAGTGATCCCGATTTCTGCAAAAGAGGAGCAGGGAATTGAAGCTCTGGAAGAAGAGATCAAAAGGCTGTTCTACCACGGAAAAATATCCTTTAACGAGCAGGTGTACATTACCAATGTTCGCCATAAAGAGGCACTGGAACAGACATTAGACAGCCTTAAAATGGTAAAACAGAGCGTATCAGACGGCATGCCGGAAGATTTTTACTCCATTGATCTGATGAATGCTTATGAGCAGCTTGGAAAGATATTAGGAGAAGCAGTGGAAGATGATCTGGTAAATGAGATCTTTTCCAAGTTTTGTATGGGAAAGTAGTCACGGGGAATATAGAAACAGGAAGGAATTAAGAAAATGCCATATTTGGAAGAAACATATGATATTGTGGTAGTAGGTGCCGGTCATGCCGGCTGTGAGGCAGCGCTTGCCTGCGCCAGACTGGGCCTTGAGACCATTGTATTTACAGTCAGTGTGGACAGTATTGCCCTGATGCCCTGTAATCCTAATGTAGGTGGAAGCTCCAAGGGACATCTGGTAAGAGAGCTGGATGCATTAGGCGGAGAAATGGGAAAGAACATTGATAAGACCTTTATCCAGTCTAAGATGTTAAATGAGTCAAAGGGACCGGCTGTCCACTCTTTAAGGGCCCAGGCGGATAAGCAGGAATACAGTCGTCAGATGCGAAAGACCATGGAGAATACAGAGCATCTGACCATCCGTCAGGCAGAGGTTTCTGAGCTGATAGTCGAGGACGGCCAGATTAAGGGTGTTAAGACCTTCTCAGGGGCCATATATCACGCGAAAGCAGTTGTACTGTGTACAGGAACCTATCTGCGTGCAAGATGTATCTACGGGGACGTAAGCAACCCTACGGGACCAAACGGACTGCAGGCAGCTACCCATTTGACGGACTCCCTGATCGCAAACGGAATTGAAATGTTCCGTTTTAAAACAGGAACACCGGCAAGAGCTGACAAGAGAAGCATCGACTTTTCAAAGATGGAGGAGCAGTTTGGAGATAAGAGAGTGGTTCCGTTTTCCTTCTCTACAGATCCGGAAAGCGTTCAGAAAGAGCAGGCTTCCTGCTGGCTGACTTATACCAATCAGGAGACACATAAGATCATCCGTGATAATTTAAGCCGTTCTCCTCTGTTCTCAGGAGCGATCGAGGGAACAGGACCAAGATATTGTCCGTCTATTGAGGACAAAGTGGTAAAATTCCCAGATAAAGAGCGTCATCAGGTCTTTGTGGAGCCGGAAGGACTTTATACCAATGAAATGTATTTAGGCGGAATGAGCAGTTCTCTTCCTGAGGATGTACAGTATGCAATGTACCGTACTGTACCGGGACTGGAACATGTGCGTATCGTGCGAAATGCTTATGCCATTGAGTATGACTGCATCGACCCCACCGCCCTCACCGGCGCGCTGGCCGCCCGCGAAATCGCCGGGCTGTGGTTTGCCGGGCAGGTGAACGGCACCTCGGGCTATGAGGAAGCCGCGGCGCAGGGGCTCATGGCGGGCCTCAAAGCTTCGTTAAAGCTCCGCGGGCTCCCCCCTTTTACCTTGCGCCGCGACGAGGCGTATATCGGCGTGCTCATCGACGATCTGGTGACCAAGGGCACGGACGAGCCCTACCGCATGATGACCTCCCGCGCCGAACACCGTATTTTTCTTCGGCAGGATAACGCGGATTTCCGCTTAACCGAAAAGGGCCGCGCCTGCGGTCTGGTAACGGACGAGCGCTACGCGGCTTACCAAATGCGCAGGGCGCTTTACGAAAAACTGACGGAGGCGCTGAATACCCGCGTTCCCCCCAAGGAAGCGGCGCCGTTTGTCGCAAAGTACGGCTACGCGCCGCCGCAGGGAAGCATTTCCTACGCGGATATGCTCAAGCGGAATATCTCGTTAAAGGAGCTCCGCGCCCACTTCCATGCGTTCGGGGAATACCCGCGCGACATCCTCGAAGCGGCGGAAATCGGGATAAAATACGAAGGCTACTTAAAACAGGGCCTCGA
>ERZ836939.4262-NODE-4262-length-10986-cov-3.575245_pt1 | contig 10986 bp, 7 predicted proteins | sample MGYA00519912_ERZ836939 | MGnify/ENA primary metagenome ERZ836939 (study PRJEB31850, sample SAMEA3708810) | human gut metagenome | biome: human gut; feature: human-associated habitat; material: faeces | place: China | collected 2014 ... | reverse complement strand
CCGAGCGCCCGGGCACACTGATCTGCTTTGACTTCCAGGCAGAGGTACTTCGCAGCTACTGCGGTTCCCGGATGCGCTTCCAGACCATTGACTTCACAAAATTCGAGGGGAGGTTGTTCCCATAAACAAGAAAAAACTGATTGTGAGCCTGATTGCAGCGCCCTTTGCCATTCTTGCAATCCTATACGCAGGCGGCTTTCTGGCACAGCTTTTGGGTAACTATGCAACCTGGAAACAGGGCGGCGGTATTCCCGGCGATGGTACTTCACCGCTGGCCGCTTCGCCCGACTTCCTTCTCTGCCTTTCCTCTGTGCTCCGACCGCCTTATGGCGTGTATGGCATTTTGATCTGCATTGGCTTGTTAGCAGTGCTGCTCATCATGGTCATGCGCATGGGATATGGTGATGCCGGCGAGTATGATGAAGACCGTAATTTCTCCTACTCCGCCAAAGGCACTTATGGCACCTCCGGCTGGATGTCCCGCAAAGAGATGTCCGGCGTACTGGATCTGGTGCCCGATCTGCGAAAACACAAGGGTGTTGTACTGGGTATGCTGGATGGCAAAGCAGTCTGCATACCGGAAGATACCAGAATCAACGGCAATCTGGCAGTCTACGGCGCCAGTGGTTCCATGAAAACCCGTTCGTTTTGTATGAACCGTATCCTTCAGGCCACTGTCCGAGGCGAAAATGGCGCCGGAGAATCGCTGATCATCTGCGATCCCAAATCGGAATTGTACGAGAAGTCAAGCGAATTTCTCCGCAGCCGGGGCTATTGTGTCAAGGTATTCAACCTCGTTTCGCCTGAAAACTCAGATTCCTGGTGTTGCCTTGCCGAAGTTGAGGGACAGGAACTAATGGCCCAGCTTTTTGTAGATGTCATCATCAAGAACACCACAAACAACGGCAAGAGCGAACATTTCTGGGATGCCTGCGAGATGAATCTGCTCAAGGCCTTGGTACTGTATGTGGATCAAGGCTATGCGGAAGAAAACCGCAACATTGGCGAAGTCTACCAGCTGCTGACCCTCAATGGAGAATCCCAACTTGACACATTGTTCGAGGCGCTTCCTTCCACGCACCCTGCCAAAGCACCCTACAGCCTGTTCAAGCAGGCCAGCGACACGGTGCGTTCCGGCATCGTCCTTGGACTCGGCACCCGGTTACAGGTCTTACAGAACGAGGCTGTGCGGGACATCATCAGCCGCAGCGATATCGATCTCACGGCGCCGGGCAAGCGCAAATGCGCCTACTTCGTCATACTCAGCGACCAGGACGCAACGATGGCGTTTCTGTCCTCGCTGTTCTTTTCGTTTCTATTCATCAAGTTGGTGCGCTATGCCGACAGCACGCCGGAGCTGCGCTGCAAAGTCCCGGTCAACCTCATCTTCGATGAGTTCAACAATGTGGGCAAGCTCGGCGGCGCAGCGGACGGTTCGGATTTTGCCCGTACGCTCAGCGTTATCCGCAGCCGTGCGATCTATGTGATGCTGGCCGTGCAGAGCCTCGGTCAGCTCCAGAACCGGTATCCCAACAATCTCTGGGCGGAGATCGTCGGTAACCTGGACGTGCAGCTCATGCTGGGCTGTACCGATGAGGTCAGCGCCGAGTACTTCTCCGCGCGGAGCGGTGATATGTCGGTGGAGATCAACTCCACCATGACCGTGCGCAAGACCATTGCCGTAGCGCAGGTCATCCCCCAATACCGTCAGACGGAGGGCCAGGGGCGCAGACGGCTGCTGACTCCGGACGAGGTGCTGCGCATCCCCAACGAGGAACTGCTGGTGGTCATCCGAGGACACAATGTCTTGAAACTGAAAAAGTTTGATTATGCTGACCACCCGCTGGCCAAGGAATTGACTCCCGTCAGCATTCTTGACTACACACCCCCGCGCGCGGCAGCGCCTTTTCTCCAGACCGAGACGACTTTGTCACGCGCAGTGTCTGAGGAGCGGCCGCACACATCGTCCATACCCTCAAAACGCAGAACGCTGTACAGCTCCGCAAAACCGCCGAGCGAGTTTTGAACTCAATGCTTTAACTAAAAAGCTGACATTTAACTTTAGTGATGTTGTAATGCTGAAAGATAGTTAAATTAGTGGCGAGCAAATGGACTATATCACAAAACACCGAGCGTATCGGCAATACGGACAGACTAACAAATAAAACACATTACCGGCAGATGGGCGTCTCAGAAATGGGACGCTCTTTTTATATTCAAACAAAAGAAACGGAGGATCAAACAATGGCAACGAAAAAAACGGCGGTGATTCCGGAAGAAGAAATTCTTGCGGCCGCAACGGAAGAAAACATCAATGAACACGCATTACATCAGACTGAAACTGAACCTGAGCCGGATAGAGTGCTCAGCGCTGAAGGGGCGCCCGGAGACGCTGATCTCATCGACATTTGCCAGACTGATTCCGAATCTGCGAATCCCGAAGGGATGCCGATCGAAGACGCCGCGCGCAACACCCCGGAAGCACCGGTATCCCAGACCGGATCGGGCACTGAACTTCCCGGAGAATTTCCGGCCGGATCCGATGAATTAACTGCGCCGGAAGCTCCGGTGTCCCAGACCGATTCCGACTTGGAGGAGAAAAAACCTGAAGAGAGCCCGCCGGCCCGCCGAACCAGAAAACCAAGAGCCAAGAAAAGTGAGTCTGACACAGCAGCGGCAGAACTGTCCGGGGATGCATCCGACGGCGTCGAAGCTCCGGAGAAGAAGCCGCGCAGGCGCGCCGCTGCCAGACCGGCGTCGCCGGTAGTATCCATCGACGAGCGCCCCAGTGTGGAAACGGAAGCGGACAAAGCCCGCAACGATTTGCTGGACTTGGTAGAATCCTTAAAGACCAAACGGATCCTGACCGGGACCATTCAGGGCATCGAGCGCCCCGCTGACCATCCCTCACGTTCTCTTGCAGTCATTTATCATGGCGATATCAAGGTTATTATTCCTGCGGAGGAGGCGGTGGAGCCGCCGGAGGATTTCCGTGGCAGACTTCCGGAGGATGTGCTGCACTACATGGTCACCAAGCGCCTGGGGGCGGAGGTGGATTACATCATCAAGGGCATCGACGCCAAGGCGGGCGTTGCAGTCGGCAGTCGTCTTGAGGCTATGTCCGCCAAGCGCCGCGCGTACTATTTCGGTACAGACCGGGATGGAAACAATCTTCTCTACGAAGGTATCTGTGCGGAAGCTCGCGTCGTATCCGTCATTCGTGCCGGCATCTTCGTGGATCTATTTGGCCTGGAGGTCTACATCCCGCTTCGCGAGCTGAGCTACCAGCGTATGCTGGATGCACAGGACAGCTTTCAGCCCGGGCAGCGCATTCTGGTTAAGATCCTGAGCATCGACCGCAGTGACCGAACCCGTATCCGGGTCAGCGCCTCCATCAAGCAGGCCGGAGAGAACCCTTATGAAAAGGCGCTGCGGCGTTATTCTGTGGGCAACCGCTATGTAGGTACTGTCAGTATGGTGGACATGAACGGCGTGTTCGTCTCACTGGACGGCGGCATCGACTGTCTGTGCAGCTATCCTAAGCGCGGGCGCCCGCCCAGAGGCTCTCGCGTTACGGTACGGATTCTGGGCATCAACAACGAATCCAACCGGATCTGGGGCGCAATCACACACATCGCTACCCCGAGATGACCGGAGCGAACAGAAAATGACAAGGAGGTTGAACAACTATGCTTGATTACGATCTGACCCGCGCAGAGCAGGTCAGAAGAACGGATCTTGCGCAAAAAGCCCGCAGAATGATCCTGTCCCACATGAAGGTGGAGGCGGAGGACGAAACTTCGCTGACGCTGGATCACCGCGGCTACTATATGCAGATCTCGTTCTCGCCGCTGCACCCGCTGCTGGTCGTCTGTCTGGCTAAGGCGATCCGAAACCCGGATGGCGCACGAAAACAGCAGCTCGCCAACGAACTGAACCTGCACAGCGTACTGGGTAGCCACGCCATCAACGAGGACGTCGGCTGTTATTCCTATCGCGCTACCCACTGGCTGGATACGGAGCTCACGCCGGAACGGTTTTTCGAGATACTCAGCCGCTGCGTTGACGAAGCGGATCGTGGCTATTTCAATCTGGCAGGATGAGCATATTGCCGTAATGCTCAGTGCGTATCCGCGTACCGGACAAACCCACCGCCTCCCGGCAGTACACGGGGAAAAGTCTCAAGCGAGAGCCGGGAGCCATACTGCGACACTCCGGAGTACACCTTACAGCCGTCAAGCCCTCCGGAATCAGAACCGGCCATACTCAAAGAGCCGGCCATGAACGAACCTCATTTGCGCGAAACCGCGGCGTTGGAGTTGGTTTTACATATGACTCTACCGCAACAGAACGCCGGGATACCCCCCATTATCGCCGGAGATATATCCATCTATCCTGAGTGGGATATCAAATCATGGCCGGAACTGAACGCAGCAGACGGCATCATATATTTCTGCGTTTGGGCACTGCCGAGAGCGGACGGACGATACGATCTGTATATCGGCTGCGCCTGAGCCAAACCACATCACGCAGCGAGAAGCGCATCGGAAACGGTGCGCTTCTTTGCTGCAAAAAACAGGAGGTAAAGGAACGATGAAACGTAAAACGCTCAAGAAAGCCCTTTCGGCATTCTTGTCCCTGCTCATGTGCATGATGACGCTTTTGTCTATCAGCACACCTGTGTTTGCCGCAACGACGGTAGACGCTTACATGGTGGATTTCCCACGCGACGGTGACAGCAACTACTCTGCGACGGCGTGGGGCCACTCTGCCACATCTTTGATGGGCGGATGGCGGTTTCTCAACAGCAAATACACAACGGTGCATAGCATCGGCACCTATAACGGTCAGGTTTCGTATTGCATCGAGCCCGGCATCGGGCAAAATGCCGGCGATACTCTCTCCCACAAGGATGAGACATTTTGGGAAAACTACCCCAGCCACCTCAATCCGACCATTTCCCCGGATACCATCAAGGTTCTGCTTGGCCGGATCATGCAATATGGCTATCAGGGCAATGTATCCACATCCTGGCGTTCTCAGAACGCCTCGGACGCAGCTGCGTTAAGCCATATAATCGCTACACAGCTGCTGGTCTGGGAGACGGTTGTCGGCGAGCGTGACGCAAGCTTCAACAAGGTGGATCCCTCCGGCTATGGGAAGAACGCGGTTTGGAGTTATATCCGGGACGAGCATCCGCTTCGCAGCCAGATCCGCTCCTATTATAATTCCATGGCCGCCAGCGTGCAGAGTCACGCCGAGATCCCCAGCTTCTGCGCACGAAGCATTGGCAGGGCACACAGCTATGAACTCAAATACGACGGCACGCGATATACCGTGACACTGACGGATACCAATGGAGTGCTGTCGAACTTCTCGTTCAGCTCCTCGGAACCCGGAATCAGCTTCTCCCGAAGCGGGAACCGCCTGACAATCACCTCCGACATGCCGATTGCAGGCGATATCCGCGTAAGCGCCAGCAAGACCAACGGCGTGCGAAGCGGTGTGGTCGTCTGGACGGACGGCAACAAAGGCGCCGGCATTCAGGACGTTGTCACCTACGGTGAAAATGTGTCAGACCCTGTCAGCGCCTATCTTCGGCTTGAGATGGAGGCGCTCGGAACCATGCATTTGGTCAAGACCAGCGAGGATGGCGTTGTGGCCGGCATTTCTTTCACGATCTCCGGCAACGGAATCACCAAGACTGTGACTACCGGCCGCGACGGCACGATTGACGTATCCGAGCTCATGGCCGGCACCTATACCGTAACAGAAGCGGACATTGAGCGTTATACGCCCCAGACTTCACAGCAGGTCACCATTGTCGGCGGACAGACCTCGACCGTGACCTTCAACAACGTGCTCAAACGCGGTGCTTTGGAGGTGACCAAGACTTCGGAAGACGGATTCGTTGAGGGCGTAAAGTTTCGCTTGTACGGCAAATCCCTTTCCGGCCTGAACGTCGATGAGTATGCGGTAACGGACTCCACCGGCGTGGCTAAGTTCCGCAATGTCCTGATTGGCGGCCCATATACCATCGAGGAGGTCGATACGGCCATTCGTTACGTTATCCCTGATCCCCAGTCGGTATCTATCCAGTGGAACCGGGTTGCAGAGCGCAGCTTTGCCAATATCCTCAAAAAGTTTACCGTGACCGTAACCAAGACGGACGCAGAAACTGGAACACCGCAGGGCGACGCCACGCTGTCAGGCGCTAAATACGGGATCTACAAGGGCGGGAAGCTTGTCGATGCGTATTACACAGACGCCAAAGGTCAGTTCACCAGCAAAGAGTATATCTGCGATACCGACTGGACGATCCGTGAAATGGAACCGTCGGAGGGGTACCTCCTCGATACGACGGAACATGCCGTTGGTGCAGCGCCCGGTCAGTATACGGTTGAACACAATACAACGGCTAACGCCGTGACCGAAACGGTAATCAAGGGCAGCATCCGCCTGATCAAGCATATTGATGCGGAACTGGAAACCCCCGAGAATATGCCGCCCCCGCAAACAGAAGTCGAGATCCCCGCAGCAACGGAACCCACTGCGCCGGAAGGCTCCGCATATTTTGTTAGCCCGGACGCCACCGCACCGGAGAATGCGCAGGAAACTGCAGCTTCCGATGATGCAAAGGACGCAGCCGAACCGGCAGCGGAAGAAACACAAATGCCCAATCAAGCCGACACGGAAACGCCGGCCGAGTCTGAGCCGGAAGCAGCCGATACGCTGATTCCCAGTCAGAGTGAAGCGGAGCCGGAGCCCGAAAACGGATCTATACCGACGGCGGAGTTCAAGCCCTCCGGCAATGCAGGCATTATCGAGCAGCCGGAAGCAGGCGCGATGTTCCAGCTTTATCTCTCCAGTGCCGGAAGCTATGACGCAGCCAAAGATAGCGAGCGCGATTTGCTCGTGACGGATGAAAACGGCGTAGCGCTTTCCAAGGATCTGCCTTACGGCCGCTATACCGTACACCAAATCGAGGGACAGGAAGGACAGGCCTTTGTTCCGGACTTCACCGTATTCATCAGCTCCGACGGACACCTGTACTCCTATATCCTGAACAACCAGACTATCACCAGCTTTATCCGCGTGGAAAAACGCGACGCTGAGACCGGAAAGATCATTCCGGCAGCAGGCATCGGTTTTCAGGTCAGAGACCTGACCTCCGGCGAACTGATTTCACAGACCGTCTATTATCCGGTGCCAGTGACCATCTCCACATTCTATACCGCAGACGATGGCACGCTTATGCTCCCCTGCGAGCTGCCCTACGGCCGCTATGAGCTGATCGAGGTGACAACCTGCCATGGCTATGTGCTGGATACCGCCCCGGTTCCGTTTACCGTGGATGGGTCAGAGGCTGTCGTGACAGTTACAAAGTCCAACATGGCGCAAAAAGGCGTCATCCGTATCCAAAAGACCGGCGAGGTCTTCAGCAGCGTTGTAAACGAGGGATCCATCTTCCGGCCTGTATATGAGAATACCGGACTTCCGGGAGCAGTCTTTGATATCGCTGCTGCGGAGGATATTTACACCCCTGACGGAACCTTGCGTGTAAAGGCCGGGGACATCGTAGACACCGTCACCACGCAATCGGACGGCATGGCCGTCAGTAAGGCACTCTACCTTGGCAAGTATGTGATCACCGAGAAGCAAGCTCCGCACGGCATGGCGCTTCAGACCGAACCGCATACGGTCGAGCTGGTATATGCCGGACAGGAGGTTACGGTCACCGAGCTTCGGGCAGATATGTACAATGAACGCCAGCGTGTTGAGATCAGTCTGGTAAAGACCATGGAAACGGATACGCTGTTCGGCATTGGCCAAAGTGGCGAGCTCACGCACGTTACATTCGGCCTTTATGCTGCGGAGAAGCTTGTGGCAGCCGATGGCAGCAGCATCCCGCAGGACGGCCTGATCGAGATGGTGTCCTTGAATAAAGACGGAAAAGCGACGTGCAAGACGGATCTCCCCTTTGGACGCTTCTACCTGCAGGAGATATCTACCGACAGCCATTACCAGCTTGGCGATACGAAGTATCCGGTGTCGTTTGACTACGCCGGGCAAGACAAGAAGCTTGTCAAGCTGATTGCCAACGAGGGCGCAGCCATTGAGAATAAGCTGATCTACGGCTCCGTTTCGGGTCTGAAGGTTGATGCAAACGATAAGCCACTCTCCGGTGCAGTCATAGGTCTGTTTGCTGCATCCGAAACGAGATTTACGAAGGATACCGCACTGCTGACAGCCGTATCCGCCGAGGATGGCAGATTCCGCTTCGAAAAGATTCCTGCCGGCAACTGGCTCGTGCGCGAGATCGAGCAGCCCAAGGGCTTTGTTCTGAGCGAAAAGCTGTTCCCGGTAACGGTCAAGGAGCAGGGACAGGTCATTGAGATCAAGATTGCGAACAAGCTTATCCGCGGCAGCGTCACGCTGACGAAGTATGACGCAGACTATCCCGAGAATAAACTCAGCGGCGCGGTATTCGAGGTCTACCGTGATGTTAACGGGAACAAGGCGCTGGACAAGGATGATGTATTGCTCGGCACCATGGAGGAGTCCTCTGCCGGCGTTTACTGGATGAAGAATCTGGAGTACGGCGGCGTACTGGTTAGGGAGAAAACCGCACCGGAGGGCTTTATTCCGGACGAGAAATCCTACTATGTGGAAATCGATACCGACGGAAAAACCTACACCGTTGAGAACGAAGCCGGAAAGGGCTTTATCAACCATGCGCTGAAGGGCTCCCTCAAGATTATTAAGACCACCAGCGACGGAAAGAAAGAGGGCTTCGCGTTCCGCATCACCGGTGCCAACGGCTACGATATGACGTTTACGACCGACGCCAAGGGTGAAATCTTCATTGAGAAGCTGCGCATCGGCGAGTATACCGTCACGGAGCTGAAAAACAGCGCCAGCGAAGGGTACAAGATCGCAGACCCCGTCAAAATCACGCTTGTTGCAAATGAAACGCTGACGGTAAAGATCCATAACGACAAGACGAAGGTGGATGTTCCCAAGACCGGAGACGACGCTGATCTTATACTCTGGATCTCACTGCTCGGGCTTGCGGCGGCAGGAGTGGGCTGCACAGCGTTTTTCTACCTGAAAAAGCGCAGAACGGGCAAGCATATTGCCGTGAAGAAGTAAATAACACCTGTCCGGGGATACGCTTGAACGCGCATCCCCGGATTCGTTACGGAGGAACGATATGAAAAACGACAGACGCAGAAGAAATCGGCCGCGGAACCGTGAGAAGAAGGGCGTCAAGCAGTCCCCGGGCCAGGAATGCCGGCACGTATGGTCGGACGGCGTATGCCTTAAATGCGGGTGCTTGCAGCAAAACCCACGCTCAAACAGCGAAAAACTGCCCGCAGGACAAAATCCTGCGGGCAGTACAGATGTCAGAGATAGTTGATGGGAATGACCCGATCCGACCCCTTCAATGAGACCAGCCTGTCATAAAGGCAGATCACGCCGCCTGGACCGCGCCTGACACCGGGGATCTTATCCAAGAGGTCGAAAGCGTCCATATCCTTTTTCTGCGGGTCAGCGTGTTTTTTTCATCTCCAGCGGATATAGTGTCCCTTTCTCAGTTATTGCCGGTGATGAACGTAGCATTGAAAGAGCATTGCAATCAGAATTCTTCATGCTATAATATACCCACATCACTCGTGAGGCTATGACTGACTGCGCTCAGACCAAAGGATAATTGGTGCACGGTTGTAAACGGGTGCAGAAGGAGGACTAAAGTCTATGACAAAGAAAGAGCTCGTTTCTTATGTGGCTGAAAAGGCCAATCTCAGCAAAAAGGACGCGGAAACAGCGGTCAATTCCGTATTTGACGGTATCACGGAAGCACTGAAAACCGACGGCAAGATCCAACTGGTCGGCTTCGGCAGTTTTGAAGTGAAGGAGCGCGCCGCGAGGATGGGCAAAAACCCGGCTACCGGTGAAACGATCGAGATCCCAGCCGGCAAAGCCCCTTCCTTTAAGGCGGGAAAGGCGCTCAAGGACACGATCAAGTAAAAACAAAATACAGCATCAGAGAGGACGGCTTGAGAAATCAGGCCGTCTTTTTCTATGCAAATTACAGGAGGTCATTATGAAAAAGATGAAAAAAGGCATCGGCATAATGCTGGCGCTATTGTGCTGTATTCTCATGTGTACAGGCGTTGTCTATGCTACCGGCGATGACACGGACGGCACGGAGCTTCAAGTCGCGCAGCCCGTCATCCTTGAGGTACAGCTTGGCCCCCGGTGGGCGGGCGTTGAATTCCAGCTCAAGACGGATGTAGGACTTTATCCGGGCACGATTGCCGTGGGGCAGGACGGGATTTTACGAACCGAGCTGGGCAATAGCGGCAGCTATGTCCTTTCTTGCCTGACTCTAAATGCCGCCGTGCCGGCGCCGGGCGATATCCCAAGTCCTGATGTGACGCAACAAGAACAGAATACGCAGACAACAGGCAGTGCGGAGAACGCGGATGCCGCTTCGCAGAATGCGCAAGAGCAGGAGTCGGGCCGTCCTACCGTCGGCGGGATTCCCGTGATGCACATTATCCTGTTCGGCGGAGGGCTCCTTCTTGCGTCAGGTGCGCTGGTCGCCATGCGCTTTATTCGGAACCGGCGCCCATCAGAACGCTCGCCATATGATGAGGACGATGACGAGGATGATTACGAATATTGACATCGCCATTTTGGAGAGCGCGGGCAGTTTAGAGAGGTGTATCTTTCCTCCAGACCGGTTCTGAATTGCAAAATACAAAACTTTCAGAAATATTATAATAAAAAGATTAAAAACATTACTTTAGGGCTTGACTTTTGGATTCTGATATGCTAAGCTGTAACCGTGGCAGGGGCTTGCACTCAGGCTTTCAGTACTTCGGAAGAGCTCCCGGAGTCAGACCCTCCCTGCGGGCGGGGAACTGTATCGGATTTCGCGCAATGAGCGATCCACACGGCGCAAGTCACATCTGATCA
>ERZ836939.4253-NODE-4253-length-11000-cov-33.258657_pt1 | contig 11000 bp, 7 predicted proteins | sample MGYA00519912_ERZ836939 | MGnify/ENA primary metagenome ERZ836939 (study PRJEB31850, sample SAMEA3708810) | human gut metagenome | biome: human gut; feature: human-associated habitat; material: faeces | place: China | collected 2014 ... | reverse complement strand
CGCCCGCATCGTACAGGCGCGGGATAAGCGAGACGAGCGTGGACTTGCCGCTGCCCGTGCCGCCGATAATGCCAAGCGTCTTGCCCAGCGGCAGTTCCAGGGTCACATCGTCGACGGCGTTGGCAGCGCCCGCGCCAAACGAAAAACTCGCATGGTCAAAGCTCAGCGCAGAGACCGGAGCGGCATTGCCCGTCACGCCCGGCTTGGGCAGCGCGACCGGCTGGTTGCCCCCGTCGGTGATGCTTGGCACGCAATTGAGCACCTCGTTGATACGCGACGCACTGGCGCTCGCCTTGGTAAAGACCACCACCAAGTTGGCAACGTACACGATGGAAGTGAGCGTCTGCGTCATGTAGTTGACGAACGCCATAACCTGGCCCTGCGTGAGTTCGCCCACGTTGACCTGGATGCCGCCCACCCACAGGATGGCGCACACGCCCAGGTTCATCACAAGAAACGTGACGGGGTTGAGAATCGACGAGAGCTTGCCCACCGCGATGGCAGTATTGGCCTGGTCATCGGCAGCTTGGGCAAAGCGCTCGCGCTCGTGGTCCTCGCGCACGAAGGCGCGAACCACGCGAGCGCCTGAAAGGCCTTCGCGGCAGATAAGCGCGATGCGGTCGAGCTTTGCCTGCAGCTGCTTGTAGTACGGGATGCAGCGCGCCATGATAAACCAAAACACCAGGCCGATAGCGGGCGTGCAGATCAAAAAGATGATGCCGAGCTTAAGGTCGATGGCAAGGGCCGCGCACATGGAGCCCACCGCCAGGAAAGGCCAGCGGATGAGCATACGCACGCCCAGCGCCACGGCGAGCTGCACCTGGTTGACGTCGTTGGTAATGCGCGTGATGAGCGACGGCGTGCCAAAGCGATCGAGCTCAGCATAGCTCAGCTTATTAATGCGCTCGTAGAGCGCACCACGGATATCGGTGCCCATGCCCTGCGAGGTGAGCGCCGCCATCTTTTGGCAGACGAGCGTAAACGAGATGCCGATCACGGCCATGGCGGCAAGCACCATGCCGTAGTGGACGACGGCGTTGACATCGTGTGCGCCGATGCCCTTATCGATCATCTGGGCAATCACCAGCGGCGTAAGCAGGTCAAAGATCACTTCGATTAACTTGCACGCAGGGCCAATCACCATATATCGGCGAAACTTGCCACCAAAACGCCTGAGCAGCTCAATCATGTATAGGCGCTCCCTATCATCATCCACATTCAATTCGAACCATGATAGTACCGCCGCCCCAAAAGAAGCGTAAACAACTCGTCATTTCTAACGGGATTCAGTTTTCAGAGGGGTATACGCGCACACCCAGCCAGTGTCGGGTCAACTAGCATGGTATATTTACATTAGTGCTACCAAGTTAGTCGCCGACCCTTGAAATGAGGTGCCGAGATGAACGACATTCTCGCGAGAAGAGCAAGACGAGCAACTGTGGGCATCGCCCTTTCCGCGGCGCTTGTCGCGGGAATCGCCCCCGCAACGGCGATCGCGGCAGAAACCAGTTCCCCCACCGGTGCGGCCGTTTCGCAGACGAGCGCCGCCAACGGCAATTCGGGCGCCCCGCAGACAGAAGACGCGGCCGCCGCAAAAGAAAAAGCGTATGCAGCCATGCAGGAAGCGCTCAAAAAACTCGAGGCCGCAAAAGACGCCGCAAGTCCCGAGAAAATTGCGAGATTCAATGATGACATTGCCCGTTTTCAAGAGCTCCGCGACAAGATGGCGGCGCAAGCCGCCGAATTGAGGGAATCCCTCCCCACCATGCAAGCGGACATCGATGCAGCCCAAGCCAAAAACGACGAGGCCATCAACCGGGTAAGCAAGCTCCAGGAAAAATTAGACAACAAACTTGAGGAGCTTAAGGCAGTCGAAGCACTCGGCGACGAGGAGCTTGCCGAAACTATTAAACAGCAAATAAAGTCGTTGCACCAAGAGATCGTAACGGCAAAAGCGCGAGTTGACTTTTGCGAAATGGAGCTCCGCGAGGCCCAGGACCGCCTCAAAAGGCAGGAAAGACAAGTTAATGACCGTGAGCGTGATGCAGAGAAGTATAAAGCCCATATCGACCAGTTCACAGCCTGGCGAGATGCGCTCCTCGACAATTTGGAAAAGGCGCAAACGGCCTATGACGACGCCTGCAAAGCATACGAAGAGGCAAAAGCTGCAGCAGACAAGGCCACCTCGCCCGAGATAACGCAACCGGCAGAGACGACACCGCCCGCCGGCTCAGCGCAGCCGTCCGGAACAACGCTGCCCACCAATTCGCCCACATCAGGCAAAGACGCTCGACCGAGCTCCACCAAGCAAGCAAATGCAGGCGGCAAGCTTGCAAATACGGGCGACACAGCGCCGAGCGCAATCGCACTCGCAGGCATCGCCGTCACAGGACTCGGAATAGCCACCGCGGGTGTGCGCCGCATCAAGAACTCAAGGTAGCTACCAGCGAACGTCGCCTTTGCCAATCCGCAAGCCCAAAATCAAAAGAGGCCCCGCTTCCCCAACTCAAACGAAGGAAGCGGGCCTCTTTACTTGTTAAAACAGATGCCAACGCCGCCGTCTCTTGAACCACGCAGCCATCAATGCCCAGACAACACTAGCAAGCCGCGTTCCTTAAGGGATAGATTTAATGGCTGTTAATCAAGGGGTATACGCGCACGCCCGATCAATGGCGGGCAAACTGCCTGATATACTTACATTAGTGCTACCAAGTTAGTCGCCGACCCTTGAAATGAGGTGCCGAGATGAACGACATTCTCGCGAGAAGAGCAAGACGAGCAACTGTGGGCATCGCCCTTTCCGCGGCACTTGTCGCGGGAATCGCCCCCGCAACGGCGATCGCGGCAGAAATCAGCTCCCCCACCGGTGCAGTTGCCTTGCAGACGGAAGATGCGGCCACCGCAAAAGAAAGAGCGTATGCAGCCATGCAGGAAGCGCTCAAAAACCTCGAGGCCGCAAAAGACGCCGCAAGTCTTGAGAAACTTGCGGTAATCGATGATGACATTGCCGCTTTTCAAGAGATCTACGACATGGTGGTGACGGAAGCCGCCAAACGGAGGGAGCGCCTTCCCGCCATGCAAGCGAACGTCGATGCAGCCCAAGCCAAATACAATGAGGCCCACAACCGGACAAGCGGCCTTCAGGCAGAATTAAATAAGGCAATCGACGACGGAGCTTCTAACGAAACTATTAAGCAGTTGCGAAGTGAGATCATGTCGGCAGAAAGGCGAGAAAAATCTTGTGAAGATGATCTTCACCACTGCCAACGCCGGCTCGAAAGCCAGAAAAAACAGGTTCAGTATTTCGAAAGTGAGGCAGAGGAAGCCAAAGCCCACATCGACGAGGACATAGCCAAGCGAAATGCGCTCCTTAGCGATTTGGAAAAGGCGCAAGCGGCCTATGACGACGCCTGCAAGGCATACGAAGAGGCAAAGGCCGCGGCAGACAAGGCCACCTCGCCCGAGATAACGCAACCGACCGAGACGACGCCTCCCTCCAACTCGGCGCAACCGGCCAAAACGGCACAGCCCGCCAGCTCGCCCGCGACCGGCAAAAATACCCCGCCAAGCTCCACCAAGCAGTCGAACTCGAGCAGCGGCAAGCAAGCAGGTACAACCGCCGGCAAGCTCGCGAACACGGGCGACACAGCGCCGAGCGCAATCGCACTCGCAGGAATCGCCGCCGCAGGCCTCGGAATAACCGCCACGGGTGTACGCCGCCTCAAGAACTCAAAATAGCCGCCAGAGCATACCATCTTCGCCAATCCACAAACCCAGAGACAAAAGAGGCCTGTTTCCCCGACCAAAACCAGGGAAACGGGCCTCTTTACTTGTAAAAACAAATGGTAATGCCACCATCTCTTGAACCACGTAGCCATTGATGTCTTGGCGCAGCCAGCGAGCGACATCCAGGGCGAACAAGTTGGCATGAAAAAGGCAAGGCATAGACCTTCTGGTCATGCCTTGCCTTTTGAATGACAAATTGTTCGCCCTGGGTGGCGCGCAGCGTCGAGCATTGCGCGGTTTGGTAAAACCGCGCAAAAAGAAAGCCCGTGCGCTCGATGGATTCGGATGCCCGACAGAGGCTCCTTATGGCTGCTTCCTTCCGGACCTGACCAGATTCGGAACATATCGTCATCCGAACCCATCGAACGCGCTAGGCGCTCGGTATATCTTACCCGCTCCCGCCCGATGGGGCAAGACAGCTAATTTGGGACGGGGCTTTTTTGACTACTTTTTGACTGGTGGGGCATCAGGGTGGCGAAAGTAGTCAAGGAGGCCCCGTCCTAAATAGACTGATCTGGTGCTGTGCCACGAAAAGGGCCCATCTACTACGTTTAGGTCGTAGGGGTCGACCATAGCCGACTTTTTCGAAAATCGGCAAGCTTTCTACCTGCGGTTTTGTTTTTGCAAATTCCGGGATGGTCGAGGGTGGCCGGCTTAACGTAGTAGATGGTCGCATTTCGTGGCAAACGGTCCGACCCAAGACCCAAGGCAGCCAACCTCGAATGGCCATTCTCAAAGTTGCGGTGGAATACGGACTGAATTGGCCCCTTAAAGGCAAAAACACTCCGTATTCCACCGCAACTTATAGGGAGATAGGCCTTAGAGGCGAGCGAGGTCATAGGCTTGTGCGGCTGACTCGCCGGCGCAGATAAGGTTGGCTGTGGCTTCTTGCGGATCGAGTGCCCGCTCCAGGTCCATGGGCTTGCGACAGATCGGCAGTACAAGGTCGATGCCCTGCTCGTACACCGCATCCAGGTTGTCGGCGCGACCGCCCACGACAGCGGCCACCGGCTTGCCATATCGCTTGGCACGGCGGGCCACGCCCACCGGCGCCTTACCGGCGGCGGACTGCTCGTCCATATTGCCCTCGCCCGTTATGACCAGGTCGACATCGCGCACATGTTCGTCAAACCCCACGAGATCGAGCACCGTCTCCACACCCGAGTGTAGCTCCGCACCGAGTGCCAGCAACGCCGCGCCCAAGCCACCGGCAGCGCCCGCGCCGGGCACGCCGAGCACCGAGCCAAATGTCCGTGCGCCCTCGGGTGTGCGCAACAACCCCTGGGCCCGAGCCTCGACAATTGCCGTATCGAGTAGACGACCGTAGCCGACCATCCAGCTGTCGCACCTGCTCAGCGCCTCGGCGTCACCCGTCGGCAAGCCTTTCTGCCCGCCAAACACCGCTAATGCGCCCCGACGCCCCACGAGCGGATTCTCGACATCCGAAAGCACAACGATACGAGCGCCATCCAAAGCCTGCAGCGCTGGCGCCAAATCAACGCTCGCCACCCGCTCAAGGCCGGCAAGACCGGGGGCGATATCGCAGCCCTGATCATCGACCACACGCGCGCCCAGCGCCTGCAGCATGCCGGCGCCGCCGTCGTTGGTGGCACTACCGCCCAAGCCAATATAGATAGTCTTTGCACCCGCGCGAACCGCACGAAGCATCAGTTCGCCCACGCCATAGGTTGTGGCCGCCAACGCTGCCGATTCCGTGCAAGGCGAATACCCAATACCCGCCGTCTCGGCCATCTCAATGACCGCGGACTCGCGCTCGGCATCTACCAGCATCCGGGCAGACACGGGTTCACCAAAGGGACCTGCCACCTCGCAGGTCGAGAGCTCGCCACCACGCGCGGCAACGGCGTCGAGCGTTCCCTCGCCACCATCTGCCAGCGGCAAAGCGTTCAGCTCGGCATCGGGCCAAACGCGGCGCACGCCCTCGGCAACCGCTGCCTCCGCCTGCGCGCTCGAAACGCTGCCCTTAAAGGAGTCAATTGCCAGCAGCACGCGGCGGGGCCGGCGGCACGCAGGACCAAAGTCAACCGCCGTGTCAGCATCCTCACCGGCACCTGCAAGCGCTGCGGCGTGAGCGGCATGCGCCTCAAGATCGGCCCCACAACCGCAATCAGTGCCGCCCGCTCCGCGCAGACCGCCAAAATAGCTACTCAGCAGCTCGCGGCATTCATCCGCCAGGACCCCAGCCGTCACGTTAAACCGATGATTCAGGCGCGAATCGGCATTCAGGTCATACAGCGAACCCAGCGCGCCCGCCTTGGCATCACTCGCGCCATACACGCAGCGCCCCACGCGCGCGTTAACCATAAGCCCCGCACACATGCAGCAGGGCTCGAGCGTCACGTAGACCGTGCAATCGGAAAGGCGCCAGCGACCGAGCGACCGAGCGGCAGCGCACAGGGCCGCAAACTCGGCATGAGCCGAAGGATCCTGATCGAGCTCGCGACGATTATGCGCCCGCGCGACAATCTCGCCCGCGCGCACCACTACGGCTCCGATGGGCACCTCGCCCACCGCCGCGGCGGCGCGCGCCTCCGCCAGCGCCTCACGCATGAACTTCTCGTCGATTTCGGTGATCGTCATCGTTCGCCTTCCCTGTTGCAAATTCAAAACGATGCTATCATTACGACTCACGGAGAGATGGCAGAGCGGTTGAATGCGGCGGTCTTGAAAACCGTTGAGCGCGAGAGCGTTCCGGGGGTTCGAATCCCCCTCTCTCCGCCACTTCTAGTGATGCACCGGTGTCATGGTCCGCTCAAACAGCGCATCGACCACGTCGGCCATCTCGGGTCGACGCTCAAGATCGTGGCCCGATTCCCACCATATCGTGAAAAGTCGAATAATACCGCCGGCGACAAACTCAGACGTCGTCTCGAGTGACACGGGGGCCAGGGCATCCTCGGCAAGCACGTTCATCACACGCTCGCGGATGGAGCGGGCAATGCGGTCGCAAATAACATTGGTCAACATGCCCGACATGCTGCTTGCCAAAATGTTATCCATGAGCCGCTCGTGCGTCAGAATCAAATCCATGGCATCGTCCAAAATCGCGTGCCGAAGCGCGCGCACGTCCTCGGCAGATACCGCGCCGGCCTCATCGGGCTGTTTTTGCGGCAAACCCGACATAAGCTCATCGATATAAAAGGCAAAGTAATCGTTCTTGTCGCGAAAGTGCTTGTAGAACGTCGTGCGGCGAATCATGGCGCGGTCGCACAACATGGCAACCGTCAGGTCCTCAAAACGATGCTCCTCGAGAAGCTCGGTAAAGGCATCGAACAGGGCACGGTAGGTTTTCTTGATGCGAAGGTCCACTGGTATCGCCATCCTCAGGGCAAAGACAACACTCGTCAATCTGTCGCATATCTTACACCTGTACCTCGCGCGCTTTGCCCCAGTGCCAACCCCACCGAAAACATAACGCTTACCGGAAAGTTCGGCACGGCAAAACGTTGCGGGTATACTAGTAGCGTTATACCAACGGCAGCTGGCGCATGCCGCCGCGGCCATTCGAAACGGAGACATCATGATTACCGTCATCATCGGCATCGTTGTTGTCATTGTGATTGTCTGCGCCATCGCCGGCATCTACAACAACATGGTCACCAAGCGTAACCGCATCGATAACGCCTGGCAGAACATCGATACGCAGCTGCAGCGCCGCAACGACCTGATCCCCAACCTGGTCGAGACCGTCAAGGGCTACGCCAAGCACGAGCAGGAGACGCTCTCCGCCGTGATCAGCGCGCGTAACACCGCCGTCAAGGCCACTACGCCCGAGGCCAAGATGGAAGCCGACAACGTGCTGACCGGTGCGCTGCGCCAGCTCTTTGCCGTAGCCGAGGCCTATCCCGATCTTAAGGCAAACACCAACTTTACGCAGCTGCAGGCATCACTCGAGGATACCGAGAACAAGATTAGCTATGCACGCCAGAGCTACAACGATTGCGTGCTCAGCTACAACAACGCCATTCAGACGTTCCCGGCTGTCATCTTTGCCGGCATCTTCCAGTTTAGGGAACGCCAGGGCTTCGAGGCCGCCGAAGCAGCCCGCCAGGCCCCGACCGTCAAGTTCTAGTAGTTTGGCACCGCATCCTAAATCGGCTATATGCATAAACCACCCCGTCGAATGCATACTTCGACGGGGCGGTTTCCTTTTTCGCGAAGGTCCCCCTTTAAGCGCCGTGCATTTTTAGGAGTATTCAACATAACCAAGGGCTTCGGGCGCTACGATAAATGCCAAAGACCGCGAATATCCCTGCAAATCAAACGCTGTCAGCCCATAACCCCGCCCATCATTCGTAGAAAACATCGAGAAATCCCGATTTTTTGCCCGAGGTCGGTATGCAGGGGCCTTCGGTTGCAGAATACTCGCAAAAATGCACGTCGCCATCACCCCCACATGGCGCGAACCAAAACAAAAGCGCGGCCTAAAAGGCCGCGCGCCATCTTTAATTCAGATCTATATTGCCCGTAACGGCAGCGCCGAGGTAACGCAGGCCCGAGGGCAACCTTCCTTTCCGGCGCACTCCGCAGGACGAAAGAACCTCCGCCGCACGAAGTGCGCAGCGGAGGTTCTTTCATGTCCGAGGACGCGCCGGAAAGGAAGGTTGCCCTCGGGCCGAACAGCTATGGCAGCTTACGCGACGGTGTAAACCCAGTTGTGCTTATCTTCAACAGCACCAGACTGGATACCAGTCAGGGTCTCGCGAAGCTTCTTCATCACAGGGCCGATCTCGGTGTAGCCAGCCGGGAAGGTCACGGTCTCGTCGGCGCCGTAAACCTTGTTGTCGATCTCGCCGACCGGGGAGATAACGGCAGCGGTGCCGCACAGGCCGCACTCGACAAAGGTACCGGCCTTGACCTCGGCCCACTCGACGGGACGCTGGTCGACGGTAATGCCCAGGTCCTGAGCAACCTGAACGAGCGAACGACGGGTGATAGAGGGCAGGATGGAGTCGGTGTGCGACTGCGGAACGACGAGGGTGCCGTCCTCCTTCACGAACAGCACGTTGGCGCCGCCGGTCTCCTCGACATAGGTGCGGGACTCGGAGTCGAGATACAGGTTCTCGGCATAACCCTCGCGATGGGCCTCCATCGTGGGTTTAAGGGACATGGCGTAGTTCAGGCCGGCCTTGATGTTACCGGTGCCGTGCGGTGCAGCGCGGTCATACTCGGAAACGCGCAGCTTGACGGGCTTGAGGCCACCCTTAAAGTACGGACCGACCGGGGTCACGAGAATGCGGAACGTGTACTCAGGAGCGGGAGCCACGCCGATCACGTCACCGGAGCCGATCATAAACGGACGCACGTACAGGGTCGCGCCGGAACCGAAGGGCGGAACCCAGGCGGCGTTGGCAGAAACGACCTGCTTGACGGCCTCAACGAACTTGTCCTTGGGGAACGGGGGCATCTCGAGGCGCTGGGCAGAGTTATACATGCGCTCGGCGTTCATATCGGGACGGAAGCAGACGATGCTGCCGTCCTCGGCGGTGTAAGCCTTCAGGCCCTCAAAGACCTCCTGGCAGTAATGGAAGATGCCACCGCACTCGGAGACATGCAGGGTGTGGTCGGTAGTCAGACCGCCCTCGTCCCACTCGCCATCCTTCCAATGAGCCTCGTAGCTGTAATCGGTCTTCATGTAGCCAAAGCCGAGGCTACCCCAATCGATATCCTTCTTCTCGACAGTCATATGTCGCTCCTTACATACACAGTTGCATACTCGCGAACTCGCACGCAAGGACCGAGGCCGACCGCGTCGCAACGTCGCACGCCCGGAGCGTAGAGCCGGACGGGACACGCGAACGGCATCAAAGCCGATGGCACGTCGATTCGCATGCACGAGATTGTACTCCGCACGCGCGTCGGATAAAACGTTTTTCTTTAACTAACTAAAGTATTTTCATTTGACCGAAGCTGAAGAGGCCCGCCACCGTAAAGGGTGACGGGCCTCAACTGCACGGTTTGCGCGCTGGCTCGAGCTACGCGTTCTTTTTGCCCAGCTTAGCCTTAACCAGACCGACCACGGTCGGGATGATCGACACGGCAACAATGCCCACGATCAGCAGCTCAAAGTGCTCCTGCACAAAGGGGATGCCGCCAAAGAAGTAGCCCAACAATGTAAAGAGCGTTGACCAGGTAATGCCGCCCAGCACGTTAAAGATAACGAAGTTACGCCAGTGCATGCCGCCCATACCGGCGATAAAGGGCACAAAGGTGCGAATAAACGGGAAGAAGCGGCCCAGGAAGATGGCCAGGTGGCCCCACTTGTCCAAGAAGTCCTCGGACTTTTTGATGCGCTCGGGCGTCATGGCCTTGACCTTGCCCGAAGCGATGATCTTTTTGCCAAAGAAGTGGCCGATCATAAAGTTGCACTGATCACCCAAAATGGCAGCCGCCCATGCGACGGCCAGAAGCGCCACGATGTTAAAGCCACCGTTGTGGGCAAAGAAACCCGAAGCAAACAGCAGCGAATCGCCAGGAAGGAACGGGAAGAACACCACGCCTGTCTCGATAAAGATGATCAGGAACACGCAGCCGTAGGCCATAAGCGGGCCGGCGGCGATCCAGCTGGCAATCGCGGTGCGCGGGTCTTTGAGCAGCTCGGCGATAAAATTGATGAAACCCATGAAGTAAAACCTCTCAGTTGTGGGCGCGGATACGTCCAAGTTGACCAGTATACGGTTGCGGCGCCCCCTCGTGCGCAACCCCACAAAAGCATGACCCCATTACCAGCAAGTTTGCATAACTGACACCTGTTGCGCAATGCCGCCAAGATTGTCCTTCCTAATCCCTAGCGAATCGCTATACTTTATTGAATCGCATTGCCATGGCGCTAAGGGAGGGCGGCCGGTGAGCTTTATCAATACCATTCGCGAGGACATCAAGACCGTCCAAGCGCAGGATCCCGCCGCGCAAAACGGTCTAGTCATCTTCCTTTCCTATCCTGGCCTGCACGCCAAGTGGAACCACGTGCCCGAGCACTGGCTCTGGGAGCACGGTCATCGCTCGCTCGCCCGCGTGCTCTCGCAAATCACCCGCCACATCACCGGCGTCGAGATTCATCCCGCCGCACAGATCGGCAAGCACTTCTTTATCGACCATGCCATGGGCGTCGTCATCGGCGAGACCACCATCGTGGGCGACAACTGCGTGCTCTACCAGGGCGTCACGCTCGGCGGTACCGGCAACGAGACCGG
>ERZ836939.4248-NODE-4248-length-11021-cov-2.859292_pt1 | contig 11021 bp, 6 predicted proteins | sample MGYA00519912_ERZ836939 | MGnify/ENA primary metagenome ERZ836939 (study PRJEB31850, sample SAMEA3708810) | human gut metagenome | biome: human gut; feature: human-associated habitat; material: faeces | place: China | collected 2014 ... | reverse complement strand
AACTTCGGTAAGTTCCTGTTCTGTAACCTGAAATGCATATCTTAAAAGTGCATTATATGCATCTAAATCTTTTGTTGTAAGCGAACGTATTGTGTAATCTTTAATATTATTTTTTAAATGTTTCATAAAATATGTATCATAACTCCTTATATTATTGATGAGTCTTTTTCTTTTTTGGAAAATCATTCTCATAATCAACACTCATCTGTGTCTGTTCATTCTTATCAAGCCCCTTAAATACCAGCTTTTTAATCCAGTGATACATAATGGCAAACATCGGAACTCCAAGAAGCATACCTGCAAATCCCCATATATCTCCAAACAGGAATATGGAAAAAAGCACCCATATACTTGAAATTCCTGTTGTATCACCTATAATCTTAGGACCTAAAATATTACCATCTATCTGCTGTAATATAAAGTCAAAAATCACAAAGAAAATGCACTGCATGGGATTAACCATAAGTATGAGAAGTGCTGATAAAAACAACCCGATATACCATCCAAAAAATGGTATTACATTAAAAATCCCAACTATTACAGCAACAAGTGTTTCACTCATCATGACTTTTCCCGGATTAATCCATCTGAAAATCATCATGCCGGCATAACAAATAAGTGAAACCACTACTGCATCAAGAATCTTTCCATTGATAAACCCACCGAAAACGCGGTCACAATATCTTGCCTCTTCCATTACAGTGTCAGCCTTTTCTTTTTTTAATATACTATACACGATAAGTTCTGCCTGCCGTGCAAATTTCTTTCTTGAAAGCAGCAGATATACAGCAACTATAAAACCTATAAATATATTAAGAAGCACACCGAGCAGATTAATTACACCTGACGAAATCCCGGTTGCCACTTTCTCAACAGAATCAAGAAGTCCGTTTGAAAGCCAGTCCTCAAGCATCGTATATGCCTTATCAATCACCTGTTGCGAATATTGAAGCAATTGTTCATTAGAGCTAAGCGAATGATTAAGCCATCCTATAAGCTTATCTGCACTTGATGGCAGAATCTGAACGAGTCTTACAACACTGTCAATCAGCTGTGGAATAACAATCATAAGTACAAGATAAATTGCAATAACCGCAATAATCATTCCTGCAAATACACTTAATGTCCTTGATATTTTTTCCTTAGTCTGTTCGTTCTTCATCTTTGAAAATAATTTATCAAACAAAACTTCAAGCTTATTACACAAAGGACAAATTATATATGCCAATACTGCACCAATTATAAATGGCATCATAGTTTTTACAATATGCCCGATAACACTCTTTATCGCATCTATCTTATATAAAACAAAAAACAGCACAATAGACAAAGCAAATGCAAGAAACAAGCTTCCGGCAAGATATAAATACTTTTTAAACATATCTTTCATATTAAATAATTCCTCACATATTCTATAAATAGTCAATTCATCCCCACTATTTCTAAAACTATATTAATGATACAACATAACATAGTATCACGCAATGGAATTTTAAAAAATTTTTAAAAAAATATCAAGCAATGTTAATAATATGCATATTGACACAAAAAAAATATAGTGTTATATTAACTTTGTTAAAATAATAACAATCTTTTATAGCAGAAAATATTAGCTCTGCTGCAATTATGAGAAAAGGAACAATAACAAGGAGGATAAATCCTCTCCTCGCCATGAGGATATAGTGCATCAAAGATGCACATTAGGATTTTTGCTCCGCAAAAACAAGGAGGATTTTGTATGTCAGAAAAAATTATGTCGGGTACAGAAATTGTTGACACAGTAGACGCACTTGAAAAAAAAATTGATGAAGTGCGTAAAGCACAGCAGATTTTTTCAACTTACACACAGGAACAGGTTGATAAAATATTTACAGCGGCAGCTATCGCTGCAAATCAGGCCAGAATCCCACTTGCCAAAATGGCAGTTGAGGAAACAGGAATGGGAATTGTTGAGGACAAAGTAATCAAAAACCATTATGCTTCTGAGTATATTTACAATGCTTATCGTGACACAAAGACATGTGGCGTCATCGAAGAGGACTCAGCTTATGGAACAAAAAAGATTGCTGAACCAATTGGTGTTGTAGCCGCAGTAATTCCTACGACTAACCCTACTTCTACTGCTATTTTCAAGTCTTTAATATGTTTAAAGACAAGAAATGCAATAATAATAAGCCCTCATCCAAGAGCCAAAAAATCAACAATTGCAGCTGCAAAAGTTGTTCTTGACGCTGCAGTAAAAGCTGGTGCTCCAAAGGGCATTATAGGTTGGATTGATATTCCGTCTCTCGAACTTACAGACACACTTATGAAAGAGGCTGATATAATTCTTGCAACAGGCGGTCCTGGAATGGTTAAAGCTGCATATTCATCAGGAAAACCCGCACTCGGTGTAGGTGCCGGCAACACTCCTGCCATTATTGACGAAACAGCCGATGTTGTTCTTGCAGTCAATTCAATCATCCACTCCAAAACATTTGATAATGGTATGATTTGTGCTTCTGAGCAGTCTGTTATTGTTGACAAAAAAGTTTACAAAGCAGTAAAAGATGAATTTATTGCAAGAGGCTGCCATTTTCTTACAAAGACCGAGCTTGACAAAGTCAGAAAAACTATCCTTATCAATGGCTCTCTCAACGCAAAGATTGTAGGTCAGAGTGCATATACCATTGCAAAACTCGCCGGAGTTGATGTATCACGTGAGACCAAAATTCTCATCGGAGAGGTTGCTTCTGTTGACTTATCTGAAGAATTTGCACACGAAAAGCTTTCACCTGTTCTTGCAATGTACAAATCAGACGATTTCAACGATGCAATAGATAAAGCTTCACATCTTATCGCAGACGGCGGATACGGACACACTTCTTCTATTTATATTAATTCAGAAACAGAAAAAGAAAAACTTGATATATTTGAAGAAACTATGAAAACATGCCGTATTCTTATCAACACCCCTTCTTCTCAGGGCGGCATCGGTGACTTATACAATTTCAAGCTGACACCTTCACTTACACTCGGCTGTGGCTCATGGGGCGGCAATTCAGTTTCCGAAAATGTCGGTGTCAAACACCTTCTTAATATTAAAACCGTTGCTGAAAGGAGAGAAAACATGTTGTGGTTCAGAGCACCTGAAAAAGTATATTTTAAAAAGGGCTGCCTTCCTGTTGCACTCAATGAATTAAAGACAGTTCTTGGCAAAAAGAAAGCATTCATAGTAACAGATCAGTTCCTCTACAAAAATGGCTACACAAAATGCATAACCGACAAACTTGATGAACTCGGTATTGTATACACAGTATTTTACGATGTTGCTCCTGACCCTACACTTGCATGTGCAAAGGAAGGTGCAAAAGCCATGAAGCTCTTTGAACCAGACTGCATAATCGCTGTAGGCGGCGGTTCAGCAATGGATGCCGGCAAGATAATGTGGGTTATGTATGAACATCCTGAAGTTGATTTCATGGATATGGCTATGCGTTTTATGGATATAAGAAAACGTATATACACATTCCCTAAAATGGGGGAAAAAGCTTACTTCATTGCCATTCCTACTTCATCAGGAACAGGTTCTGAAGTTACTCCTTTCGCTGTTATCACAGACGAAGAAAGCGGAATAAAATATCCTCTCGCTGATTATGAGCTTCTTCCAAAAATGGCAATTGTTGATGCTGATATGATGATGAACCAGCCAAAAGGTCTTACTTCTGCTTCCGGCATAGACGCACTCACTCATGCTCTCGAAGCATATGCATCTATTATGGCGACAGACTACACAGACGGTCTTGCTTTAAAAGCTATGAAAAATATATTTGAATATCTTCCTGCCGCATATGAAAATGGTCCGCACGACGCAAAAGCCCGTGAACAGATGGCTACAGCTTCAACCATGGCCGGAATGGCATTTGCAAATGCATTTCTTGGAGTATGCCACTCCATGGCTCACAAGCTCGGTGCATACCACCACCTTCCTCATGGTATTGCAAACGCACTCCTCATCACTGATGTAATGAGATTCAATGCTGCAGAAGTTCCTGCTAAAATGGGAACATTTTCACAGTATCAATATCCTCACTGCAAAGAACGTTATGTAGAATGTGCAGATTTTCTTCATATCAAAGGAAAAAATGATGACGAAAAATTTGAAAATCTTATTGCAGCCATTGAAGAGTTGAAGGAAAAAGTCGGAATCAAAAAGACTATAAAAGATTATGGCGTTGATGAAAAAGAATTTTTACGCACTCTCGACGAAATGACAGAAATGGCATTTGATGACCAGTGTACAGGTGCAAACCCACGCTACCCTCTAATGAAAGAAATTAAGGCAATGTACCTCAAGGCATATTACGGAAAACCAGTCGAAATTGACGAATAAGAAAGGATGTGTTTATATGAAAAAATGCATTTCACAAAACAACTTAAAATCAGTTTATCTTGAAAATAATACCGCAATAAAAGTTTTTTCCAAAGATTATAACAAATCAGATGTTTTATATGAAGCATTAAATACTGCAAGAGTTGAAGATGCCGGAGTTAATATTCCAAAGCTTCTTTCTGTATCTGTAAACAATGGCCAATGGGAAATCACAAGTGAATATGCGGACGGCATAACTCTTACACAGCTTATAAAAGAGCATCCCGAAAAAACTGCTGATTATATCAAAAAAATGGTTGAATATCAGGTTGATTTTCAAAAAAAATCCAACCCGCTTCTCTTAAAGCTTAAAGATAAATTAATAAGACAGATTAATGACATTGAAACTCTTGATAGTTCTGTAAAATACGAACTGCTCACAAGACTTAATACGATGCCAAAGCACACAAAATTGTGCCATGGTGATTTTTGTCCTGACAACATAATCGTAAATATTGATGATAATGCCGACATAACATCAATCACCGCTGTTGACTGGGTTCACGCAACGCAGGGCAATGCCAGTGCCGACATAGCCAACACTTATCTTCTGTTAAAGCTGCAATACTCTGACAGCAGCATCGATATCGCAGATATGTATATGACACAGTTCTGTGCTGCAACAGACACTAAAAAATCGTATGTAACAGGCTGGCTTCCTATTGTTGCCGCCGCAAGAATGGCAAAAAACAAACCTGATGAAAAAGAACTTCTCGAACATTGGGTAAATGTGGTGGATTTCCAATAATAACGGCTATATTCACACCAAATAATTAAATACAACAAGACATAAAAAAGACTGTTGCTTTAACAACTAAACATCATTAAAGCAACAGTCTTTTAATTTTCATCAATAACAAGTGAAAAAATGCTCTTTATATCTTCATCACTAATACCATATCGTCTCGCCTTCTTTACAGCCATCTCAATATCAAGTTCAACTTCTTTTCTTTGCTCCTCTTCCTGTATTTCGGAATTGGACGCAGCAACATACGTTCCTTTACCGTGAACCGTCACAACAAAACCTTCGCTCTCAAGATAATCATAAGCTTTTTTAACTGTCAGTGCACTAATCTTTAATTCTTTTGAAAGAGAACGCACCGACGGAAGCATATCATTTTCTTCCAGCTTGCCAATACGTATAAGTGTTTTTATCTGGTCAACAATCTGTTCGTATATAGGAATCATCAATGTAGAATTTACTTTTATATTCATTTCATCACCTCACAAACAGTATATAACAGCATATATCTGTATGTCAACTGTTATATTGTGTTGTAGTATCCCAAATTAAATACAAAGATGTATCTTATCAAAAAACACAGCAAAAACAGGGTAGAAGACACTGTTATACTATGTTCTACCCTGTTATATATACTTTATTTTATTTATAGTTTATACCTGATTTACAGTTGAACTGCTGGCACTGTTTGAACGTCCGTTACCCGAATTTCCGCCCGGCATTCCACCTTGCTGATTTCCACCTTGCTGGTTTCCACCCTGCTGGTTACTGCCTCCAGGCTGTCCTCCACGCTGTCCGCCTCCAAAACCGCCATTCTGACCACCGCCGAAGCCTCCACTGACTCCGTTTGTTGTAACATTGCTGTTCACCGTAATTGACTGTGTTGTGCTTCCCGCAGTTACCGTATATGTGCTTCCGTTCTTAATGTCTGATGAATATACAATCGCAGACGCATAATTCTTTGTTGGTGTATATGACATTATCACATTTCCTGATGAATCCATAAGTGAAAATGCAGAATTTGCACTTACAGTGCCTAATGTTGTAACAATACAGCAGCCGTTCTGTGCCGATGTCGGTGTTTCAAGCATTCCGCTTGAACCAAATGCCATAAGTACACCCCCGTTAATTGTAAATGCACCGTCAAAATCGAGTGCTGTATCGCCATCGCTTGTAGGGCCAAGAACCGTTACATTGCCTCCGTTCATCACAATATTACCGTTTGAATCAAGACCGTCACCGCCTGCATTTACAAATATATTTCCGCCGTTGATTGTAAGTAAAACACTGCTGTCTGAAGATGATGTCTGACCGCCGCCAAAGCCTCCGTTCTGACCGCCACCGAAGCCGCCCATTCCCATACCGGAAGATGACGAACCGTCAGCCGCATTAATACCGTCATCGCTTGCCACTATTGAAATATCACCGTTGTTTAAAGTAATCTGTACACCTTCAAGCCCTTCGCAACATTTCTTAATAGCTATAGTGCCGCCGTCAACCTGAAGATTATCATCTGCATGAACACCGTCATCACCGCTGCTAATTGTAAGATTTCCACCCGAAATAAGAATATCTCCATTGCAGTGAACACCGTCATTTGAAGCCGTTATATCAAATTCGCCGCCTGTTATTACGATATTTCCTTTTGAAGTATCTGTATCATACGTTGACTTCATTCCGTCGCTTCCCGATTTAATTGTGAATTTACCGTCTTTAATTCCGAGCAAATCTTTTCCGATTATTCCATCCTCATTGCTTGTTATATTAAAGGTTCCAGATATAACTTTCAAATCGTCCGTGCTCTTGATACCATTTCTGTATCCAGCATTGACATTAAGAGTTCCGCTTCCGTTAAATACAAGGTCTGCTTTTGAATAAACTGCCGAAGAAAAATCTTCGTCATCCACAGACTGGCGTGTTTTATCTGTAATTGTATTAGTTGTGCCGTCAGCGAGAGTTACAAGAACCTTTTTTGCTTCCTCAACAACAACAGGTGCCGTACTTGAACTGCTTATTGAAGCACCGTTTAAAATCAATCTTACAGTTCCTTTCTCGCTGCAATTCACTTTTATGCTTCCGTCTGTTAATGTTCCAGAAATAATATAGCTTCCCGCAGATGTTATTGTAATATTTCCGTTTTCAACAGTAACACCGCTTCCTGAAACAGTTGCACCACTTCCTGAAAGATTTATCTTTGTACATTCTGATTCGTTATATGACGAATCTAAATCTTCGCTGTCAAATTCAAGCGACAGTGCATTCTCACCGCTTTGCGAAAGATTCCCGGCAGAAACCGTAGATACATTTGATGATGAATCATCTGCTGCCTTCTGCCACGGCATCGCACAGCCTGTTATTGTAAATATTGCTATTATTCCCGCTGCCATTGCAGCCGTAAGTTTTTTGTAATTAATCATATACACTCCTCATTTCTGTCATTATTCTAAGTCTGACAAACTGACCACTCATCTGTTATTTGTTTTATGAGTGTATAATAATATACAGAAATGTATCAAATGTGTAAAAAGCGTGTTAAATTTGTGAACCGAATTTTTTTGTCCGCAAAATTTAACACGCTTTATATCGTAATTTTATCGCTTAATCACTTCGCCGTCGAATCAGATAAACCCTATATATAACTCACACATTCGATTCAACAGGAATAATTCTACCTGTTTTTGCAGTAACCCTGTGCGAAATAGATATTACCGTTCTGTCTTTACATACATTATTCAATGCATTAAGAACTGCTTTTTCTGTTTCTGTATCAAGATTTGCCGTTATCTCGTCAAGCAGGAGAAGCTGTGGTTTTGCCACTGCCGCACGGGCTATTGATAAAAGCTGCCACTGTCCCTGTGAAAACAAATCCGGCGTACATATTGTATCATAGCCTTTTTCGAGGCTTGTTATCGCATCATCAAGCCCTGTTGTAATACAGATATTTTTTACATCTTCATCGGAAATACTGTCATCAAAAAGTGTAATCTGCTCTTTTACAGTGCCTGCAACCATATGAAATGTCTGTTCAACATAGGCAAACAGCTTTCTTTTATCCTTATCAGTAATTGTGTCGGCATGTATTCCGTTAATCAGCACTTCTCCTGACTGCGGTTTGTAAAGTCCCAAAAGAAGCTTAAATATTGTACTCTTTCCTGCACCTGTACGTCCTGAAAGAGTTACCTGCTCTCCGTGCATAACACTGATATTTATGTTATTAAGGATTTTTCTGTCCTCATCATAGCCAAAGGTCACATTGCGAAGCTCCACAAAAGGCTTATTTCCATCGGCTTCATACCTTCCGCTTTGAACCTGTAGCTTACCTTCATCCTGCCACTGTGTATCCTGTTTTTCAATTCCCTGTACAACATCGTGTTTTTCAACCTCTTCAAGTGCCATGAATTCATTAATTCTGTGTATACCGGCTATCGCTGACTGTATTGTCTGAATCTCCATACCGAGACTTTCAACCGGTGAGAATATCTGGGAAATGTAATTCATAACTGCAACCGCAGTACCTGCTGACATTCCGAAAAATGTGAGGACTGCACTGTTACCAGATGACGAAAGCAACATTACAGCTGCAACAACAACAGCATTTAAAATAAGAATTACAGGCGAATATACTGCATCATAAAAATTTGTCTTTTCCATCGCATGATAACTGTCATTTATATATTCGTCATACTGCTTTTCCATATACTTTTCTTTGCCAAAGCAATGAATTGTTCTTATATTTTTTAATGTCTGCGGAACATGTCCTGACGCACGGCTTACAGCACGTCTGTTCATAATCTGGGCCGCAAGCATATTTTTCTGCACATGTCTTGTAAAAATAAACAAAAACGGCAGCAGGATTATAAATACAAGCGTAAGTCCTTTATTTTTAAACCATATTACAACAAGAATACTTATAATTTTACATGCATCGGCAAACATACTTATAATTCCCGATGTAAACAGATTTTCAATCATGTCAACATCGCCTATAAAACGTGATACAAGCGAACCCGGCTCCAATCCATTTAATTCGTCGGCGGTAAGAGATGTGAATTTTTCCATAAGACGGCTTCTCATAGCATGTGTTATTTTCTGTCCAAAAACCGTAAGAAGTCCCTCTCTTGCCGATTCAGTAAGCCCTGTTAAAAAAAGCATTGCAAAATATGCAATCACCATACCAAGTCCCGGCATCTGTCCAGCTGTAAACATATCAATGATTTTTCCGAGAATAAGCGGCGGAATAAGTGAAAATATGACTGCCAGACATACGGCTGCAACAATTCCAAATGACAAAAGTTTATATTTTAAAATAGTTTCTATTATTATTTTCTTTACATATTTTGGTTTTTTTCCTGAATTTGCGGTTTTTTCATTTTCATTATTTTTCACCAGTACCGCCTCCATTCTGTCCATTGTAAAGCAACGCATATTCACTGCACTTTTCAATAAGCTCATCATGGCTTCCGACCTCTGTTTTTCCGTCATTAAGCCATAGAACCTTATTCATTTGCGGAAACAGATAGAGTCTGTGTGAAATTATCATAACAATACTGTCTGATACCATCTCACCAAGATTTTTAAATATCTGCTTCTCTGTATCCTTATCCAGTGCCGAAAATGGGTCATCAAGAATAATAACCGGCTTTTTATGACAGATGGTTCTTGCAAGTGCAAGACGCTGTGCCTGACCACCCGAAAGACGCACCCCACTGCTTCCAATAAGCGTATCAACGCCATTTTCCATAAGTGCAACTTCCTTATCAAGGCACACCATTTTAAGATAATAATTGACATCTCCGTCATCGCCCATAAGAATATTATTCCTGACCGTATCGTCAAAAAGTTCACAATCATGACCAAGATATGCAACTATTCCGTTTTTCGTACTGTCAACACCTTTCATCTCTTCCCCGGAAAACTTGATGCTTCCACGGTAAGGATACTCACCCAGAAATACTTTTCCAAGTGTTGACTTACCACAGGCAACAGGACCGGTTATACCAATAATTTCACCCGGTGCCGCCGTAAATGAGACTCCGTCAAATATTACTTTGCCGTCAGGATATGAAAATCCCATATTGCTGACTTCAAGTTCTCCTGCATAATATGTTTTTCTGTCACCATCATCGTTTTTCATACGCATAAGCGGTTTGATACGTTTCCATGAAACCTGTGCTTTATGTACTGCATTAAAAAGTTTTGCTGCACTTGAAGACTTTACCGAAAGCTTTGTAAAGCACGATACAAATGTTGTAAATGTTGCTATGCTCCATGCACTCCAGCCTGTGCCGAGTACATTTCTGCCACCGAAATACAGTATAAATATTACACCCGCCATTGATATGACTCTGTAAACAGATGTGAGCGACGTATTCCAAATATTAGCTTTTACTGCTGATTTTTCATAAGCTGTAAGACTTTCCTCATAAGCATCGCGTCTCTGCTGCTCTCGTCCAAACACCCTGTATGTTATGGCATTGGATGCAATATCAAGCGTCGCAGTGCTTAACGCTCCTGACTGCTCTTTATATTTTGCACCGGAAGTCTGGATTATGAACTTCATCTTTTCTGCCATAATATAAGAGACAGGCGGGAATATCATACACAATAGTGCTAGTTTCCAGTCATAAAACAAAAGCATACATGCATATGCCAAAGCAACTCCTGTATCGAATATTTCAGTTGTGAACTTTCTCATACCCTCAACACAGTCATCAACATCAAGAATCGCTTTTGTGAGAATCGTACCTGCACTCTCCTCATGCAGCTGTGGTCTGCTCTTATGTACAAGGCTTCCATATAATATCTCTTTCATTGTCTTATTTACATTATTTGCAAAACGCCTTACATAAAAACGCTTAATATATCTTG
>ERZ836939.4242-NODE-4242-length-11041-cov-51.723830_pt1 | contig 11041 bp, 6 predicted proteins | sample MGYA00519912_ERZ836939 | MGnify/ENA primary metagenome ERZ836939 (study PRJEB31850, sample SAMEA3708810) | human gut metagenome | biome: human gut; feature: human-associated habitat; material: faeces | place: China | collected 2014 ... | reverse complement strand
TGGACCACAAGCGTGCCAACGACCACGACACCGGCCTGAACACCGGCGGCATGGGCACCGTGGCCCCCAACCCCTACTACACCCCGGCCATTGCTGCCGAGTGCATGGAAAAGATCTTCCTGCCCACCATTCAGGCCATGAACGCCGAGGGCTGCCCCTTCAAGGGCTGCCTGTACTTCGGCCTGATGCTCACCCCGGACGGCCCCAAGGTCATCGAGTACAACTGCCGCTTCGGCGATCCCGAGACCCAGGTGGTGCTGCCTCTGCTGGAGAGTGACCTGCTGAAGATCATGACTGCCTGCACCGAGGGCACGCTGGCCGATACCGAGGTCAAATTCTCCGAGGGCGCGGCCTGCTGTGTCATTCTGGCCTCCGGCGGCTACCCGGTGTCCTATGAAAAGGGCAAGCCCATTTCCGGCCTGACCAACGGCCAGCTGGAAGGGGAGAGCAACATCACAGTCTACCACTCCGGCACGGCACTGCGTGAGGACGGCACGCTGGTCACCAACGGCGGCCGCGTGCTGGGCGTGACTGCAGCTGCGCCCCGCCTGACAGCCGCCATCACGCAGGCATACGCCGCCGCTGAGAAGATCAGCTTTGAAAAGCTGCACAAGCGCACGGATATTGGTATGAGAGCGTTGAAAGCAATCGCTGAACAATAAAAAAGAGGGGGATTCACCCATGGTCTATCGTATTTATGTAGAAAAGAAGCCCGGCTTTGATGTGGAAGCCCAGGGCCTGAAAAATGAGCTGGTGAGCCTGCTGGGCATCCAGTCCCTGAGCGGCCTGCGCCTGCTGAACCGCTATGACGTGGAGGGCATCGACGAGGCACTGTTCAACCAGTGCGCTGCCACCGTGTTCAGTGAGCCGCCGGTGGACAACACCTATGCGGAGCTGCCTGAATTCGAGGGCATTTCCTTTGCTGTGGAGTACCTGCCCGGCCAGTTCGACCAGCGCGCCGATTCTGCCGCCGAGTGCATCCAGCTCATCAGCCAGGGCGAGCGCCCGCTGGTCCGCTCTGCCCGTGTCTACCTGCTGGAGGGTTCCCTGACCGAGGAGCAGGTGGCAGAGATCAAGAAGTACGTTATCAACCCGGTGGAGGCCCGCGAGGCTTCGCTGGAGACCAAAGCTACTCTGAAGATGGAGTATCCCGTGCCCACCGCTGTGGCCACGCTGGAGGGCTTCAACGAGCTGGACGAAGAGGGCCTGAAGAAGTTCATCGACGAAAAGGGCCTGGCCATGGATCTGGGCGATATCAAGTTCTGCCAGGAGTACTTCCGCTCTGAGCACCGCGACCCCACCATCACCGAGATCAAGATGATCGACACCTACTGGTCCGATCACTGCCGCCACACCACCTTCGGCACCATTCTGGATGATGTCCAGATCGACGATGCCGTGGTGCAGGCAGCGTTTGACCGCTACATGGCCATGCGCGCCGACCTGGGCCGTGAGGAGAAGCCCCGCTGCATGATGGATCTTGCCACCATCGGTGCCAAGGAGCTGAAGAAGCAGGGCATCCTCAAGAATCTGGACGAATCCGAGGAGATCAACGCCTGCACCGTCAAGATCAAGTGCGATGTGAACGGCAAGGATGAGGACTGGCTCTTCCTCTTTAAGAACGAGACCCACAACCACCCCACCGAGATCGAGCCCTTCGGCGGTGCGGCCACCTGCATCGGCGGTGCCATCCGCGACCCGCTGTCCGGCCGCAGCTATGTCTATCAGGCCATGCGTGTAACCGGCGCAGGCGACCCGCTCAAGCCTGTCAGCGAGACCCTGCCCGGCAAGCTGCCCCAGCGCAAGCTGGTGACCACTGCCGCTGCTGGTTACTCCTCCTACGGCAACCAGATCGGCCTTGCCACCGGCCAGGTGGATGAGATCTACCACCCCGGCTATGTGGCAAAGCGGATGGAGATCGGCGCTGTGGTGGGTGCGACCCCCGCTTCCCATGTCCGCCGCGAGTGCCCCGCCCCCGGGGATGTCATCGTCCTGCTGGGCGGCCGCACCGGCCGCGACGGCATCGGCGGTGCCACCGGCTCCTCCAAGGCCCACAATCTGGGCAGCCTGGACCACTGCGGTGCCGAGGTGCAGAAGGGCAATGCGCCCATCGAGCGCAAGCTCCAGCGCCTGTTCCGCCGTGAGGATGCCTGCAAGATGATCAAGCGCTGCAACGACTTTGGTGCGGGCGGCGTTTCCGTTGCCATCGGCGAGCTGGCCGACGGCCTGTATATCGACCTGAACAAGGTCACCAAGAAGTATGACGGCCTGGACGGCACCGAGCTGGCCATCAGCGAGAGCCAGGAGCGCATGGCTGTGGCCCTTGCCCCCGAGGATGTGGACAAGTTCATCGCCATTGCCACCGAGGAGAACCTTGAGGCGACCCCCGTGGCAAAGGTCACCGAGGAAAAGCGCCTGAACATGGTGTGGAACGGCGTGTCCATCGTCAACATCAGCCGTGAGTTCCTGAACTCCAACGGTGCGGAAAAGCACCAGAACGTCCATGTGGAGCAGGGTACCGTCTGGCAGCCCCAGTGGGCCGGCATCACCTTCAGCCAGAAGATGAAGAACATGGTGGGCGACCTGAACATCTGCAGCAAGAAGGGCCTTTCTGAGCGGTTCGACAGCACCATTGGTGCCGCCACCGTCCTGATGCCCTTTGGCGGTGCTTACCAGCTGACTCCCCAGAACGCCATGGTGGCAAAGCTGCCCGTGGATGGCGAGACCAACACCTGCTCCGGCATGGCCTGGGGCTACAACCCCTACCTGATGAGCGCCAACCAGTATGTCGGCGCACGGATGGCCGTGGTGGACAGTGTCACCAAACTGGTGGCCTCCGGCTTCCGCTATGAGGATGCCTACCTGACCTTCCAGGAGTACTTTGAGCGCCTGGGCACCAAGCCCGAGCGCTGGGGCAAGCCGCTGGCCGCTCTGCTGGGTGCTCTGGATGCCCAGATGGGTCTGGGCATTGCCTCCATCGGCGGCAAGGACAGCATGTCCGGCTCCTTCGAACAGCTGGATGTGCCCCCCACGCTGGTCTCCTTTGCCACTGCCATCGGCAAGGCCAGCAAGGTGGTCTCCACCGAGTTCAAGAAGCCCGAGAGCACGGTTGTCCTCATCCGGCCCATTCTGGACCCCGAGACCGGCTGCCCCAACTTCTTCTCCCTGAAGGCAAACTACAAGATCGTGGAGCAGATGATCGAAGAGGGCATGGTGGCATCTGCCTGCGCCGTGGGCTACGGCGGCATTGCCGAGGCCCTGTTCAAGATGGGCCTGGGCAACCGCATCGGCTTCAAGATGCGCGCTGATATGCCCACCCACCGGATGTTCGAGCCCATGTACGGCTCCATCGTGCTGGAAATGGTCTCTGATTCCCCCGCAGGCGAGCTGCTGGGCGAGACCACCAGGGAGTATACCTTTGAAAGCTGCGGCGAGACACTGGATATGGCTGAGCTGCAGGAGATCTGGGAGAGCAAGTTGGAGCCTGTGTACCCCTACCGCAAGGCAGGCCCCACCGTGGAAAAGATCAACGGCAAGCTGAACGCCCCCGCTGCCCCCAAGATCGGTGTGGCAAAGCCCAAGGTGATCATCCCCGTGTTCCCCGGTACCAACTGCGAGTACGACACCGCCAAGGCCTTTGCCCGCGCCGGTGCTGACCCTGAGATCCTGGTCATCCGCAACCTGACCCCGGCGGACGTTACCGCCAGCTGCGAGGCGCTGGTCAAGGCCATTGGCGAGAGCCAGATCGTGATGCTGCCCGGCGGTTTCTCCGGCGGCGACGAGCCGGACGGCAGCGCCAAGTTCATCGCCTCCTTCTTCCGCAGCCCTGCGGTCACCGAGGCGGTCCGCGACCTGCTGCAGCACCGCGACGGTCTGATGCTGGGCATCTGCAACGGCTTCCAGGCCCTGATCAAGCTGGGTCTGGTGCCCTACGGCGATATCCGCCCCATCACGGCCTATGACCCGACCCTGACCTTCAACACCATCGGCCGCCACCAGAGCATGCTGGTGCGCACCCGCGTTGCTTCCACCGGCAGCCCCTGGCTGTCCCACTGCGATGCAGGCAGCGAGTACGAGATCGCCATCAGCCACGGCGAGGGCCGCTTTGTAGCACCCCAGAACGTGCTGGATCAGCTGGTTGCCAACGGCCAGGTGGCTACCCAGTATGTTGATCTGGAGGGCGAGCCCACCATGGATCAGCGCTACAACCCCAACGGCTCTCTGCTGGCCATTGAGGGCATCACCAGCCCGGACGGCCGCGTGTTCGGCAAGATGGGCCACTCGGAGCGCAGCGGCGAGTACCTGTACAAGAACGTCACCGGCGACAAATATCAGCCGATCTTTGAGGGCGGCGTAGACTATTTCAAGGTTTGATGGTAGAATAGAAAAAAACTCCTTCCGTCATCGCTGACGCGATGCCACCTCCCTCTCCGAGGGAGGCTGAAAGGCCCCCTCTTCGAGGGGGCTGTCGCCGGAAGGCGGCTGGGGGAGTTACTTTCAGGAGGAAACAACCAATGTCACAGCATGATCGTTATATCAGCCCCTTCTCTACCCGTTATTCTTCCGATGAGATGCAGTACATCTTCTCGGATGACAACAAGTTCCGCACTTGGCGCCGCCTGTGGGTGGCGCTGGCCCGGGCCGAGATGGAGCAGGGCCTGACCAATATCACCCCCGAAATGGTGGCCGAGCTGGAAGCCCATGTGGACGACATCAACTACGAGGTCGCCATTGCGCGCGAGAAGCTGGTGCGCCATGATGTGATGAGCCACGTTTACGCCTACGGCCAGCAGTGCCCCAAGGCAGCAGGTATCATCCATCTGGGTGCCACCAGCTGCTATGTGGGCGATAACACCGATATCATCGTGATGCGGCAGGGCCTGGAGCTCATTCGCAAAAAGCTGATCGGTGTGCTGGCAAAGCTCTCCCGCTTTGCTGAGGAGTACAAGGACATGCCCTGCATGGCCTATACCCACTGCCAGCCTGCACAGCCCACCACCGTGGGCAAGCGTGCCACCCTGTGGGCCAACGAGCTGGTGATGGATCTTGCCGAGATCGACCACCGCCTTGCCACCCTGCAGCTGCGCGGTGTCAAGGGCACCACCGGCACCCAGGCTTCCTTTATGGAGCTGTTCAAGGGCGATGCAGACAAGATCCGCGCTGTGGATGCTTCCATTGCCAAGGAGATGGGTTTTGCCCCGGATGCCGTGATCCCCGTGTCCGGCCAGACCTACAGCCGCAAGGTGGATGCCTTTATCCTGAACGCTCTGGCAGGCATTGCCCAGAGCTGCATGAAGTTTGCCACCGACCTGCGCCTGCTGGCCAACTTCAAGGAGATGGAAGAACCCTTTGAGAAGAACCAGATCGGTTCCTCCGCCATGCCTTACAAGCGCAACCCCATGCGCTGCGAGCGCATCTGCGCCCTGAGCCGCTACCTGATGGTGGATGTGCTGAACCCCAGCTTCACCACCGGCACCCAGTGGTTTGAGCGCACTCTGGACGACAGCGCCAACAAGCGCGTTGCCATGGCCGAGGGCTTCCTGGCTGCCGATGCCATCCTGAACATCATGCTCAATGTCACCGATGGCATCGTGGTCTACCCCAAAGTGGTGCGCAGCCGCCTGATGGCAGAGCTGCCCTTCATGGCCAGCGAGAACATTATGATGCAGGCAGTGGAAAAGGGCGGCAACCGTCAGGAGCTCCACGAGCGCCTGCGCCAGCACGCCATTGCCGCCGGCAAGCAGGTCAAGGAAGAGGGCCTGCCCAACGATATGGTGGACCGCGTTGCAGCCGACCCCGCCTTTGGTCTGACCCGCGAGGAGATCGTGGCCGGTCTGGTGCCCGAAAACTTTGTGGGCCGTGCACCCCAGCAGGTGGAGGAGTTCATTGCAAATGTGCTCCAGCCCATCTTTGATGCCAACCCCGATGCTGTGGAACAGCACGCTTCTCTGAGCGTTTAAGGGTGTGGCCCAGTAGCTTTCTCCTCGGACACGGCTCGGGCCATTCCATCGCCCGCCCTACTGCCTGCGGCAGCAGGGTCCCACCCCAGCGGACGGTCCTCGGAGAAACTCCCGGTCCACTGAACTGCAAAATCTACCGCTGCGCTCCGCCTTTGGGCAGGGCGCAGCTTTGCTATAACCGGAAAAGGAGAACCTATGCGACTAGACAAATATCTGGCCGAGACGGCGCAATGCACCCGGAGCGAGGCAAAGACCCTGTTGAGCAGGGGACGGGTGACGGTGAACGGCGCGGTGTGCAAAAAGGGGGACACCCAGCTCAGGGAAGGGGACAGCGTGGCGGTGGACGGTGCGCCGCTTGCTTACCAGCAGTTCGTCTACCTGATGCTCAACAAGCCTGAGGGCGTGGTGAGCGCTTCCACCGACAAGCGGGATACCACTGTGGTGGATCTGATCGGGGATGCCTACCCCCGGCGGGAGCTGTTCCCGGCCGGCCGGCTGGACAAGACCAGCACCGGCTTTGTTCTGCTGACGGATGACGGCGGCTTCGCCCACGAGATCCTTGCCCCGAAGCGCCATGTCTCCAAGACCTACACGGTGGTCATTGACACACCGCTGACCGAGGAGATGCGCAGGGGCTTTGCCGAGGGCGTGACGCTGGCGGATGGCACCGCCCTCTCCCCGGCAGAGGTGGAAGCCCTGACCCCGGACGGCCTGACCGTGAAAGTCAGGCTCAGGCAGGGGGTGTACCACCAGATCAAGCGGATGTTCGGTGTGTACGGCGCGGGCGTAAACGCCCTGCACCGGGATGCCATCGGCGGGCTTGCGCTGGACCCGGCCCTTGCACCGGGGCAGTGGCGGGAGCTTTCTGCAGAGGAAGTGACAGCAATTACCACCGGAGCCTGACTGCTTTTCACCTGATTTTCAAAAAAACATCACATTTTGCCGGTAAAATATTCACAAGAACCACGCAAAACAGTGCTTTTTGGGCCTGAAAATACCCCCGAAAGATAATTTCACCAAGAAAGTCAAAAATATTTTGGTGAAATATGTTGCAAAAGTAAATTCTTTTGTGTAAAATAGATAATGTAAAGCGGCGAAATTGTTAAAAACGACAATCTCGCCCCTGCGGCTTGCACAAAAGAGGAAAAGGGGTATCCATTTATGGCCAATAGAGTATTCCAGAGCGTGATCTACCAGATGAAAGACGCCATCGATCGTGTGGTCGGTGTGGTGGATGAGACCGGCGCTGTGATCTCCTGCTCGGAGCTGAACCTGATCGGAGAGGTGCGCGAGGGCTTTATGGCAGAGCGCCTGACGGCCGGTGACCGCTTTGTGCGGGATGGCTACACCTATCAGCAGTTCTCCAGCGCAAAGCATAACGACTATGCCGTGTTTGTGGAAGGCGCGGACGAGACTGCGGGCCAGTTTGCGGCCCTGCTCTCCATCAGTCTGCAGAGCATCAAGCAGTACCACGATGAAAAGTTCGACAAAGCCAACTTCATCAAGAACGTGGTGCTGGACAACATCCTGCCCGGCGATATCTACGCCAAGGCCCGTGAGCTGCACTTTGCCACCGATGTTTCCCGCGTGGTGTTCATTGTGCGCGTGACCTCCGGCGGCGACATCTCCGCTTACGATGTGGTCAGCAGCCTGTTCCCGGACAAGCAGAAGGACTTTGTGTTCAATATCAGCGAGACCGACACCGTGCTGGTCAAGGAGATCCGCAAGGGCATCGACCGCACCGATATGGAGAAGCTGGCTGCCAGCATCGTGGACACCCTGTCCGGTGAGCATTACATCAAGGCTGTGGTCGGCATCGGCACCCCCATCTCCAACGTGAAGGATCTGGCTACCTCCTTCAAGGAAGCCCAGATCGCCATGGAGGTCAGCAAGGTGTTCGACACCGAGAAGCAGATCATCCGCTACGACAACCTTGGCATTGCCCGCCTGATCTACCAGCTGCCCACCACTGTCTGCGAGATGTTCCTGCGCGAGGTGTTCAAGCAGGGCAGCATCGAGAGCCTGGATCAGGAGACCCTGTTCACCATCCAGCGCTTCTTCGAGAACAACCTGAATGTGTCTGAGACCAGCCGCGGCCTGTTTGTCCACCGCAACACGCTGGTGTATCGTCTGGAAAAGATCAAAAAACTGACCGGTCTGGATCTGCGTGAGTTCGACGATGCCATCGTCTTTAAGGTGGCGTTGATGGTCAAGAAGTACCTGTCCAACAACCCGGCCAAATATTAAGCAAACGCTTGCGGCGCAAAGCCGTCGGCGCAGAACCGGCCGCTCGAAACCGATGCTGGCCGGTTCTTTTTGGTTTGGAGAAAATTATTGGGAGCGAAAAATGCATGATAGATTTTGAACACGTTTCAAAGCAGTACAAGCACAACGCAAAGCCTGCCCTGGAGGATGTCAACTTCCATGTGGATGACGGCGAGTTTGTTTTTCTGCTGGGTCACTCAGGCGCGGGCAAATCCACCCTGCTCAAGCTGATCCTGCGCGAGGAGACCCCCACCGAGGGCCGCGTGCTGGTGAACGGGCAGGATGTTGCCCGTCTGCGCCGCCGCAAGATCCCCTACCTGCGCCGTCAGATGGGCATCATCTTTCAGGATTTCCGGCTCATCCCCACCATGACCGTCTACGAGAACATTGCCTTTGCCATGCATGTTACCAACATCGGGCACAAGCAGATCAAGGAGCGCGTGAATTACATGCTGGAGCTTGTCCACCTGGAGGACAAGGCAAAGGTCTACCCCGACCTGCTCTCCGGCGGTGAGCAGCAGCGTGTGGCTGTGGCCCGCGCCCTGGCCCACGCCCCCAAGCTGGTGATTGCGGACGAGCCCACCGGCAACATCGACCCCGAGCTGAGCCTTGAGATGATGGAGCTGCTGGAGCGTGTCAGCGAGATGGGCATCACTGTGCTGGTGGTCACCCATGAGCACGAGCTGGTCCGTCACTTTGACCGCCGCGTGGTCACCCTGTCCGGCGGACACATCATCTCGGATGTGCCCACGGGCTCCATGATCCCTCACCCGCCCGTAGACCCGAAGGAACTGGAAATGGAGGTGTCGCTGGTATGATGAAACCTTCTACGTTCGGTTTCCTTGTGGTGCGCGGCGTGCGCAACCTGGGCAAGCACTGGGCCATGACCATTGCCTGCATCGCCTCCCTGAGCGTCTGTATGACCCTGAACACCTTTGCCACGCTGGCGGAAGTCAATGTGAACAGCATGGTGAACTATCTGGGCCAGCAGAACGAGATGGTGGTCTATGTGGACCCCGAAGCTGACGATGCCACCATCCAGTCGGTAGGGGAGCGCATCACTGCCACCCCGGGCGTGAGCCGGGTGCAGTACATGTCCAAGGAGGATGTGCTCAACCAGTACCGTGGGTACATGGCGGATTACGCCGTCCTGCTGGACGAATTTGAGAATGATAACCCCTTCAAGGCCAACTACCGTGTCTCTCTGGCAGACCTGAGCCAGATGCAGACCATGAGCCAGAACTTCCAGAGCATCCCGGGCGTGTACAGCGTTACCGCCCCCATTGAGATGACCCAGACCTTTGTGGAGGTCCAGCGGGCCGTGACCAAGGTGGGCCAGATCGTGATCCTGGTGCTGATGGCAGTCAGCATCATCACGGTGGGCAGCACCATCCGCCTGAGCGTTTTTGCCCGCCGCCGTGAGATCGAGATCATGAAGTATGTGGGCGCGACCAATCACCTTGTCACCCTGCCCTTTTTTGTGGAGGGTCTGACCATGGGCCTGATCTCCGGTGCCATTACCTCGGTAGCCGGTATCTTCGGCTATGCCTACATCGTGCAGGCCTCCAGCACGCTGGGCGGGTTGTGGCAGCTGCTCATTGGCACCGCCATGGTGCCTGTGGATGCCGTCTGGCCCACCATCCTGACGTACAGTCTGGCCGGTGGTGCGCTGGTGGGTGCGCTGGGCAGCATGTTCTCCATCCGCAAACATCTGAATGTGTAAGCGAAAGGAGCCTTCTCTGTGAAACAAGCAAAACACTCTGCGGGCTTCCGCCTGCACCTCATGTATACCCCCACCCACGCAAAGCCCGCTCCCGGGCACAGCCGGGCCATGCGCGCCGCCAGCCTGTTTCTGGCAGCGGCCTGCCTGCTGCTGAGCGTTTCGGTCTACCCGGCCACGGCGGCTACCAGCATGTCCAGCCTGCAGAACAAGCTGGATAAGCTCTCCCAGTCCATTGTACAGCACAAAAAGGAACTGTCCAATGCAAAAAAGAAGGAGCAGGCCGCCAAGGCGCTGGAATCGGAGCTGAAGGAAAAGGTCACGGTGGTCCAGAGCCAGATCAGCGTGCTGAAGGGCCAGATCGCCGAGGTGCAGAACAGCATCGGCCTGAAGGAACAGGAGATCGCCGCCAAGGAGCAGCAGATCACCGAAAAAGAAGCGGAGATCGCCGACCAGTGGGGGGATTTCAAGCAGCACATGGCCGCCATGCAGGAGCTGCGGGACGGCGGCAGCGTTGCCATGCTGTCTGCGGTGAACGACCTGTATGAACTGCTGACCTTCAACGAGGTCATGCAGGACATCTCCATCAAGGACACCGAGATCCTGGACAACATGAAGAACGCCAAGGAAGCGCTGGAAAGCGATAAGCTGACGCTGGAATCCCAGCGCAGCGAGCTGCAAAGCAAAAAGGCAGATCTGGATGCCCAGAACAGCCAGATGCGTGCCAAGCAGAACGAGCTCAACTCCAGCGTGGCCGCCGCCCAGATGAGCGCTGCCGAGGCGCAGCAGGCCCAGAAGGACGCGCAGGCCGCCATTGAATCGGACGAGATGAACTATGAGGCCGTCAAGAAGCAGATCCAGAAGATGATCGCTGCGGCCGCTGCCTCCAAGCCCACCCTGAGCTTTACCGGCTTCATCTGCCCGCTCAAGAGCTATAGCCGGATCTCCAGTGAGTACGGCTGGCGCAAGAACCCCGTTACGGGGGTCAACAAACTCCACGCCGGTACCGACTTTGCCGCCCCGGGCGGCACGCCCATCTATGCAGCCGCCAGCGGCTATGTGCAGGTGGCGGGCTGGTCCAGCGGCGGCTACGGCA
>ERZ836939.4235-NODE-4235-length-11053-cov-2.412802_pt1 | contig 11053 bp, 7 predicted proteins | sample MGYA00519912_ERZ836939 | MGnify/ENA primary metagenome ERZ836939 (study PRJEB31850, sample SAMEA3708810) | human gut metagenome | biome: human gut; feature: human-associated habitat; material: faeces | place: China | collected 2014 ... | reverse complement strand
ATCTGCTGCAGGTTGATGTGGCGAATCATGATTATCATTACGGAAATTATAAAGTAAGGGTAAAGGTCCAAGGCAATGTGATTGCTTCAGAGTTGTCACAGATAGTAAAATATAGTTTTGATATGCCGCAGATGTCTCTTTCTGCAGTGACTGTCAATAATGAGGCAGACTGCGTTATGCGGATTGAAAATGTGCCCTACGGAAAACATCTGCAGAATGTGCAGTTTGTGGTCTGGAACCAAGGGGGGTCTGATATGCGTGGGTATCAGGCTGTGCGTCAGCAGGATGGAAATTATGAACGCATGTTTTCCATGACGGACTATAATAAAATGGGAACTTTTTATGTGCTTGCGCAGGCACATATGGATGACGGAAAAACAATAGATCTGGGATTGACCAGTTTTAGGATCTATACGGTAAATGGGAATTATTCCATTATGGGAACCAGCGGGACGACAGTATCCCAGATGGTAAACTACTTTTTGGACAATGCTGTGTATCCGGAGTTCTATCTGAATTCCGATGCGCCGACGATCGAGGATTTCTGCCAGATCTTTTACGATGAAGCTACTGCGGAAGGAGTACGGGCAGAAGTGGTCTTTTCCCAGGCAATGAAAGAGACGGGATTTTTGCGTTTTACCGGAAGGGTTCCGATTACAGCGTATAACTTTGCAGGGATAGGTGCGGTGGATGACAGCGACACGGCATATGCGGTATTCTCCGATGTGAGGGAAGGTGTTCGCGCACAGATCCAGCACCTGAAAGCGTATGCCAGCATCGAGCCGTTGGTAAACCCACAGGTGGATCCGCGTTTTGATCTGGTAACAAGAGGATGCGCACCGTATGTGGAATGGCTGGGGCAGAAAGAAAATCCCAGTGGACTGGGATGGGCTACAGCTGAAGGCTATGGCTATAGCCTTCGGGATGATTATATGAAAGTCCTGTTTACAAAGTAACTGTATGGGAACTTTATAATGGGAAGAAAAGGAGCAAGTGGTATGAAGAATTTGCTTAGTATTCCGATAGCTATCTGGAAGAACAAGAAGTTGATTCTGCAGTTATCGAAAAACGATTTCAAAACCAGATTCGCAGGATCTATGCTGGGGCGAGTATGGGGATTTATTCAGCCGGTGGTAATGGTACTGGTGTACTGGTTTGCCTTTGAAAGAGGACTCCGCATGGGCGCAGCCCGGGTTGCCGGAGGTATAGAGATTCCTTATGTGCTGTGGCTGGTTGCCGGTTTGGTGCCGTGGTTCTATTTTTCAGATGCTTTGAGCGGAGGAACAAATGCGCTGATCGAATATTCTTACTTGGTAAAAAAAGTTGTTTTCGAGATCAGTATCCTGCCAGTGGTAAAGGTTGTTTCAGCGCTGTTTACGCATGTATTTTTTGTTGTGATCGCTGTCTTTTTGTATTCCTGCTATGGAATGCTGCCGGACCTGTATGTACTGCAGATCGTCTACTATTCTTTTGCTATGTTTATGCTGTGCCTGGGATTGGCATATTTGAATTCAGCGATCGTTGTGTTTTTCAAGGATTGGGGACAGGTAATCAGTATTGTTTTGCAGGTGGGGATCTGGATGACGCCGGTTATGTGGATTTTTGACAATATAGATATACCGGAGTATTTGAAGATCATACTCGAACTGAATCCCATGTTTTACATTGTACAGGGGTATCGCGATGCGTTGATCAATAAGGTGTGGTTTTGGGAGCATTACAATCTTACACCGTATTTCTGGATCGTTACCATTTTGATTCTGATTGTTGGAACTACTGTATTTCGGCGACTGCGGGTTCATTTCGCAGATGTTTTATAGGAGCATGACATGATGGAAGAAGCGGCAATCAAGGTAGAAAAAGTAGATAAAATTTATAAACTGTATGACAAGCCCTCCGATCGCTTTAAAGAAGCACTGGGACTTTCCAGAAAGCCAAAGTATCGGGAACACTATGCGCTGAAGGATGTTTCCTTTGATGTGAAACGCGGAGAGACTGTAGGTATCATCGGAACCAATGGCTCCGGAAAGTCAACGATTCTGAAGATCATTACCGGCGTATTGAATCCAACTCACGGAAATGTTGAGATCAAGGGAAGGATTTCTGCTCTTTTGGAACTGGGAGCAGGATTTAATATGGAGTATACCGGAATAGAGAATGTCTATCTGAACGGTACAATGACAGGATTTTCCAAAGAAGAGATCGATGAGAAAATGGACGATATACTGGCATTTGCCGATATCGGAGATTTTGTGCATCAGCCGGTAAAGACATACTCATCCGGCATGTTCGTTCGCCTGGCATTTGCTGTTGCGATCAACATCGATCCTGAGATCCTGATCGTGGACGAGGCGCTTTCCGTTGGAGATGTCTTTTTTCAGAACAAGTGTTACAGAAAGTTTGAAGAATTCAAAGAGCAGGGGAAAACGATCCTTTTCGTGAGCCATGATCTAGGAAGTATCAGCAAATACTGCGATCGTGTTGTTCTGCTGAATCAGGGTGTGAAGATCGCGGAAGGGGAGCCGCGTGAGATGGTGGACGCCTATAAAAAGATCATGGTCAGCGGAAACGGAGACGAAATCCTCAGCATTGACGATCTCATCAAGCGGAGCAGTATCAACCATATTGATCAGGAAGAGCAGGATCTGTCTGAGGAGCATGTTGATTCTGTCCTGGATGCAGACAGCACTCCTGGTCTCTGGAAAAGTCATTTTCAGATCAATCCGAATGTAAATGAATATGGATCGCGCGATGCGGAGATCATAGATTTTGCGGTGCTGGATGATCAGGGAGACCTGACGAATGCGATCATAAAAGGGAAAAAATTTAGAATCAGGTCGAAAGTGAAATTTTATAAACAAATTGAGGACCCGATCTTTACCTATACAATAAAAACATTAAAAGGAACGGATGTTACGGGGACAAACACAATGTATGAGAAGAAAAGTGTGGGAACCGTGATGCCGGGGGATGTTTACGTAGCAACATTTGAACAGGAAATGAACCTGCAGGGAGGAGAATATCTGCTTTCCATCAGCTGCACGGGGTTTGAAAACGGTGAACTGCGGGCATATCATCGTTTATATGACGTGATAAATATTACAGTGATCTCTGATAAGAATACCGTGGGATACTTCGATATGAATTCTAAGGTGGATGTACGCAAAGTAGAGAATTAGGAGCCAACGGAGGGGAGAATGTGAAAAATATAGGTATATCTATCTATAAATATCGCTGGATCATCGCTGCAGCTATTTTTATCATATGTGTTATATTGGGGATCAACGGTTCTTCTATTGGCGAATGGAGCAGCTTTCTGGGGGGAGAGGATACTGGTTTATTGCTGGGAGTATCGAGAGCTATCAGAGGCGATGAGTGGGCCACATCTACTCCAATGGCATTGTCCCAGTATTTTGATGCGTCTGGAGCATTCTCATATTTTAGTGATGTAGTAAGAGGAATGCCTACGGATGTCTTCTTGGAATATGGCCAACCGGTAAGGGATATTGCCGTCTTGTTCCGTCCGTTTCATTGGGGGTATCTTTTTCTTTCTCCGAGCATGGGATTGGCTTTTTATTGGAGTGGACGTTATATTTTATTATTCATGATCTCATTTGAAATGGGCATGTTTATAACAAATAAAAACAAGTTGTTGGCATTAGCATATGCATCGCTGGTATTGTGGTCTCCGCTGATCCAATGGTGGTTTGCGACAAACGGTTTGGTGGAAATGTTGATCTATCTGCAGTTGTCTATCCTGCTATTTTCCCATTATTTCTCCTGGGCGAGTACCTGGAAACGGGCCGTGTGTTCCGTTGGAATAGCATTGTGCGCGGGAGGATTTATTTTAACCATGTATCCTGCCTGGATGGTTCCGCTGGGCTATACTCTGCTGGGATTGATCATATGGGTTTTTTTGACAAGAGATCGGGTAAATATCGTCAAAAAAGTCGACGTGTTGATCGCTGCTATCGTGGCGCTGGTATTTGCTTTGTTGATGTTCTATATTCTTCATAAATCATGGGATACCGTAATAACTATCGCCAATACAAGTTATCCTGGAGGGCGATTTGAAACCGGTGGAGGGTATGGACTCAAGCTGTTCAACTATGTGTCAAATATATGGTATGCGTTGAAGGGGGAAGGAGCCGGTGCGATCAACGTATGTGAAAGCGCGCAGTTCATCGATTTTTTCCCGGTTTGTTACATACTGCCGTTGCTTGTCTTTTTCAGGGAAAAAAGGAAAGATAGTTTATTGATAATCTTGATGATCATCAGCGTCTGTCTGGAGATTTTCGTTGTTGTGGGATACCCGGCATGGATGGCGAAACTGACCTTGTTAGGTGTATGCACTCCTTTCAGAGTATATCAGATCACGGGATTTGTTAATGTTATATTGGTAATCCGTTCAATGGCTCTGATGAAAAAGAGTTTTTCACGTTTCGTTGCAGTAGGATTGGCTCTTTTTTGTTCTGTTGTCGTAGTTTTTATTGCCAGAAAGTTGGAAGCAGGGTATTATACAAGTGGGATGTTGCTTGTGATGGCAGTCCTTTTCGGAAGTTTATTTTTCTTCCTTTTTCAGAGTGGCTGCAGATATGCTGTCAGGGGATTTGTCGCAGTTTGCTGTGCCACGATGTTATTTAGCGGTCTGATGGTAAATCCTATCCGCAGAGGATGTGACAACATATATGAAATCCCGATAGTTCAGGAGATAGTGAAGGTGCATCGACAGGATCCGGATGGTTTATGGATTGTGGAGGGACTTGGATATCCGGCGACTAATGTGCCGATCATGGTGGGGGCGCCTACGATCAATTCCATCAACGTATATCCGGCTTTGGAACGATGGGAGATATTGGATCCTGAGGGAGTGTATTTTGAGGCATATAATCGGTATGCGCACATATGGATCAATTTGAAAATGGAAGGTAAGGCTGAGTTTTACAACCAGGCTGCAGACTGTCTGACGGTTCATATGACGTTGGAGGATATGAAGAAAATTGGGACAAAGTATCTGTTTACAGGTAATGAGCTGGAAGATCAGTATGGTAACGGTGTGGAGCGCATATGTGAATGTGGTAACTTTAAAATATATCGTATAAAATAGAACGTGTGGGAAGAAGGAGTATAGAACGATGGATCAAATCGCAGTGTTGATACCCTGTTATAATGAAAGTAAGACAATTGAAAAAGTGGTCGTTGATTTTAAAAGAGTTTTACCGGAAGCAAAGATATATGTCTACGATAATAATTCGACAGACAATACAGCTGAGATTGCTGAAAAGGCCGGGGCAATCGTCCGCCATGAGTTTCAGCAGGGAAAAGGGAATGTCATTCGAAGAATGTTTCGAGAAATAGATGCGGAATGTTATATTATGGCTGACGGAGATGATACGTATCCTGCGGAATCGGCAAGGAAAATGGTGGATCTGGTAATGGAAAGGCATGCGGATATGGTTGTGGGGGACAGATTATCTTCAACGTATTTTGAAGAAAACAAGAGGCCCTTTCACAATTTCGGAAACGCGCTTGTTAGAAAGTCCATTAATTTGTTGTTTAAGACAGATATAAAAGATATCATGACAGGTTATCGGGCTTTTAGCTATCAGTTTGTAAAAACATTTCCGGTGCTGTCTAAAGGATTTGAAATTGAGACGGAAATGAGTATTCATGCCGCAGATAAGAATATGTTTGTGGAAAATGTTATCATTGATTATCGTGATCGGCCGGAGGGCAGTGAATCGAAATTAAATACGTATTCTGATGGGATAAAGGTACTGCTGACGATACTCAGGCTATTCAGAACATACAAGCCGATGAAATTTTTTGGTGCCTTATCCTTGATAATGACTCTGCTTGGCATAGGATTTATGATTCCTGTTTTGACGGAATATTTCAATACAGGTCTTGTACTGCGTTTTCCGACATTGATTGTATGCTGCTTTGCAATATTGGTAGCGGTGTTGTCTCTGTTTTCCGGCATCATATTGGAAACGATCACGTGGAAGAATAAGCAGGATTTTGAAATGGAACTGCAGCATGTGAGTAGATATTCGGAGAACGGCAGGGAGAGTGACCGGCCGGGCAGTGAAAAAGATATGTAAACTTGCAAGATTGGGATACCAGCATAGAAAGGCAAAGGGAGGAGAAGAAATGAGGAAAGTAAATCTAAAGAGAGGAGCGGCATTACTTCTGAGCGGACTGATGGTATTTTCCATCCCGTGGGTTTCGGTAAATGCCCAGGGCAGCACAGAGGAGAGCACTGGCACATATGAAATCGCCGCGCCGGAAGAGCAGGGGGATAGCACATCGACACTGAATGGGCAGACTTCTGTTACCGGGGGGGGTCTGGGAGAAGAAGAGCAGGCGCCAGAAGGGTATAACAGCACGGAGCAGACAACTGTGTTCCGTCTGGCAGTGAGCAGACAGGCCAATGTTGCGGCAAGAAGCGGTTCCTGCGGGACAAACCTGACCTGGAGAATGGACAATGGTGTGCTCTATATCTCGGGCAGCGGAGCAATGGATGATTATACATATGGCGAGCAGGGCCCGTGGGAAGAGATCAAGGATGAGATCACGTCTGTGATCGTCGGCGAGGGAGTGACCGCCGTCGGAGCGTACGCTTTTGTGGAATGCCCAAATCTGACGGAGGTTTCACTGGCATCTTCTGTAAAAGAATTAAAATACGCGGCCTTTGGCGGGTGCTCTAACCTGACAACTTTTTCAGCGACGGGTCTGCAGAGTATAGGTGATTATGTATTCCAGGAAGCAGCGCTGGAGCACTTTACGGTACCGGCTTCCCTCACGAATATCAGTACGCTGGCATCTATGCGCGCGGAGCTCAAGGAATTTTCTGTAGAGCAGGGCAATGCTGTCTATACGGCGAAAGATGGGATTCTGTATACAGATGGGGGAGCAACACTTTTCGCATATCCGGCTGAGAAGGAAGGCGAGAACTTTCAGGTACCGGATGGAGTAAGAACGATTGGCGATGGGGCGTTTTTGTATGCCAGAAACCTGAGAACGATAGAGTTTCCTGATACAGTCCAGAAATTTGGTGAGTCTGCTTTTCAGGGCAGCAGATTGACATCAGTTGAGATTCCGGATTCTGTGACGGAAGTAGGGGATTTTACCTTCTATAGTTGTCTTTACCTTGATCGAGTACGCTTCGGCAGCGGACTAAAGAAGACTTCCTATCAGATGTTCCGGGAGTGTTTTTCGTTGTCAGACGTCACGTTTGACCCGGGTCTTCAGGCTTTGGATGCCCATACCTTTGCATATTGTCACAATCTCGTAGAGATCGAACTGCCGGCCTATATCATTGAGATCGGAAGCGGCGCCTTTGGAAACTGTGACAAACTGGAAAGTTTCACGTCCCACGGGCTGCAGATCATCCCGTATCAGGCATTCCTGGGCTGTACGAGTCTGAAGAACGTCAATTTGAATGAGGGAGTGACATATATCGCCAGAGTATCTTTTATTGGATGTGATGCTCTGGAACAGGTAACGATGCCGGAAAGTGTTACTTTTGTAGATGAGAACGCCTTCCCGACAACTACGGAGATCACATGTAAGAATACGCAGATGCGTAAATTCGGTTACAACGGATATCGTTATTTGGATGATGTTACGGTCTCCGGAACGGAACGATATGACTATGCTTATCAGGTGCTGCGTCTGGTAAATGAGCAGCGGCAGGCAAACGGGTTGAATCCCCTGTATATGGATGAAAGCCTTCTGAACAGCGCCATGGTACGCGCGGCGGAAACGGTAATCCTGTTTGCGCACACCAGACCGGATGGAGCAAGCTGCTTCAGCATCAATGATCAGATGACAGCGGAGAATATTGCTTATGGACAGGGGTCACCATCGTCTGTCATGAACTCCTGGATGAATTCTGATGGGCATCGGGCGAATATCCTGTCAGACACTGCGACCTCCATCGGTATCGGCTGTTTTGAATATGGCGGAAGGACCTATTGGGTGCAGTGTTTTGGACAGAATAATATATCCCAGAATGCAGTGCAGCCTTCTGACAGACAGAGGACAAGGACTGTCAGTATTGCCGCGGAAACGTTCTCTGAGGCGATAAACGGCTATGGAGTGATCTGGGGAGATCTGGAGGAATATACGTATCAGTTTGTTACCAGAGTTTCCGGCCGGAGTGATACGGATATTGAGTTGAACAGGGGAGCAACAGCGCAGCTTTATCTTGCGCTTGTGAATCCCGGAAACGACGCAAGCATCCAGGTGGACGGAGATTTCTCCTGGAGCAGCAGCAATGCAAGAGCGGTATCTGTTACCAATGCGGGCAGTGTCACTGCCCAGGCCGCGGGGACCGCGTCTGTACAGGCGGCGACAAAATATTATACAGGCACACCGGTAAGGATCTCTGTAGAGTCGGAAGGTAAGAATTTAAGGTCGAATGGAATTTATGTTCTGAAGGCGGATGGGACCGGTGTGACGATGGGAATGGTAACGTCCGGTGTGGCAAAGGAAAAGATAGAGTATCGCTGGGTTGCCTGCGATGAGAACGATCAGCAGTGGTTTACGGTTCAGGATTGGACCAAGGGGAACGAATGGCTGAACTGGAAGCCGCCTGTAGCCGGAAATTACGTATATGTATGCTACGCAAGAGTCGCCGGTGAGGAGACACCGGTAGTGGAGGCTTCCATTGGAGTACCTTACCATGTGATTAAGGGCGTGTGTCAGATGCCATATACAGGTACCGGAGGAGGTTTTCTGATTGGTCTGGAGACATATGACAATCCGAATCAGTCCTATCGCTATGAAATGCTCATTCTGGACTGCACGCTGTACGCACAGGGACTTCCCGCCTGGACCTATACGACTGGTCAATGCGTGGTGCCGGACAACTGTCTGTGGACGGTGTGGCAGCCCAAGTATGGATATTACTGGACATTGTTCAGAGTATATGATGAAAGTGGAACATTATTGGATGAAGTGTGTTTTGGATTTGAAAATATCTGAAACTGATGAGAAATAATATCAGCAAAAGAAGGAGGGAGCGGAAATCCCTCCTTCTTTGCAGCGTTCTGCCCGGCGCGGCAATACAGCGCATACGTGAAAGTGGAAGGAGAGCTGTCATGAAAGCAAGAAAAAAACTTTTCCCAAAGCGGTGGTCCGCGGGGTTCTGTCTGATACTGAGCCTAATATCGCTGCTTGCCACAGCCTGTTCAGCTCCGACGGGAAAGGATTCCCCTTCCTACATCTACCTCATTCGCCATGGCCGCACTTACAGCAACGAACAGGGACTGCTGGTTGGACGCGGCGGAAATTATGATCTGACAAAAGAGGCGGCTGCTTCAGCCAAAGAAGTTGGGGAAACGTTGCATGAGGAGGGCGTGGAGTTTGACCAGGCGTATTCCAGTACGCTTGGAAGGGCCTATGATACCGCAGAGTATATTCTGGAAGGGGCCAAAGAACAGGATCTGAAGGTGGATCAAATGGCGGAGCTGGATGATATTTCCTGGGGCGACGCGGAGGGGTATACTCAGGAAGAGTTTATGGAAAAATATGATCTGGACACTTTCCCGGATGCTTTCGGAAGCGCGGATGATCCGAATTTTGTTTCGCCGATTCACGCGGAGTCAAAATATGATTTCTGCCAGCGCTTTTCAAAGGGGATGGATGAGATCATTGCCGATGCCGAAGAGGGGACGGACGTGTTGGTTGTGGCACACTCCTCCATGCAGTATTGGTTGGAGCAGGAGTTCCCGGAACTTCAGGGTCAGAGTATCGATAATCTGGGAGTTACCGTTCTTCGGGTTGCGGATGACGACATAGAACTGGTAGAATATAATAATACAGTTACAGCGGAGTGAAGAGAACTATGCAGCCGGTTGCGATTTTGTTAGCGACATATAACGGGGAAAAGTACATAGAGGAATTTCTGATATCCCTGCAGGGGCAGACTTTTCAGAATTATATCTGCTATATCCACGATGACGGTTCTAGAGACCGGACACGAAGGATCGCAGAAGAATTCGTAAAGCGGGATCCTGGGCACTTCCAGATTCTGGAGGGACCCAGCCAGGGCGGGGCGAAGGAGAACTTTTTGTGGATGCTTGGGCAGATCGAGGCGGAATATTATATGTTTGCGGATCAGGATGACGTCTGGCTGCCGGAGAAAATAGAGAAATCTGTGAGGACGATAACAGAGAAAAAAGAGGGACCGCAAGCCGGGGAGGAAGCAGGACCGCTCTGCGTGTTTACCGATATGTATGTGACGGATGAGAAGCTGAGGGTAATGTCAGACTCTTTTATCCGTTACATTGGCAGAGATCCACACAGGATAAAATTCTCTCAGGTTGTCATTGATAATCCTGCAGCCGGATGCACGATGATATTTACAAGGAAACTGTGGGATATGGCAATGCAGTTAAAACATCCGAAGAGGGTGGAAATGCACGATGTCTGGGTGCTGGCGCTGGCAGCAGCCTGTGGGGAGCAGTGTATCAGGGTGTTGGATGAGCCTCTGGTCTATTACCGGCAGCACGGCGACAATGAGATGGGGGCATTTTCAGAAAGCTTTTTGGAAAAGATAAAACGTAATGCGAGAGATGTCCTGTCTGGAAATATGGCGAGAGAAAAGCGTGAATTTGTTCAAAAGGCGCGAATTCTGGCTGGAGAGTTATGCCTGGTAGAAGGACTTCCGGAGAAGAACAGAAAGATTTTGAAGGCGTTTTCTGAGATAGGGGAGAAGGGGAAGTTGACGCGGGTTTTATTCTATCGGAAATATGATTTTTCCAGAAACAGGGGGACGATCTGGATGTATTTATGGGTATGAGGGATGACGTATGCGAAAAAACAACGATGTTTTTGATCGACTCATGGCAAAACCTTATATGGCCCGGTTTCGACCCTATTACAACCGATACAAGGAAATGCTGCTCTACGCTTTTTTCGGCGGCGGGACAGTGCTGATTAACGTGATCGTCTACAGTGTGCTGACGGAAACTTTTTTCTGGGGGATTCTTGTGGCCAATGCGGTTGCCTGCGGTTTTGATAGTTACTATGCTTTAATTATCGG
>ERZ836939.4228-NODE-4228-length-11058-cov-2.417068_pt1 | contig 11058 bp, 8 predicted proteins | sample MGYA00519912_ERZ836939 | MGnify/ENA primary metagenome ERZ836939 (study PRJEB31850, sample SAMEA3708810) | human gut metagenome | biome: human gut; feature: human-associated habitat; material: faeces | place: China | collected 2014 ... | reverse complement strand
GGGACCAGGGGTAAATGTTAAGAGAAGTCCTCTCTGCGGCAGGAATTTCGAGTATTTTTCCGAGGATCCGCTGCTGGCGGGAGAGATGGCTTCCGCCTATGTGCAGGGCATTCAGAGCGAGGGTGTGGGCGCCTGCATGAAGCATTATCTGGCCAACAGCCAGGAGACCAGGCGTACCACCATCTCCTCCGAGGTGGATGAGCGGACGCTGCGGGAGATTTACCTGCCCGCCTTTGAACGGACCGTAAAGAAGGCGCAGCCCTGGGCGGTTATGGCTTCCTACAACCGGATCAACGGGACTTATGCCACGGAGAATCGAGAATATTTGACCGATGTTCTCCGCTATGAGTGGGGCTTTGACGGCTGTGTCATGAGTGACTGGGGCGCGACCCACAATCGGGTAAAGGCCGTGGAGGCAGGCTGCGATCTGACCATGCCCAGCGCCAAAAAGACGAATGCGGAGATTGTCGAAGCCATGGAGAGCGGCGAGCTGGAGGAAATTCTGGTAAATGAGGCCTGCGTCAATGTGCTGAACATGGCCCAGAGAGGTTTGTCCGCAAAGCGGGGCGGGAAGTTTGACTATGAGAAAGATCACAATTTCTGCCGGCGCGCGGCGGAGGAGTCGGCGGTGCTTCTGAAAAACGAGGACGGCGTGCTGCCTCTGGAGAGGGACAAAAGCGCGGCCTTTATCGGAAAATTTGCCGTGGCGCCCCGCTACCAGGGAGGTGGCAGCTCCTGTATCAACACAAAGACCGTGACATCTGTGATGGATCTGGCAGAGGGAATGGAACATATTACCTACGCGCCGGGTTACGACGGCATCTATCCCGACGAGAAGCTGATCGCGGAGGCGGAAGCGGCGGCGAAGGAGGCGGATGTGGCAGTCATTTTTGCCGGACTTCCCGCCAATATGGAGACGGAGGGGATTGACCGCGAGCATATGTGCATGCCAGAGAGCCACAACGCGCTGATCGCAGCGGTGGCGAAGGTACAGCCAAACACGGTGGTGGTGCTCTACAACGGAAGCCCGGTGGAGATGCCCTGGGCGGACAGCGTGAAGGGAATTCTGGAGATGTATCTGCCCGGCGAGGCTGTGGGAGAGGCTACCATGGATCTTCTCTACGGGGATGCCAATCCCTCGGGACGTCTGCCGGAGACTTTTCCGAAGCGGCTGGAGGACAATCCCTCTTACCTGTTCTACGGCGGAAGCAGAAATAAAGTGGAGTACCGGGAAGGTGTGTTTGTGGGTTACCGCTACTATGAGAGCAAGAAAATGGATGTGCTGTTCCCCTTCGGCCATGGCCTTTCCTACACTACCTTCGCCTGCAGCAATCTGAAGCTGGATCGGGAGGAGATGATCCCGGGAGAGCTGCTGACCGTCACGGTGGATGTGACCAATACCGGAGATCGGGCCGGGAAGGACGTGGTGCAGCTCTATGTGGCGGTAAAGGAGTGCGAGGTGCCGCGGCCGGTAAAGGAACTGCGGGGATTTGAGAAGATTCTGCTGGCACCCGGGGAGACGAAGACCGTGACTTTCACGCTGGATAAGCGGGATTTCTCTTACTGGAACGATGAGGCTCACTGTTTCCATATGCCCGAGGGCGTCTATGAGATCCAGATCGGCGCTTCTGCCCACGAGGTACTGCTGTCTCAGGAAATCCGGGCAAAGGAGGAACCGCTGAATCTGAAGATGACCTATGATATGACGTCTCTGATCGGCGATGTGGTAAAGAAACCGTCGGGGGCCGCTTTCCTGGACAGCCACCTGGAGGAAATGGTGCAGGGTGTGATCGCTTCCGGCATCGCCGCCGACACAGTGGGCGAAATGCCGGATCTGTCTACCATGGATCACGCGCAGCTTTCTGCCATGACCAAGGGCATGTACGGACAGACCCTGTCTACCCTTCAGATGTTTTTGCCGGGTGTGCAGGATTTTGAATGGGCGCAGCTTTTGAGCCAGCTCAACGAGGAGTAAGAAGAAAAGGAGACGGATATGGGAAAATTTGGCGATATTCTGCTGGTCAGCGATTTTGACCGGACATTGACCAATAAAGAGGATGAGATTCCCCAGGCAAATCTGGATGCAATCGCAGATTTTATGAGGGAGGGAGGGGCGTTTACCGTGGCCACCGGTCAGTCGGTGGAAGCCCACGGGAAACGGTACAACCGGGTGCCCATGAATGCGCCCTGCATCGTCTTCAACGGATCTGTGCTCTATGATTTTGAGCGGAAGGAGGCTCTGGACATTACAGAGCTTCCGCCCGACGCCGGGAAGCTGGCGGAAGAACTCGCCGCGTCTTTTCCGAAGTGCCTCGTCACGGTGCAGACCCTGGATGCGGAGTATATCGTCAGCCCCTGCGAGACGAAAGAGCAGAAGCTGTTGGCGGCGGTGTTTGGAAGAATGGCCCGAAAGGGGGAGCATCCCGGGGAAAAGGAGCCCTGGCTGAAACTCGGCGTATGCCTGTTGTCGGAGCGGGATATGGCTATGCTTGAGGCGGGGGTGGGAAAGAAAGCCCGGGGAGAACAGCCGCAGAAGGACGCTGGCACAGGAGAACAGCGGGATTTCTTCCGGGACATTGATCCTGAGGTGGACCGGGGGCTCACGGAGATAGAAACGTGGATTTCGGAGCGCTTTCCCGGAGAGTATACGGTGGTGCGCCCGCTGCCCATGATTCTTGAGATTCAGACAGCCGGCACTTCCAAGGGGATTGCCGCGAGACATCTGGCCCAGAGACTGGGGAGAAATACTCTGGTCTGCGTCGGGGACGCTTTGAATGATGTGAGTATGCTGGAGGAGGCGGATATCGCCTATGTGGCAGGGGATGGGGATGTATCCCTGCGGGACGGCAGATATCGCGTCGCCGCGGACAGCGCGCAGGGTGTGGTGGCCTCGGTTATACGGGATCTGGATATGGGATATGCAGGGAGTTAATATGATGTGAACTTCTGTTAGAGAACATATACAACTGAATACGGATTTATCTGATGATAAGCACTTGCAACTATCTGAGAAAAGGAAGGATACATGCAGGTGTTTTTCTTTTTCGAAAAATCAGAAGAAATGATTTATCAACAGTTTTGACAAATAGAGGCTGTTGCTACAGTCTCCGTTTCACTTAGTAAGCATTGCTTGTTTCGCTCTCTCGAAATATAATATATCTAAAAGCGAGGAGGTATGATATGGAATACATGACATTAAAAGAAGCAAGCCAGATTTCCCCTCGGATGATCAATTACTACTGTTCCGCAGGGCGTATTCCAGGTGCGGAAAAAATGGGGACGGTCTGACTTATCCCAAAGAATACAACAAAACCATTAGACGGACGGAAAAAATCTGCCGGGCAATCAGGAGGAGAACATCATGATTGAAGTTTATTATGCGGAAGATGACGAAACGATTGGTAAGTCGGTAAAAGAATATTTGGAGCAGCAGAATTGCAAAGTGATTGTTTTTGATAGAATTGCAGATGTCAAGAAAGCGTTAATCGGTCATTTGCCTACAATCGTCTTGCTGGACTGGAATATGCCGGACGGACAGGGAAATGAATTGTGCCTTTGGATTCGGGAAAGATGGAAAACTCTGCCTATTGTTTATTTGACGATTCGCGGCGATTCCCACGACATTGTTACCGGTTTCCAAAATGGGGCGGATGATTATGTGGTAAAGCCCTTTGATCTTGCCGTTCTGCATTCCCGTATTTTGGCGCTGCTGCGAAGAGCCAAAACCGTAACCGACACAAAACTATTCTGCGATGACCTGATGTTGGATAAGGAGAAAACGGCTGTCTATGACGGGCAGAAAGAAATCGTTGTAAGCCAGCCAGAGTACCGCATTCTGCTGATCTTGATGGAAAACAAGGGAAAAACGATCACCAGAAACCAGCTATTAGAGCAGGTTTGGGATCGCAGCGGGAATTATGTAAATGATAATACGCTGACGGTCACAATGAAAAGACTGCGGGAAAAGCTGAATCATCCAGCCTGCTTAAAAACAATCCGAAGTTTTGGCTATCGTATGGAGGACACACAATGAGCGAAAAATGGAAACAAAAAATACTTCTGATTTTTCCGTTTGCTGTTCTCGCGGCAGGCATGATACTTACCGCCGTTTTCTTCCTGCACACGTACCGGCAGATTGCATTTGAACACACTTCGGCATTATGCGAAACCATATTGGCAAATGCTCCTGAAGCAGAGCCGCAGCTATTAGCGGCTCTGAAAGACTATCATTCATTGACGGAACAAGAACTCAGAGGCAACGATTATCTGGAAAAATACGGATATCAGGCCGATGATTTTTGCTATGATTTCCCGACGGATACAGTGCTTTTTCCGATTCTATTTTTTCTTGTGACCGCTTGTGCTTTTGGGGCCGGAATCTTTCTGTCCCACAGAAAAACGCGAAAGAGGATTGATGACTTGACTGAGTATTTGGAGCAAGTTAATATCGGTGCCGGCGGGACATTGATACAGACGAAGGAAGATGAATATTCCCATTTGCAGGATGAGATCTACAAAACGATCACGATGCTTTATCAAACAAGAGAAACGGCAGTTGCCGCAAAGAAAAATTTTGCGGAGAACCTGGCTAATATCGCACACCAGCTGAAAACGCCAATCGCAGCGGCCTTTTTGTCGCTGCAGCTTATGGAAAAAGAAATTCCAGGGGCTTACGCAGAACAGGTCAAACAGCAGTTGGAGCGATTAAACCGTCTGGAAGAATCCTTGCTTATGCTTTCTAAGATTGATGCCGGAACGCTGCCGCTCAAACGGGAAAAGGTCGATCTTTATACGGTATTAAATCTGGCGGCAGATAATCTGAACGATTTATTGCGGAGAAATCATATTGCTGTTGAAATTCCAGAAAATGGCTGTATTGAGTTTTGGGGGGATTTAGAGTGGACAATGGAAGCGCTCATCAATCTCATAAAGAATTGTATGGAACATTCCAAACCGGGCGGCGTAGTCCATTGTAACTACTCAGATAATCCTCTCTATGTAGAAATTCAGGTATGGGATGAGGGGGCGGGCTTTGACACAGAGGATTTACCGCATCTTTTTGATCGTTTTTACCGGGGCCGGTGTGCGGTTGGAGATGGAATTGGAATTGGTCTGGCTCTTGCCCGTTCCATTTTTGAATTGCAGAACGGAACCATAAGCGCCTGTAACTTGCAAAATGGCGGTGCTTGTTTTGCAATAAGGATATACAGTCACTGAGATGTCACTTTACTTTGTTATACTGTACACAAGACCATTCCGTAGAGACACCCTCCGGGTGTACCTTTATGCCATTTGGCGAGGCCATGGAAAGGAGAGAGTGACATGGAAATACTAAAATGTGAAAATGTCCGAAAAGTATATGGCTCTGGAAACAACCAGGTCGTGGCGTTGGATCACATTGACTTGTCCGTACAAAAAGGAGAGTTCGTAGCAATCGTAGGGGCATCCGGTTCGGGAAAATCTACACTGTTGCATATTTTGGGAAGTGTGGATAAGGCGACGGAAGGAAAAGTCCTGATAGAGGGTACAGAACTATCTGCCATGAGCCGAACACAGGCAGCCATTTTCCGGCGCAGGAAGGTCGGATTGGTCTATCAGTTTTATAACCTTATCCCCACTCTTACCGTCCGAAAAAATATACTCATGCCGCTCCTGTTAGACAAACGCAAACCCAATAATGAATACTTTGAGCAGATTGTACATTCCCTGGGAATCGAAGATAAACTGGAAGCACTGCCCAGCCAGCTTTCCGGCGGACAACAGCAGCGAGTTGCTATCGCCCGTTCTTTGATCTATCGTCCGGCACTGTTGCTTGCTGATGAACCGACCGGCAACCTGGATCGGAAAAACGGAGAGGAAATCATCGACTTGCTAAAATTATCTAACCGTAACCTGGAACAGACGATTCTTTTGATTACCCATGATGAAAAGATCGCATTGGAGGCGGATCGCGTTATTACCATAGAGGATGGGAAAATCGTCGGCGATCAGAAAGGTCGGTGAAGGATATGTGGAAAGACTATTCGATAGGATTCATCAAAAAGAATCGGGCTTCCAGCGTATCAGTTCTGGTTGCGGCGTTTATTTCTGCTCTATTTCTTTCTTTACTGTGCGGATTGTTTTATAACTTCTGGAATTATGCAATAGAATCCGTTGTTTTAGAAGAAGGAAACTGGCAGGGACGCGTCAGTGGGGCGTTCAAAGAAGATAAAGTGTCCGAAATTGAAAATTTCGCCAATGTAAAAACGGCTGTGATCAATGAGGATTTATCAGACAATCAAACGCTTGTAGTTGATATTTGCTTTGATAACATGAGGGCTGTGTATCAGGATATGCCTCTTATCGCCCAGCAGTTAGGTGTTCCTGAAACTTCTATATCGTATCATGAATCATTGTTGTCAAGTTATTTCATCAACGATCCGCAGGACAGCAATCCTCCCTTATTGATGGCTTTTTATCTCTTTATACTCCTGCTTGTATCGGTGTCTCTGATTTTAATTATTCATAACTCGTTTGCTGTATCTATGAATGCCCGTGTACATCAATTTGGCATCTTTTCCAGCATCGGGGCAACGCCGGGGCAAATTCGTACCTGTCTTTTACAGGAAGCGGCGATGCTTTGCGTACTTCCTGTTTTGCTCGGAAGTTTTGTCGGAATCGCTTTGACTTTCGGAGCTATCCGGGCGATCAATATCTTCGCCGATGGTATTGTCGGCAGACATGAAGCTGCCTTTGCCTATCATCCGCTGGTGTTTGCAGTCACGATTCTGACCTCGTTTTTGACGGTACTGATTTCTGCCTGGCTGCCAGCCGGGAAATTGAGCAGAATGTCTCCGCTGGAAGCCATAAAAAACACGGGGGAATTGCAGCTAAAACGGAAAAAGAAATCCTGTATTCTTGCGCTTCTATTCGGAACCGAAGGGGAACTTGCCGGAAATGCGCTGAAAGCACAGAAAAAATCTCTGCGAACCGCTACGCTGTCGTTGACTCTTTCTTTTTTGGGCTTCGCTCTCATGCTAAGCTTTTTTACTCTATCTGGGATCAGTACAAACCATACCTATTTTGAACGCTACCAGGATGCCTGGGATGTGATGGCAACGCTTGAGGATACAGAGATCGAGGACTTTTCTCATACGGATGAAATCCATGCTTTGGCCGATACAGATAGTGTAATTTATCAAAAGGCAACCGCTGTCTGCTGTGTTCCAATGGACGCTGTCAGCGAAGAAGTAAAAAGTCTGGGAGGTCTTGAAGTAATCGCCGGAAGCGATGTCAGTATGGCGGATGGGATTTATACCATTCAGGCTCCTATTGTAATCATGGATGACCGCAGCTTTGCTACGTATTGTGAGCAGATCGGCGTTTCCTCGGCAGAAAACGGGAGCGTTGTTTTGAACCGCATTTGGGACAATATAAACAGCAATTTCAGATACAAGGAATATGTTCCGTTTTTGTCAGAGAACCAGGACACGATGACTTTGCAAAGCCTGGAAGATGCGGCTGCGACTGTGGAGATCCCCGTTTTGGGCTTTACAAAGGAGCCGCCGGTTTTGAGAGAAGAATATGATAACTATGCTTTAGTCCAATTTGTGTCTCTTTCCACTTGGAAACAAATCGGAGAGACGATTGGAAATGCTGAACCAGACACCTATATCCGCATTCTTTCAGAAAAAGAGAGGACCCTGACAGAACTGAGCATGATTGAAACCGAGCTGACGAATGTACTGGGGCAGGACATTTCTTTCGAGGCAGAAAACCGGATTCAGGAAAAGATAGACAACGATGCCATGCTGAATGGATACAAACTGATAATTGGAGCGCTGTGTGTGCTGCTGGCTTTCATCGGGATCGCCAACGTATTTTCCAACACGCTGGGATTTATCCGGCAAAGGAAAAGAGAATTTGCAAGATATATGTCCATTGGCATGACGCCAGAGAGTATGCGAAAAATGTTTTGGATCGAGGCCCTCGTTATAGCGGGCCGCCCCGTTCTGATCACGTTGCCGATTACGGTTGTATTTGTGTGGTTGATGATAACGGCAAGCTACCTGAATCTAATGGAATTTTTGACAGTGGCTCCCATCGTTCCCATCCTACTTTTTATCGTGGCACTTTTTGGCTTTGTCGCACTGGCCTATTATCTGGGCGGCAAGAAAATTCTGAAATGTGATTTGGTAGAAGCACTGCGAAGCGACTATATGATATAAATCAATATAAATATTGCCCTGCCGGATGACGGCAGAAGAAAAAAGCTGTCGTGCAGCAGACAATCGTCACGCCCAAAAGGACGCGGCGGCTTTGAAGAATATTTCAAGGCCGTCGCTTTTGATATTTATCCATATTTTATGGTGGTTTGGGAGAAAACCGTTATGAGGATTTATCAGAGAAAAGTTAAGAATTATCGAACTAGAGTTAAAAAAGTGTATCTGACATAAGAAGAGTTTTTACTTATAGTTGCGAAAATCAAAAATTCAAAAAAATATGTCTGTTTTGGCGCTCGTATAGCTTTAGGCTGTTCGGGCGTTTTTGTGTTTCTGCGGTGCTTTTCTATCTGGCAATTTCAGTGCAGAGCGTTAGAGAGGTGTCGCTCTCCGCCTGCCAATCTGGATTTTCAAAAAAATTCAGATTGGAGGCAAAGAACAGTGGTATACAACCATGCTAAAGCAGAGCGCAGATGGCAGCTCTGGAAAGAGAAAGAAGAAAAGATTTTACGGGAGTGCGGCGTTGATGAAGAAACGATTGAGGAAATCCGCACTTTTGACAGGGAAGAATTTAATTCCGACAGACGGTTTTACACACGCCTGAATGATGTTGGGGAATACATAGCGGAAACTGCCATGCAGGAGCCGCCTATGGAGGTCAACACAGTCTGGGATATGCTGAATGAAATCGAGGACGAAAACCTATACCGTGCATTGCTTACGATGGACAAGCGTACTCTGCAAATTGTCCTGCTGAAAATGCAGGGATATTCCCTAAAAGAGATTGCGCCAATGGTTGATTTATCAGCAGGTGCTGTCTATGCGAGGTTAGACCATCAGCGGAAAAAGCTGAGAAAACTCTTATAGGTATCTAAAGCCCTGCTGTTTCCTGCGGGCTACTGGGTGCGAGGACAACCTCTCTTACCCATTTTTCCCGCATCGTTATTTATGCCGCCTGTGAGATCCGGAGCCCGCTGGCCCGGCGGCTGGACGCACGATGCCGCAAAATGGAAAAAAGAATTGCATATTGCGGCGGGAATCATTAAAATATAGTCGTATGCGAAGTACGGGCGTCAGAGAGTCCGCGCAGGGCGGGATGGTCTGATGCCGGAGACGAGGAAAGGAAAATCTGCGGCGGAATGATAGAGACGTACGATCTTGCGCAGCTGGTGCGGCCGGCTCTGGACTGGTTTTATGAAAACAGAAGGATTCTGCCCTGGAGGGAGGGGAAAAATCCCTACCATATCTGGGTGTCGGAGATCATGCTGCAGCAGACCAGGGTGGAAGCGGTCAAACCCTATTACGAGCGGTTTCTCGGAGAATTGCCGGATATCGCCAGCCTGGCGGATTGTCCAGAGGACCGTCTGCTGAAGCTGTGGGAAGGGCTGGGATACTATAACCGGGTCCGGAATATGCAAAAGGCCGCCCGGGAGATCATGGAGCGCTGGGAGGGGAAGATGCCGGAGCATTATCCGGACATTTTGTCGCTGCCGGGGATCGGCCCATACACGGCGGGGGCCGTCGCGTCTATCGCCTTCGGGGAGGCGGTTCCGGCGGTGGACGGAAATGTGCTGCGGATTCTGGCCAGAGCGTCTGAGGATGACAGCGACATTCTGAAAGCGTCCACCAAGCGGCGGTTTACAGAAGCGCTGTCGGCGGTTATGCCGGAGAAGGAACCGGGAGATTTTAACCAGTCCCTGATGGAGATCGGGGCGCTGGTGTGTGTGCCAAACGGCGATCCCCACTGTGAAAAATGTCCCTGGAGAGACCTCTGTCTGGCCCGGACCCATGGCAGAATCGGGGAGCTTCCGGTCAAGAAGCAGGCAAAAGCCAGAAGGATCGAGAAGAAAACCGTCTGCATCATCCGGGACGGGGAGCGGATTCTTCTGCACAAGCGTCCGTCGAAGGGACTTCTGGCCGGTCTTTATGAGCTGCCGAACCTGGAAGGGCAGGCAGATGAGGAGGAGGCCATCGCCTTTGCGCGGGAGCGGGGGCTTCAGCCCCTTCGGGTGGAACCTCTGCCGGAGGCGAAACATATTTTTTCCCATGTGGAATGGCATATGACCGGCTACATGATCCGGGTGGCCGACATGGGGGAGACGGGATCTGACAGGGCAGAAAACGCTGACAGAGAGGAGGGATCCGGCGGGGAAACGGCGCTCTCCCCGGATGGCTACCTTCTGGTGGAGGTGGAGGAGACCCGGAAACACTACCCGATCCCGGCGGCCTTTGAGGCCTACGCCCGCTATGTGGATCTTCCCATAGGAATGAAAAATAATCAGAACTGAAGGAGTTCATGGAAAGAAGATGAAAATCGTTACATTTGCGATCCCCTGTTACAATTCAGAGGGATACATGAGAAACTGTATAGAATCTCTGCTGCCCGGCGGCGAGGATGTGGAGATCATTATTGTAGATGACGGATCCGGGGACGGCACAGCCGCCATCGCGGATGAGTACGCTGAGAAATATCCCACCATTGTCCGGACGATCCACCAGGAGAACGGCGGACACGGGGCGGCGGTCAACACAGGCCTGGCCAACGCCACGGGACTCTACTACAAGGTGGTGGACAGTGACGACTGGGTGGACGCGGACGCCTACCGCCAGGTGCTGGACACACTGCGGAAATTCGTGAAAGAGCAGACGCCGGTGGATATGCTGCTGACCAACTATGTCTACGAGAAAGTGTCGGAACATCATCAGCGGAGGATGATTTACAGTCTTCTCTTTGAGAGTGACCGGATTACCACCTGGAGCGAGATGAAACACAATGTCAAGGGATTTTCGATCCTGATGCACTCGGTAACCTATCGGACCCAGATGCTGCGGGATTGCGGGCTGAAGCTGCCGGAGC
>ERZ836939.4209-NODE-4209-length-11096-cov-3.912417_pt1 | contig 11096 bp, 12 predicted proteins | sample MGYA00519912_ERZ836939 | MGnify/ENA primary metagenome ERZ836939 (study PRJEB31850, sample SAMEA3708810) | human gut metagenome | biome: human gut; feature: human-associated habitat; material: faeces | place: China | collected 2014 ... | reverse complement strand
AGACAGGTGTCTGGTTCGATGAACAGGGAGAACCGTATAAGGTTGTGGCGTGGATACCGCTTCCGGAAAGGTATAAAGGATAATGGAAGATAAATATACAAAGATACTTGCATGGATAATTACGACAGTTGTTCCGTATTAAAAATAAAGAAAAAAGAGATTCAGGAGTGAGTGCAGAGCTTACTCCTATCTTTTTGGATGCAAAAGAGGATTGCTTTTTATTGGACGTAAGACCAACCGAGAAGAATGGACAAGATGCATTGGACATCATGACCGCTCCGAACAAGATGTATTCAGCAAAGTCGGATATCAAAAAGTTATCTACAGCGTATTATCAGACAAAAAATCTGATTGAAGCCATCAATGGAAATGATGAGAACTCATTTATCAATAGATGGGGTGGCGAAATCCTCTACAATAACTATCAGATCACGATAGATGATCATGTCGGTGGTGATTATGGAGTGCAAGTCCTCTACGGCAAGAATATCGTCAAGGACGGATTTTACGAAACGATCGACATGACGGAAGTTGCTACGAGAATCATTCCGAAGTCATACAACGGATATATGATTGCCGGAGATGCACCTTGGATAGATTCGCCACTGATTGAAAAATATCCAACAGTGCATTACAAAGTCATGTCTTTTGAGGATGTGAAAATGCGTGCAGATGCCTCAGAGGACGATGAGACAAACGGAACAATCATTTGCGATACGCAGGAACAGATCGAAGGAGCGCTCAAAAAGAAATGTGAAGAACAGTATGCTGCAGGTGTCGACAAGCCGAAGATTACGATCAAAGCAGACATGGAGCTTCTGCAGAACACGGAACTGTACGAGGACGTGAAAGAGTTGGAAGTTGTATCACTTGGAGATACCGTCCACTGTAAACACTCTAAGCTCGGAATCGTATCTGATGCAAGAGTTATTGAACTGGAATGGGATGCTGTAAGGAACAAGCTTACTTCGGCCACCCTGGGAGAATTCCAGTACAATTTTTTAAATAACGTATCGTCCATCATGAATAGAGTTGAACAGGCTATCCGCTCAGATGGTAGTCTTATTGGACAGCAAGTGCAAGGTACGATCAATGGAGTTAAGGCGCAGCTTAGAGCACAGTCATCCATTGCAAAAAAGCAGACGGTCCGTGCGGTATTGTTTGAGGATTTGGATCCTGACTCCCCAACATTTGGAGCAATGTGCTTAGGCACGCTCGGATTTGAGATTGCATCAGAGCGTACGGCTGATGGAAGAGATTGGAAGTGGAGTACATTCGGAACAGGTCAAGGATTCTTTGCAGATTTTATTGTGGCCGGAACAATGCTTGCTGACCGTATCAAAGGCGGAACGTTGGAATTAGGCGGTGCTGGAAATGGTAATGGAGTTGCAAAAGTGCTTAATGCTGACGGAAATGAGATTGTGCGATTAGACAAGGATGGTGTGTACGCAAAAGGCAAATATGTCTGTGCTAACACGGATGGGAGTCAGACGGCTACCCTTTCAAATGGAAAATTAACATTCAAGACCGAATCTTACGAGGTTGTCATCCGTGCTGGTGCGATCGGCGGATTGACTGGACTTATGATCTATCCAGAGCAAGGTGCTGTTAGAACAAAATTCCTCTCTATTGGAGATAAATTATCTGCAAGGTTTGACAATATATCGCTTCTGGCTTCGGGAAAAACAACCATCGGTGGAGCATCTCTTGAGGTGCAACGTGACGGGAAAGGATATTCCGGCAAGACCGGAAAAGCTGTCTTTTCTGACGGAACTTACCTCGAATACGTCAATGGATTTTTGGTTGGCGGAAATACGAAAGAAGGTGGCTTTTAATGGCTTGGACCATCGGAAATTACGCTCTATCACAAGAGCAGATGAATGCAAATGCGTTGGAAGTGTATAAATATCTCTCAGCAAGAGGATGGTCGCTAAATGCAATTGCTGGATTGCTTGGCAATATGCAGAGTGAGTCCTATGTCAATCCTGGAGTGTGGCAGAGTTTGCAAGCGAACAACTATTCGGGTGGTTTTGGTCTTGTGCAGTGGACTCCTGCCACGAATTATACGGACTGGGCGCGCCAGAACGGATATGATATTGCAGATCCGAACGGTCAGCTGTATTGGATTGACACCTTGTCGGAGTCGACAGGACAGTGGATTCCAACAAGCGCTTACAATATGTCGTGGAGCGCATTTAAAAAGTCAGGATCCTCGCCGGAAGACCTCGCCAGTGCATTCCTCAAAAATTTTGAACGCGCCGGAGTAGAGGTTGAGTCCAACAGACGGTCACAGGCTCGGAGTTATTTTAATTTACTCGGTCAGTACGGTAAAAATGCCAAAGCTGTAGAGTCTGCCGTGCAATGGGCGATTGGAATTGCAAATGATAATAGCCACGGATACGATCAAGGGAGTCGGTGGGGTCCAGACTATGACTGTTCCTCATTACTGATCACTGCTTATCAGCAAGCCGGAATCAAGGTTAAGGATGCCGGTGCGACATATACCGGAAATATGTACTCTACATTTTTAGCGTGCGGATTTGAGGATGTGACAGGATTTGTCAATCTGTCAAATGGTAGCGGAATAAAGCGAGGAGATATCTTGCTAAACACCGCTAGTCACACTGCTATGTCGATCGGCAATGGTCAAGTAGTACAGGCGAGCCAGAATGAGTTTGGCGGTGCTACGGGAGGTCAGACTGGCGACCAAACAGGACGAGAAATATGGTGCACGAATTATTATAATTTCCCTTGGAATTACGTGCTGAGATTGTCACACAGCGAATCAGGTGGATCGTCTGGCGGAGCATCAGCGTATATCGTCAAATGGATTCCAGGGTAGAAAGGATAAACTATGAATACAATTAAAAGGGATGTGTATGTGTTAAAAAATACCATCAAAATTCCGATTGAAATCACGCAAGGCACTGACATGATCGGAATCGAATTTACGGTCAGGGATTTTACGATTCCGGCAACGGCAGCAGTTGTGGCTTATGCGAATCACAAAAGCATGAGTAGACCTAATTCCGCTTTGTGCGAATTGGCTGATAATGTGATTGCGTTTTCTCCGAGATCAGGTTTTTTTGCTGTCGGAATGAATGAGTTGCAGATCAGGATCATAAACGAAGACAAGACGCTAGTATCTTTTGCTGAAAAAGTAAAATGCTCTGGATCCGCCGGATTTCCAGATGACGAGGAAGAAGATAAACAGACTCTTGTTGAGCAGGCAGTCACGGCGGTAAGCAAAGAATCTGGCGAAAGAAAAACCGCTGATGAGAATGAAAAAGCACAGCGTATTGCAGGCGATCAAGAAGAAAGAGATGCAAGGATTGAAGCAATCAATCTCGAAAAGAGTGAAAGAGATAAAGCGATTGAAGCAGAGAAAAACGCAAGAATCAAGGCAGATGATGAAATCAAAGCGAATCGCGCAAAAACTCTCGATGCGGTAAAAACCACTACAAAAGAGGGTACATTTGCCGATGCCTTGGCGGTTAAAGAACTGAGCGAAAAGATGGACGGTATAGACGTAAAGACGGAGAATCTTGGAAAGAAGATTGCTATATTTGTAGACTCAGTTGTAAAAGGTTCAGTTAGCTTTAACACATCGGACTACTTGAAAGATGGAGTCAAATACGCTTTTACCGTAACCGTGTCCTCGGCTGTTAATGATACATCTTGTGCGCAGGAAATAAGCTGCAAGCTTAATAATACGCTGATTGGCCAGAATGGTAATTACTGTAAATTATCATCTACATTTTGCGGACGATGCTCAAAAGGAGACACAATCCTTGTTACGTCATACAAAAATGGCGGAGAGTGGAGCATGTTTAACACGAGACTGATTTTTGTTCCGGTAGATTAGGAGGTGATGGAAAATGGCGGAAATCAATTATATCGAAATTAATGCGGAAAATCGCAGTATTACGATTCCGCAAAGCGAAAAACTACTTGGAGTCGAAAATGACAGCAAGGCAATCCGAAAGTACTTTCGATGTCCGAAAATTGTCGGAGATGGAATTGACCTCACAAAATCCGATGTGCATATCAACATCCAGAATGCATCAAATAAGGTATCCGGAAAAGACAGATACAATGCCGAGAATTTAAAGGTGTCTGGCGAAAATGTAACTTTTGAGTGGAGTCCTCTGCGAAAAGCTACATCACACAAAGGCGCTGTCAGATTTAGCGTGTGCGTGACTGAAGAAGGTACAGACAGAGAATGGAATACCACGATCGCGACCTTGAACGTGTTAGAAGGCGAAGAACTTTTTGCAGAAAAAGAGCGCGAAGAAAGAGGCTCTGACTTTGCCGGAATCCTTACTGCGGACGCAACTGCGGATGCAGACAGCATTGAACTCGGAAAAAGTGCCTATGTGAATGGAAAGAAAATTGAAGGGGCACTGACAAGTAAAAACGAACTGTCTGTGAACGTCACAAAGACGGAGCTTGCATTTAAACAGTCACTTGCTCCTGGAACCGGAGCCGTTTACACTCCGGTAGTTAAACACACCGGCACGATCAAGTTAGTCAACCAGAATAATCCGGTACTACTCAAAGGCAATGTCGAAAAGACTTTCAGTTGCGTCGAAGATATCTCTAATTACGGAAATGCTGGAAGTGGTGATGTGAGAGTTGGCAAGACATTCACTTCTGAAGCTGGTGTAAAAGAGACCGGAACACTGGTAGTCAGCGAGGTCAAGTACGGAACAATAACCGGAAAAGGAATGAACAGCTTGGCAATCACAACGGGACTTAGTGATGTAACGAGATTTGTGCTGGTGAGAAAATTTCCGAGTAGTAATGCTAAACACGGAATCTTGGCGCTGGTGTATAAGGACGGAAAATTAAGCGGAATAGCTGGCTTTATCGGAGTAGGCTACAACTCGGTGGATAACCACAGTATTGGTACGGTCGCAATAAATAAAGGAACCATAACTTACACGCCAAAAGCCGATGAAGATATGTCCGCTCTCACAGAGGGCGATACCTACGACTGGATCGCAATAAACGAATAGGAGGATTCAACATGAAAAGAAAAAGAAGAAAATTAGCAGCTATCATCTGCGCACTTACACTGGCACTTTCCAGTGCTGTACCGGTATCGGCATGTACGCCACCACTTAAACCACCGTCTGTCGAAATCCCAGATATTACTTTTCAGCCAGATGATGCTCTGAAAGAAGCTATCAGCAATGCTGCGAAAAACTGGATTTTGAAATGCGTCCTCGCTACTCCGACAGTGGAGTATGCATCGTATTACAAGAGTGCATCAAGATATTGGTCTTATGGGATTTTAAATGTAAAGTGGGATCCGATTGAGGATGCAACAAGCTATGAAGTCTGCATCACAAAAGAAGACGGGGTAGAAAAAGTCTTTACGACAACTTATAATTCGCTTTTTGTGTCAGATAGATTAGATGATTTTGTGGAAAACGGGATGGATGGAGCAACCGTTAAAGTGAAAGCATATGGAGATGGGGATAAGTTTAGCTTGTGGTCAGATGAAGTGACCGTATCCAGATTTGATTTCTGATGTGGGAGGAAAACAATGGCAAACAATATAATTCAAGCCGTCCTCGATTACAGGTACGTTGATACCAGAAGCGTATGGCAGTACGATTACGGACAGATTCTCCGCATACAAGGCGAGAATCTTCCAAAGGCTGTTGAGGTGCACTTTTCACTTAACGAAGTCGGTGGAGATTCTATCACAAAAATCGGAGTAACCACAGATGGAATCACAGAAGTGCAAGTGCCGGATGAACTGTTGGAAAACGGTGGCGCAAGGTTCAAGTACAACATCTACGCATTCGTTTATACCGAGGATGGCGCGTCAGGAAACACAGAGTACAGGGTTAGAATTCCGGTACAGGTAAGACCAAAGCCGAGCGATCACGTCACACCGGACAACACAGACATAGATCCATTCGGAGATGTAGTCAAAGCAGTCAACAATGCTGCGGAACGTGCAGAAGCATCTGAGCAGAAAGCGAAAGAGCATGCCGCTAGTGCATCGGGGAGTGCAGTTACAGCAGAAAAGACCAAGGAAGATGCTCTTAGGAAAGTCGGAGAGAAAAAGCGGGAAGCAATCGAAGCTATCCAGAATCAGGAAGAGACCTCTGTAGGCAAGATTACTACTCACACTGATGGCGAGATCCAACGGATTCAAAATCAGACTGCAGAGTCCAAGGGAGAATTTGAACAGACCATTATAAATGCTGGTGTTTCCAAGGAAGAACTGGATGAGTCTATTCAGACTGCTAGTGAGACTAAGACAGCACTGGACAAGTCGGTGGAGCTAGCCGGAACTGCAAAGACAGAGTTGGATATGTCCATCCGGGAAGCAGGAACTGCCAAGATTGCATTAAATGAGTCTACAGAGACGGCAGGAACGGTTCAGGAAGATCTGAGTGCGACTGTGAAGCAAGCGGGTGCATTGGACACTTCTCTTGGTGAGGAGATTGAAACTGGGACACAGCTCAAGACAGACATTGCAGCATCTGGCGAGAAAGCAGTCCAAGATATTCAGACAGCCGGAAGTGAACAGCTAGGTAAGATGCAGGCAGTAGCAGAAGCGTTCACAGCCGATCGGGAGCAGATTGCGACCAATAAAGAGGATATTGGTTCGCTAAAGGAAGATATATCCAACAAAATTACAAAGTTCTATGCATCGAATCAGGGAGAAACTCATCTTGCTGATTCTGACAATGGCAAGATAGAGGATATGGTTCTGTATGGAAAGAGTGAACAGAAGCAGTATAAAGGCATAAATTTATTCCCACCTAACACTAAAAAAGGAGATTTTGTAGAAGTTTCGATTCCAAAAGGGACAAAAGTTTTTGCGATTACAGATGGAACAAAATTCAATGGCGGTAACTTCAGATTTTTTAATGCGGACAAAACAGAAAATATGTGGTTCGGAGTAGAAAAAGATACTACTATGTCGATATATGAATTAAAAATTGACGCTAAATATGTACAAAACCTTTTAGAACCCGGTTTAGATTTTTCAAAGATATGTTTAGGTATTGGAAATGAACCAATATATGAGCCTTATGTTGGCGGTATCCCATCTCCATCACCAGATTATCCACAGGAGATTAAGAGCGTGGTGAATCCGACAGTTAAAATAACAAATAAAGATGGATTAAAGGTTCTATCTGTTACACTTAACAATATCACCCTTAACGCAATTCCAGTTTCAAGAGGTGGTAACATCACAATCGACGGACAGCAGTATATTGCGGATTATGTGGATGTGGAGCATAGAAAAGTAATACGAAATATACTGAAATGGTATTTAGCTGATATAAAATCAGGTTTTAATAATCATCTGATATGGCATATGCGCATTTCTGATTTAGGTATTGATGGTTCAAAAAAAGGTTTGTCAAACATGTTCGAAATTCAAAAAGATCATTACCAGGATGTAACAACTTCGGAACTTCATATAGACATTAGTGGAAAATTCGTGGCATTAAACATGAGAGGTATGACAGATGAAGAATTTAAGAAATGGCTTAGTGAGAAAAATCCAGAAGTATATAATGTGCTGACTGTTGCCGAAGAAATTCCTATTACTTTGGAAGAAGCATCATCGTTCAAACAGTTAATGACCTATTACCCAGTAACTAATATAAGTGTCAGCAGTGAACAGCTTGACGGATATACAGTATTTAACTACCCGATTAGCATGGCTAATGGATGGAACTATGTCAAAAAGCAACTCAACGACAATCGTGATTATATCTACGATATGGACTTACAATCCGCAGAAGCCTATGTCAACAGTGAATATGCAGTAGCACTAACAGAATTGGAGGTATGATTATGTTATATAGAACATTACTGAAACTTAAAGAGAGAAACGGTCTGACAGAAGATCTGAAGAATAAGATTGACATTTTCTTTGCGACGGGCAGGATTACTGAGGAACAGTATAATGATCTGATGGATATTGGCAATGAAGAAATTCGCTAAAGGGGAGCTTTAACAGATTAATCAATTACAGAAGCGATCATATGGAAATACTTGCAAGACCGAGAGGTTTTATTTTGCAGATACAAATAACACCATCCGAAATCCAATCCTACCAAGAATTAACTACTTATGCCGGAACAACAATCGTGGAGAATGATGCAGAATGCTACATGGAAGTCTCTGCCGGTGGTGGAGACAACCTTAGAGCAAAGAAGCTGGCACTGCTCCTGGGAGATTAATCTTGGAAAACATCTCTTTCTGCTGTATAATTGAGGTGGAAGGAGAAAATGAATGAAAAACAAAAAAGAAGTAGGTTTAGGCGTACTTATTACAATATTGTTGTTTGTTACTTCAATTCTGATTGCCATGTTTATAGTGAAAAATAAAATTCCATCCAATGCATCTAATGATGGATGGCTTGGCTTTTTTGGCGGTTTATTTGGGAGTTTTATATCTGGAATGATTACATTTTATGTGCTGTACATAGATAGAAAAGGATCAAGGGAACAGATATTTAAACAACAAAAGGTAATGGAAATGAATCAAATGGAAAATGATTTAAAGGAAGTGTTTTCATCAATGAAAAAAGATGGTGAGTGTGTTGTAGCAACGACATATATATTACTTGTTTTAAATAAAATTCCAGAGAGCTATAAAGATACGAAATATTATAAACTTCTTTTTGAAATAGGTGAATACAGTAATGAAGGACAATATTTCGATGTTTTAGAACTTGAAGCAAAACTTTATAGAGAGTTTATTAAATACAGAAATATGTATATTGAAACTTATAATTGTAAAGATTGATATTTTAAAATAAGAGCGGAATGACTGCTCTTATTTTTGTGGAGGTATATATGGAAATCAGAGCAAGACCGAAAGGTCTTATTTTTGTACGCAAAATTAAGGAGGAAACATGGAAATTGTAATTGCGTTTGCGGCAGGTGCAATCATAGGAATTGGAATTATGTGCCTACTACAGATTAACAGATGAAAGTGAGAACAGAATGAAAGAACTACTTTTTCAGACCTACACGATAGTGCTTCCGATACTATTAGGATATATCGTGTGGCTGTTAAAAAATCAGAAGAAAGACAGGGATGCAAACAGCAAAGGTACGATGCTTTTACTTAGAGTCCAGTTGATTGAATACCATGATAAGTATATGAGACTTGGCTCAATCCCATCGTATGCTTACGAGAATTTCTGTGAAATGTATAATGCGTATCACAAACTCGGTGGCAATGGAATGATTACAAAGATGATGCATGAAATTGAAGAATTGCACCTAAGAGGAAAAGGAGAATAGAATCATGGAACAGATTATTAATTATGTGAGACCGGAACTTGTTGTCGTGGCAGTTGTCCTGTATTTTATCGGAATCGGACTAAAAAAGTCTGAAACCGTAGCAGATAAATACATTCCGACAATCCTTGGAGTTGTTGGAGTTGTAATTTGCGGAATCTATGTTGTTGCAACTTGCAACCTTAAAGGTACACAAAATATCGCAATGGCAATTTTCACAGCAATTGTTCAGGGTATTCTGGTTGCGGGACTTAGCAATTATGTAAACCAGGTGTTTAAACAGTTAAATAAAGCTGAGTAGATAGCATAAAGACGAAAAGGAGAGATACTATGGCACATTTATTTATTATCGCTGGTCATGGCGCCGGTGATTGCGGAGCAGTAGGAAATGGATATACAGAGGCAGAGCGAGTTCGATATCTTGCGTCAAGACTATTCGCTTTAGGTGGTAACGATGTAACTGTAGCCGATATGAACCGGAACTGGTACGCAGACAATGGAATCATGAGCCTTAATATTCCGAAAGATTGGCAGATTTTGGAGTTACACATGGACAGCGCAGGAGCTTCGGCAAAGGGCGGTCATGTAATCATCAATTCTGCTTATAGCGCAGACCAGTACGACACGGCACTGGCTAACTTTATCAGTTCATTCTTTCCGGGACGTGCCGAAAAAATCAAACCGAGAGATGACCTTGCAAATCCGTGGAGAGCAGCACAGAGGGGCTACAGCTACAGACTATTGGAAAATGGCTTCATTACCAATTCCGTCGATCTGAATAAATTCAACGGTCAGATGGATGATCTGGCAAGAGGCATCCTTAATGCATTCGGCATCGCTACGGCATCTCCGGCAAAAGAGGATTCTGACGGTAAGGTAACATCTGGTGGAACATCTCAGGACTCCGTACAGCATTACGGTAAGGTATCCTACCAGTCACATATCCGTGATATCGGATGGGCGTGCTGGCAGTCTGATGGTCGTATGTCAGGAACGACAGGTCAGAATCGTAGAATTGAAGCATTTCGACTTGTGCCTGTCGGAGAAACAGACGTAACTGTTCACATTAAAGATATTGGAGATAAGGAATTTAAAAATATTACTAGAGATACAGTACTTGGAACAACAGGACAGAACAAGCGCATTGAAGCAATTAAAATCACAAGTAAAGAAACTGCTTATGCTTATAGGGTACACCAGAAATCAGTAGGATGGTCTGAATGGATGGTTAACGGACAGTGGGCAGGAACAAAAGGAAAAGGTCTACAGATTGAAGCTGTCGAAATTATGGTTGCTAAATTTTTAGTTGACCCTCATGTACAGAATAAAGGATGGCTTGGCGCGAGAGCTTGTGAAAATATTATTGGTATTACAGGACATAATCTTAGATTAGAAGCATTTAAGATTGATCCACTTAATATGATAATTAAAGCAAAAGCTCACATTCAGGGAATTGGTTGGAAAGATTATGGTCAAATTGACAAAAATACTGTAATCGGAACTGTAGGGGAAAATAAAAGAATTGAATGTTTATGTTTCAAAGGTGATTTTGAATACAGAGTACATATCCAGAACAGCGGCTGGACTGATTGGACAAAAGCTGATGGGGTAGCAACACTCGGAACTGTGGGACAGGCACTAAGAATTGAAGCAATTCAGTTTAAATAGTTTCGCATGGCGTAAATACGTTGTGCTTAATTATCATTCTTTAAAATAAGAAGAAATAACTTTATCGGTTGTGGCAAAATGGTTGACCCAATGGGGTTCTAAAGCACTTGGTGATCAGGGGTATTCTCCGTCGGAAAT
>ERZ836939.4205-NODE-4205-length-11108-cov-3.106758_pt1 | contig 11108 bp, 10 predicted proteins | sample MGYA00519912_ERZ836939 | MGnify/ENA primary metagenome ERZ836939 (study PRJEB31850, sample SAMEA3708810) | human gut metagenome | biome: human gut; feature: human-associated habitat; material: faeces | place: China | collected 2014 ... | reverse complement strand
ACAGGTTTCTTTTCTACTGCCATTTCTATCCTCCTAAATGAAGTGTTTTTCACTTGTGTTTGTCTCAAGAAGTTATACACCGAAGATCGCCATGAAGGTACCGGCCGCTACGGCTGTACCGATAACACCGGCTACGTTCGGTCCCATTGCATGCATCAGCAGGAAGTTCGTCGGATCTGCCTCCGCACCGACTTTCTGGGATACACGGGCTGCCATAGGTACCGCAGATACACCGGCAGAACCAATCAGAGGGTTAATCTTGCCCTTGGTAATCCAGCATAATAACTTACCAAATAAAACTCCGGCAGCAGTACCAACCATAAATGCAACAAGACCTAATACAACGATCTTTAAGGTGCTTGCATTTAAGAAAGCTTCTGCACTGGTAGTTGCACCAACAGAGGTACCCAGTAAGATAACGACAATGTACATAAGTGCGTTACTTGCAGTCTCCTGCAGCTGACGAACAACGCCAGACTCACGGAAGAGGTTTCCAAGCATCAGCATACCAACAAGTGGTGCTGTGGTAGGAAGCAGTACGCAGACAACAACGGTAACAACGATTGGGAAGAGGATCTTCTCCAGCTTGCTGACCGGACGAAGGTTCTGCATCTTGATCGCACGTTCCTTCTTTGTTGTAAATAACTTCATGATAGGTGGCTGAATGATCGGCACAAGTGCCATATAGGAATATGCAGCCACGGCGATCGGTCCCATCAGACCGGTCTGTCCCAACTTACCAGCCAGGAAAATGGAAGTAGGTCCATCCGCTCCACCGATGATAGATACGGCAGCGGCAGCCTTGTCATTAAATCCAAGTATAATTGCAAGGAAGTATGCGCTGAAGATACCAAACTGTGCGGCAGCTCCCATAAGGAAACTGACCGGGTTTGCAATCAGCGGACCAAAGTCTGTCATTGCACCTACACCCATAAAGATCAGAGATGGTAAAATAGACCACTCATCCAATGTGTAAAAGTAATAAAGTAAACCGCCCACGCCGTTGCTGGTCTGTTCCGGGCTTGCGATGATATCCGGGTAAATATTTACCAGAAGCATACCAAATGCAATCGGAACTAACAGTAATGGCTCAAAACCTTTCTTAATCGCAAGATACAGGAAAATAAATGCCACTAAAATCATAACATAATTTCCCCAGGTCAGATTGAAAAAGGCTGTCTGATGCAGGAGGTTCGATAATGTTTCACCTACATAACTCACAGTGTTTTCCTCCTTGGATTAGTTTAATGTAGCGAGTAATGCACCAGATTCTACGGCATCACCAACTGCTACATCGATACTTGCAACAGTTCCGTCTTCCGGAGCAACGACTGGTGTCTCCATCTTCATGATCTCAAGAACCAGGACGGCATCTCCCTTCTTTACAGCATCGCCGACTTTCTTCTCAATCTTGAATACCTTTCCGGCAGCTCCTGCTTCAATCTTAATGCTTCCGGCTCCTGCTGAAGCAGCTGGTGCGGCTGCCGGTGCTGCAGCTGGCTTTGCAGCTGTACGTCTCGGTGCTGCTGCGCCGGATGTGCTTCCGGTCTCTTCTACTGTAACATCATAAACGTTACCATTTACGGTAATTGTATAATTCTTCATGAATATGTTCCTCCTAAATTTTCTTTCTATCCTATCTACGATTGATGGAACGAACTACGAAATCACTGGTAGAAGTTCCGGTACTTGCAGCGATTGCAGCTGCAATAACTGCGATAAGTTCAGTATCATCTGTCTGTGCTGCAACAGGGGCAGGTGCCGGCGCTGCGGCTGGTGTCTCTTCCTGCTGTGGAGCCTGTCCGGCTGCTTTGGCAGCTTTCTTTTTCTCCAGATAAGGGAAGATCTTAAAGCAGGAAATAAGAAGACTGATCAGAATCAATACAGCAAATACAACTGCCATAGAAATTACAGTATTCAGTCCTGCCTTTTCCATTTTCTCACCGAGTGTATAAATCGGATCTACCGAAATGCCGGTAACATCCATGGAATAGTAATCATATACTACTTCGAAATTCACATCTTTCTTCGCGAACTTGATGGTCATATCTGTGGTAAGTGTCTTACCGGATTTGGTAACCTTAAAAGTATCGTCTTCGATCTTTTACCAAACTCATCCAAAGTATCCTGCCACTTTGCAGCTGCCTCAATCTGTGCCTCTGTGACACCGTAGCTTGAAGTAAGCTGATCCTTTACATCGTCCGGAAGAGTATCTGCTGTCAGTTTGTTTTCTTTGAACAACTGAGCCAGACTCTGTACCATGCCCGCATTGGTATCCATTTCAGACTGAAGATCTGAATAGGACTTTCCATTGTAATCCACGGTAGTCGGGTCTGTTCCACATGCACCAAGCATCAGAACCATCAGGATCATGCAAAGTGCAAAAGCAATTCTCTTTTTCATAAAACTTCACCTTTCTACTTGGTACCGTGTTTCTTTTCTGGCTCGCTTACATACTTTGTATAAAGCATTTCAAAAGCAGCTACAAGGTATTTTCTGGTATCTGCCGGATCAATCAGACGATCCACATATCCTCTTGCAGCAGCAGATGCGGCAGAATCCTGAAGTTTTTCATAATCAGCAGCTTTCTGCTTGATCTCATCTGCACCAGCTTCCGGATACATAATCTTTGCAGCCAGAGTAGAATCCATCGCACCGATCTTTGCTCCGCTCCATGCGTATACAAGATCTGCTCCGACAGACTTGGAATTCATAAATACATAAGCACTTCCGTAAGCCTCTCCTGTGATCAGGTTTACCTTTGCACAGGTTGCATTGGAAAATGCGTAAGTCATTCTCGCAAGTGCCTTTGCAAGTTTCTTCTCAGAGCACATGCAGTTTTTCAATCCATTTACATTTGTAATGGTAAGTACCGGGATTGAGAATGCATCACAGAACTGAACAAATTCAGCTGCCTTGTTGCATCCCTGCGCGGTCAGGGACTTGTCAAAGCTCTCTGCTTTCTTGCCTTCTGCATCATATACTTCGCTACAGTTTGCCACAGCGCCGACTGTCATTCCGTTTAACTTGATCAGTCCGGTTACCATATTCCTGGCATAATCTGCCTTTGTCTCGAAGAATACGTTATTATCTGAAATCTGGGATAACAGATATCTTGGATCACCCTTCATATTCTCCATGCTCTCGCAGGCACGATTTAAATCATCTTCACAGTCATCTGTATAGACATCTCCCTCATTGTTGCTTGGAAGCATACATACCAGCTGACGAATCTGCTCCATGATTTCATCTTCTGAACCAACGAAATCCACACATCCGTTGTTTTCACTCTGGAATGCTGCGCTGGCTGTATCACATTTTTCTGTGTTATTGCCTTCGATTGCATCCGGAGCATTTACAAACATGCGTCCTTTCTTCTCTTCAATGAACGCGAAATCGCAAAGTGCCGGGACAACGGAAAGGCCGCCGCCACAATTGCCAAATACACCACAAATCTGAGGTACAAGACCGGAAGCTGCTACTTCCTTCGCATAAATAGTTCCAAACCCATCCAATGCATCAACCGACTCCTGAAGACGAATGCCGCCACAGTCAATCAGACCGATGACAGGAGCTCCCATCTTCATTGCCATGTCATACACAGACGCAATCTTCTTTGCGTGCATCTCTCCGATGGTACCGTTTAATACGGATGCATCCTGGCTGTAAATAAATACCAGATTGCCGTCGATCAGTCCATGACCGATTACAACGCCATCTGAAGGGGTCTTTGCAGCGGTAAGATTAAAATCTGTGCTACGTGCTGTTACGAGAGAACCGATTTCCATAAAACTGTTCTCATCGACCAACTTAGCAATACGCTGAATTGCCAAGTTTTCATTGTTACTACTCATTTTATGCCCTCCATCTATAAAAAATAAAAATTTCCGCTAGTTTGTATTGTATCTCATTTCCCAATTCTTTTCAACATAATTTGTTAATTTTTTCACTAATTCTTTGTGACTAATTTCCTATTTGCCCGACAGTGCCTCTTTCCACATAATTTGAAAAAACTTTTCAGGAGACCATTTTTTTACGGAAACCTCTGCTTTAATTTTTCCGGAGTAAATTTCCCTGCCGTTCATACAGTAGGAAACACGTCCAAGCGTCTGCCCTTTTTTGACCGGAAGGCTTATCGGATCAGACCATACTTTCTTTATTTCAGCGGTATCCCCGTCTTTTTTCAAAAACGTCAGTTTTGTGATATCCGTATCAACATAAACCGGCAGTTTGGCATGGGTAGCCCATTCCTCGAGTGTTTCTTTCCGACAGCCCTGCGCAATCTCTATATCCGGCAGCTCCATGGATGCTTCCGATCCCCGATACAGATGATAGGCATCCATTCCGTATTGAAACAGTGTCTTTGCATCGGACCACTTATAATTTTTGTGGTTCGGCCAGCCGCAGGCAAGAAGTGCGATTGCATAATGTCTCCCCCCTTCTTCAAGTGCAGCCACATAGCAATATCCGGCTTTGGACGTATATCCGGTTTTTCCGGTAATCACATGATCCATCATATCCAGCAGGGCATTTTTATTGGAAACAGCATATCCGGTTCCCTCCAGGCTCTGAAATGTATGTGACCGGGTCTGCGTCACTTCCAGAAACTGCTTGCTTACCGGAGACTTCCATGCGCAATAACTCATAATCCTGCACAGATCATATGCTGTGGTATGGTGTTCCCCCTGCTCATCCTTTGCATCCAGACCGTTCGGTGTCACAAAATGGCTGTCGGTGCACCCGATCTTCTTTGCTTTTTCATTCATAAGTGCTGCAAATTTTTCCGCAGATCCCGCCACATGTTCTGCGATTGCATATGCACAGTCATTATAGGATTCCAGCATCAGCCCATACCACAGATCCTGCATATAGAACTGTTCTCCTTTTTTCGCCCCGAGATGTACCTTCGGCTGTGATGCCGCTTTTGCGCTGAATGTGACCACTTCATCGGGCTTACATTGTTCCATCGCCACGATACAGGTCAGAATTTTTGTGGTACTTGCATTCGGCAGTGCTGTCTGTGCCTCTTTTCCATACAAAAGGCGCCCACTGTCACCATCCACCATGGCGCAGGATTTTGAATACAGTGTCTGCGCTTCGGGTTCTTTTTGCTTTTCTGCCAAAACCGGTTCGCTCATCAGACATCCGATTACCAGCAACAGACTTAAAATTTTTGTGCAGATTCTTTTTTGAAACATAAAAAAATAACCATATACATTTTTATTCTATGTATATGATTATTCCTGCTTCTTTTATACGTCCAGTTTCACATGCATCTCTTCTTCTGCTTCCTGCTTAAACTCTTCCACCTGTACCGGACTGAGTACCGGCAGATCATCGATTGAATGTACGCCGAAACTGCGTAAAAATTCTTCTGTTGTTCCGAAAAGTAACGGACGCCCCGGTGCATCAAGTCTTCCAAGTTCACACACCAGATGATATTCCACCAGTTTGTTTACCGCATGATCCGATGACACGCCACGTATTTTTTCTATTTCCATCTTTGTCACCGGCTGCTTATATGCAATAATGGAAAGCGTCTCCAAAAGAACATCGGTTAAAACCCGGCGTTTGGGCTGCTTTGCAATTTTAATCAGATATTCGTAAATTTCGGGTCTGGTGCACATCTGGTAGGCTCCATCCAGTTCCGTGATGGTAACGCCGCGTTTCTGTTCTTCCCACTCGTTTCTCATTTCATCGATCAGGTCCTTTGTTTTCTTCTGATCAAGTCCAAGAGTTCCTGCAATTTTTTCCAGTTCTACGGATTCTCCCATAGAAAACAGAATTCCTTCTATAATTGCCTTGTATTTTTTTTCTTCCATATTTTCCGTCCATCCTGCAATACATGATAATCTATGCTGCAACTTTCGAATCAATCTGGATATCATCAAAAATATGTTCCTGCGAAATCCGTATCGTTCCCATTTTCATCAGCTCCAGAATCGCAAGAAACGTAACGATCACTTCCACTTTCGATGACTGTGCCGTCAAAAGTCCCCGGAAACTGAAATGTCTGTGTCCGGCCGCATATTTTTTCAAATCCTCCATCTTGTCTTCCAGCGATACCTCTTCTTTTTCAATCTTTCCGAATTTTGACCGCAGAGGATCAATTTTATCCTGCTGTTTTTTCATAATGCTCTCAAAAATTTCATGCAGGCGTGAAAGCGTAATGTCCGATATCAGTTCGTGGATATCAACCGGCGGTTCATACGCACGCACTTCCTCCGGAATCGTCGGCTTCTTATACATAACACGACCGGCATCCATCTGCCGGTCTTTTAGTTCATACGCCATACATTTGTACATCTTGTATTCCAGAAGCTGCTGTACCAGTTCCGCACGCGGATCTTCTTCTTCCTCTTCACTGTCCGGATTCGACGGGAGAAGCATGCGTGATTTGATATCGACCAGTGTTGCAGCCATAACCAGAAACTCACTGAGCACCTCCAGATCCTGCCGTTTCATTTCCCGGATATACTCCATATACTGTTCCGTGATCTCCACAATCGGAATATCATAGATATTCACTTTATTCTTTTCGAGCAGATACAAAAGCAGATCCAGCGGTCCCTCAAATACCTGGAGTTTAACGGTCAGTTCCATCCCTCTCGTCCTTTCTGTCATAATCTATATTTTATCTTTATGTTGTAGAAAATGCAAGGACAATTTACTATATTTAGTGTTTTACAGAAGAGGGGCAAACAATTTCAATGCTCCCATAAATGTACGCACAAGAAACGATTTTCTTTGAAATTCCTCCAGGGTCACTTCGTGGCTTTCCGCAAATGTTTTTAACGCATCTTCTTTTACCTGCAAAACTGCCCGGGTACGATACATCCAGACGCCACATTCAAAATGCAGACACAGACTGCGGTAATCCATGTTTACCGTTCCCACGGTTGCCTGTACATCATCCGACACAAAACATTTTGCATGGATAAAACCTGGCGTATATGTGTATATTTTCACTCCGTTTTTGATCAGATACGGGAAATTCGACTGTGTCAGGAAATACACCAGTTTCTTATCCGGAATTCCCGGTACAACCAGACGCACATCCACGCCGGATTTTGCCGCATTTACAAGTGCCGTACGCATCTCGGATCCGATGATCAGATACGGAGTAAAGATGTAAAGATATTTTTTTGCCCTGCTGATGATATTCAGATATACATTTTCGCCGACATCTTCGTGATCCAGTGGAGAATCGGTATACGGCTGGACGAATCCTTTTTCATCTGCATGGATTTTTTCCTGCAACCTGTGTTTTTCCATGGAAGTTGCCCGATAAAATGTATAATCACTTTCTATTTTCAAAATATAATCCCACAGTTCCAAGAACATGCTTGTAAAACTCCAGACACATTCTCCGGTCAGACGGATTGCCGCATCCTTCCAATACCCAAAACGCACTCTGGCATTGATATACTCATCCGCCAGGTTCATTCCCCCGGTATAGGCAACCTTTCCGTCAATCACCGTGATCTTCCGGTGATCCCGGTTATTCTGGATAATTGACATCAGTGGGCGAAATGGCTGGAAACAGGCACATTTGATTCCCTTTTCCTGCAGATAACAATAATATTTATTCGGCAGTGTCTGGATACATCCGATTCCATCGTACATAAATCGCACATCCACACCCTCTTTTACTTTCTGTGCCAGAATTTCAACAATTGCATCCAGCATCTTGCCGGGTTCCGCAATAAAATACTCCAGAAAGATATAAGATTTTGCCGCTTTTAAATCTTCCAGAAACTGCGGATACATCTCTTCTCCACAGCAATAATACTGTGTATCCGCCTCACGGTACACCGGATACCCTGCATAACAGGTAAGATACTGTGCCTGCTGTCCGGCAGAATCATCCTCTGCCCTTAAAGCAGACATCACATCATCGGAAGGAGAACTGTATGCCCGTATCCTGCTGCTGACCACGTCCATCTTCATACGGGTCCGTTTTGTCAGTCCCGGACGGCCAAACAGATAGTATGCCGGAATTCCGAACAGAGGAAGTGCCAGTATCAGAAATATCCAGGAAGTTTTATATGTGGAACGCATATCCCTGCTGGAGACAAACAATGCAAGCACAATGGATGCAATTTTAAACAATGCATCTACCATGGAACTGTATACGGTCGCACTGTACAACAGATAGACAAACCAGCTGAACTGCAATATAATAATCAATCCTCCAAGGACAAGTTTACTGAAGAGTTTATTTAATATTCGTTTCATCTGTCTCCTCCTTTGGTTCTCATAAAATGTCACCGACAGGCTTTTAGAGAGTATTTTATACCAATGCCAGCAAATTATCAACATCAAGAACGCCCCACGCCATGGACATTCCCGTTTCTTTCCGCGCCGATTCATATAATTTCAGTTTCAGTTCTTCCGGCCGCAGCTTTGGATTTTTCTGTAATGCAAGTGCCAGTGCCCCGCATACGACAGGGGTTGCCATAGAGGTACCACTTTTTCTGGAATATAGTGCTCCGTGATGATCCAGACTTACAATATTCGTCCCCGGTGCTAAAATTTCCGGCTTCATAATACAGCATCCGGTCGGACCACTGCCACTGTAGCCACCACGCCTTTCCCCCGGAGAACTCCGGTCATCACTTGCCCCCACCGTAATCACTTTTCTCGAAATACCGGGAGCCGTGACTGTCCCGGCTCCCGGGCCATTATTTCCAGCCGCTGTGACAACCGTCACGCCATCATCCCACAGCTGTTCTAAAAGTTCCATAATCTGCTTCTGCTCACGGTCGAGTGCCCCCGGAAGAAATCCTACAGAAAAATTCAGAATCCGGATTCCCAGTTCTTTATGATGTGCAAGCACCCATTGCAGGCCACGAATCACCCGCTCCGTCTGTCCTCCTCCATCCTTCCCGAGGACTTTCAGCGCAATCAGCTGTGCCTGCGGTGCCATTCCTTTCATTCTGCCATTCGCACACAAAATTCCGCCAACATGTGTTCCGTGTCCATTGTCATCATAACAGGCTCGTTTCATTGCCACAAAATCCAGAAATCCAACCACATTCTGCCGCAGATCCGGATGCAGATAAACGCCTGTGTCCAGTGTCACCACCCGGATATTTTTCCCCGTGTAACCCATACGATATACATTCTCTGCATGTACAAGCTGTTTGACACGATTCATATTTCAACTCCGAACTTTTCGAATCATCGCCTTTTTCTTTCATGGTATGAAAAAAGGGCCGCATGGTGCGGCCCCTGAAATACATCTTTCATGGATCTTAATTCTGTATGGTATTTTATTTCTGATCTGCCGGAACGTCCTTAATGGAAAAACTGATTCTTCCCATCTTGTCCTTTCCAAGACAGACAACTTTCACAACATCTCCAAGTGTCAGTACATCCTCGACATGCTCAATGCGTTCCTTGGCAATCTTTGAAATGTGAACCATTCCTTCCTTGCCCGGCGCAAACTCGATAAAAGCACCAAACTCTTTGATACTTACAACTGTACCGGTAAAGATCTGCCCTTCCTTAAAATCGGTTGTGATGATTTTTATCATATCAATGGCCTTTGCGATTGCCTCCTTGTCTGTTCCACAGACAGAAACCGCACCATCATCTGTAATATCAATCTTGACACCTGTACGGGCAATGATCTCATTGATTGTCTTACCCTTCTGTCCCACAACATCTCCAATTTTATTCGGATCAATGGTGATCTGTTCAATCTTCGGTGCCCACTGATTTACTTCTTTTCGTGGCTCTGCAATTGCCTTGCTCATAACTTCATCCATAATGTAGACGCGTGCCTCACGGGTACGGGCAATGGCTTCTTCTACGATTGGACGGGTCAGGCCATGGATCTTGATATCCATCTGGATTGCAGTGATACCATCATGTGTACCGGCTACCTTGAAATCCATATCTCCGAAGAAATCTTCAAGTCCCTGGATATCTGTCAGTACCAGATAATCATCATCCGTCTCTCCGGTCACAAGACCACAGGAAATACCTGCAACCATCTTTTTAATCGGAACACCTGCAGCCATCAGTGACATACAGGACGCACAGGTAGATGCCATGGAAGTAGATCCATTGGATTCAAATGTCTCGGAAACTGCACGGATTGCATACGGGAACTCCTCCACAGAAGGAAGAACCGGAAGTAATGCACGCTCTGCAAGCGCACCGTGTCCGATCTCACGACGTCCCGGACCTCTGCTTGGCTTTGTCTCTCCAACAGAATAGGACGGGAAATTGTACTGATGCATATAACGCTTGGTTGTCACGTTCTCATCAAGTCCGTCAATCTTCTGTACTTCCGAAAGCGGTGCAAGTGTAACAACATCGCAGATCTGTGTCTGTCCACGGGTAAACATGGCAGAACCATGTACACGAGGGATCAGATCTACTTCTGCAGCCAGCGGACGGATCTGATCGATCGCACGTCCGTCTGGACGCTTATGATCCTTTAAGATCATCTTACGAACAGTCTTCTTCTGATACTGGTAAACGGCCTCGTCAAGAACAGCAAGCCACTCCTCGTTCTCTGCAAAAGCCTCTGCAAATTTATCTGTGATTTCACGGATATTCTCTTCTCTCTGCTGCTTTTCATCGGTAAATACCGCTTCTTCCATCTGCTCCGGAGTGACGATTTCCCGCATAGCTGCAAACATTTCTTCCGGAATCGCACAGCTTGTATACGCATGCTTCGGTTTGCCAACCTCTTCCCGGATCTTATTGATAAATGCAATGACTGTCTGGTTGACATCATGGCACTTATAAATAGCCTCAATCATCTTTGCTTCCGGAATCTCATTGGCACCGGCCTCAATCATGATGACCTTTGTTGCTGTAGATGCAACCGTAAGCTTTAAATCTCCCTCGTCCCAATCTTTCTGGGATGGGTTTACAATAAATTCACCATTCTTCATTCCCATCTGGGTCATGGCACATGGGCCGTCAAACGGAATATCGGAAATGGTAGTAGAAAGTGCTGCACCGATCATGGCAACCAGCTCCGGACGACACTCCGGATCTACAGACATAACCATATTATTTAAGGTTACATCATTGCGGTAATCTTTTGGAAACAGAGGTCTCATCGGACGGTCAATGACACGTGCGGT
>ERZ836939.4190-NODE-4190-length-11149-cov-14.022985_pt1 | contig 11149 bp, 10 predicted proteins | sample MGYA00519912_ERZ836939 | MGnify/ENA primary metagenome ERZ836939 (study PRJEB31850, sample SAMEA3708810) | human gut metagenome | biome: human gut; feature: human-associated habitat; material: faeces | place: China | collected 2014 ... | reverse complement strand
ATATCTGCTACATTTATCGCACCACCACCTAGCATAATTATCACATCATTTTTATCTTGCTTTAACTGTTCAATAGTTTTATTTTGATAAAAATTCTCTAATGGCTTAACTAAATGATAAGCTATAAAATTTGTAGATAACAAATAAAACAATAAAGTAATCATGCTTAAAATATATTTACCTTTAATCTTTTTCCAGTATAAATAAATATTAAATAAAATCAGAAGTGATATAATTCCTCCCGGTGGAATTATAAAAGCATAAATATACCTCCTATAACGTACTTTTTCCCCTAAAAATTATAAATATAACAAAATCATCGTTAATTTCTTCATTAATTCTCATTGTAAAAATATCTATTATTTGTTATAACAGTATATAAGGAGGGGATTATCATCGAAATTTCTCTAGAAACAATTCAACAGACAGACGAATTGGTTCATCAACTATATCAAACAACACGTGCTATGTCAAAAAGTGTAAACCGTGCATTATACAGTACAAATATCTATGGTTCTGAATGGACTATCTTAAAAACAATTCACGATCAAGGCACTATGACACAGACAGCACTTGCTAACTATTTAAATATTGAACCTGCTACAATCTCTAAAACAATTCGTCAGCTGATGAAAAAAAATCTTATCATGCGTCAAAGTGGTGAGGATAAACGTGAAAAATATATTTATCTCACACCATTGGCGATTGAACAATATAATGAATGGTTTGAAGTTATCGCTCAAAATTGTCGCCGAGTATTAGAAGCTGTCAATGTAGAAGAACAAAAAATACTAATGGGTTTATTGAGCAAAATAAAAAATAAAATCAATGATGACATTTAACTTTTAAAACATAATTATCATAAATAGTATAAATAATAAAGAAGGGCATTATCTTATAAAAGTTAATGCCCTTTTTATTTATCATTTTGTAGCTGCGCGAATAATTGATTGTGCAACTTCTTTTATTGTTTTTCGTTTTGCCATACTATATTTTTGTATTCTACGATAAGCTTCACTTTCAGACAAATTATAAGCCTCCATCAAAATACCTTTTGCTCTATCTAATAATTTTCTCATTTCTAGTGAATTTTTTATATCATCTAATTCACTTTCTAATTGTTTAATCTCATTAAATCTAGATAGTGCAATTTCTATTGCTGGAAACAAATTACTTGGCTTTATTGGTTTTACCAAATAAGCTAAAACACCTGAATTCTTAGCTTTTTCTACAATGTCTTTTTGGCTAAAAGCTGTAAGCAAAATAACAGGAGCTAATTTTTGGTCAGAAATTCTCTTTGCAGCTGTAATCCCATCCATTTCTGGCATTTTTATATCCATAATCACTAAATCAGGTTTTAATCGCTGCGTTAATTCTATAGCCTTTAATCCATTAAAACATTCTCCAATGGAAACTTGTTGTATAAGAAACGATTCACTCAATTATAACAAAATCAAACATTGCAATGAAGCAGCAACAAGAACAACTCACCGCCTATACACTGGCCGGTATTTTCACCCTTTCATTACGACTTATTGTTGGTTGGACTTATTTTTCAGCCTTTTGGCGGAGACTCGTCCTCGAAAACAAACTTATCCCGGATTCTACCGGATACATTGGAGAGAAGTTCAATCATTTCCTACCTAATTCCATAGGAATCAAACCCATCATCGAATATCTCGTCAGCACCCCCGATTTACTTTGGTGGGCGATGGTTATCTTTACTATCATTGAAGGTGTTGTCGGATTACTCTATATGCTTGGTTTCTTTACCAGATTAATGAGTATCGGCGTATTCAGTCTTGCATTCGGCATTCTGTTGGGTTCCGGCTGGTTAGGAACAACCTGTCTTGATGAATGGCAAATAGGTATTTTAGGCGTATCCGCAGGATTCACCATTTTCCTGTCCGGCGGCGGAAAATACTCTTTGGATTATCTGCTACAGCCCCAACTATCCAAAAATAAATGGCTGGTATGGGTTACTTCCGGCGAACTTCCATTGTCTATCAAGCGATTCAGTAAAGTAGCAATCGGCGGTGCAGCCATATTGTTCATACTCACCCTATATACCAACCAGGTTTTTCATAATGGCGTATGGGGACCACTACATAACAAATCAGTAAAACCCAAAATTGAGATATCAGATGCAAATGTCAATAACGGAGCCCTGTCTTTTAAAGTATATCGTGTTGAGGGTGCCGATGTATACGGCTCATTTCTTATTGGCATTACTCTTAAAGACACAAGTGGAAAAGTGATACTTCAAAAGAATGGAGAAGACCTTGCATTATTCCCTCTCACTAATATAAAGAATGATTATATAGCTAAGGTAGTCCCTGGTAAACATAGCCTTATCATCCCATTGGGCAGCAAAGCTACTTTGGCAATTAGAGATAACAGTTTGCAAAATCTTCCCGAAGGCCAGTATGAATTAATATTGACCGACATTAGTGGAATTACTTGGAATAAAAACATCACAATCGAGTAAATCCGGCCTACTCTACAAACGGATCATAGACAAAGGTGTATATCAGCAAAATTTATTCGGCTGGCATACACCTTTATTCTTTCATTTTACCAAAATAACAGGTTTTATCTTCTCAAGCACTCAAAATTACCTACATATACTGAATTTTAGAAATTACTATGCCTAGTATTGGGTATTGCCATATCTTTTAACCTCATATAACTTTGCAGCCGATAAAATTATTAAAAAAATGAGAAAAATAACTGCAATCATTATTCTTTGTTTCCTACATTCTCTCACACTTCCGGCACAGGAAACTAAAGAAAAGTCTAAAAACCGTAAAACTTCTTCCACAGAAGAATATACTAAATTCCGTTTCGGAGGGTATGGAGAAATGGCGGCGAGCTATAAAGATTATAATTTCAATCGTTTTACTCCCAATGGTTCCGGTAAACTTAATCGTGGAGAGATTTCCATTCCACGTTTTGTATTAGCCTTTGATTATAAATTCTCCTCCAAATGGGTATTGAGTACCGAAATCGAATTTGAATACGGAGGTACGGGATCTGCTCGCGAAATTGAATGGTTTGAAGAGAACGGCGAATATGAAACAGAGATTGAAAAAGGCGGTGAAGTAGCTTTGGAACAATTTCATATCACCCGTCTCATTAATAAGCACATCAATCTGCGTTTCGGACACATGATTGTACCGGTAGGATTGACCAACAACCATCATGAGCCTATTAATTTCTTTGGAGTTTACCGCCCGGAAGGTGAAACAACGATATTGCCTTCCACCTGGCATGAAACAGGTATCGCCGTATTCGGTGAAATTGGACGGTTTGATTATGAACTTCAATTAGTCAATGGGCTTGATCCACAAGGATTCCGCAGCGAAGACTGGATAAAAAACGGCAGACAAGGAGCATTCGAAGTCAACAATTTCACCAGTCCGGCTTTTGTAGCCCGCGTAAACTACCATGGGGTAAAAGGATTAAGAGTAGGTGCTTCTTTCTATTATAACCAGACAGCAAAGAACGGAACTAAGCCTTGGAGAAATACAGGTTATAAATTTCCGGTAACCATTGTAACCGGTGATTTGCAATACAAAGGCTTTAATAACAACCTGATTGTACGCGGAAATGCCGTTTATGGAAACCTAGGAGCGAGCGGAGCTTTAACCACAATCAACAACAGTTCTTCAGCAGCTTCCGGTTACCCTAACACAACAGTAGCACAAAATGCAGTCAGCTACGGGGGTGAAGCAGGATATAATATAGGTTCTTTCTTCCATTCTAAAGCTCCCCGTATCTATCCTTTTATTCGTTATGAATATTACAATCCGATGGAAAAGACAGAAGCTAACACAGGTTTGTTGGCCGACAAACGTTTTCAGGTATCAGCCGTAACAGCTGGATTGAATTACTACGCTCTACCCAATCTAGTAATTAAAGCAGACTACACCCACCGCTCCATAGGAGGTGGAAAATATAATGACGAAAACTTAGTCTCTGTAGGCATAGCCTATATTGGTTGGTTTATCAAAAAATAAATATAATTTTTAATAGCAATGAAAATGAAAACATGGAAATTTCTGCCTATAATGGCAATGGGAGTATGTATGGCGATGACCTCTTGTAGTGAAGATTCTAAAAAAGAAGATGTTTCACCCAACCCATTTGCGGGTTTTAATACCCCGGACAGTGGCACTGCAACAGATGATGAATTAAAGGCTGCGGTTGCAACGTATGTAGATGATGTAGTGATTCCTACTTATCAAGATATGTACAATAAAGTAACCGCATTAAACACGGCAGTACAAAAGTTATCAACGTCCTCCAGTGATAATGATGTAGCCAATGCAGCAGACGCTTGGGTTGCAGCACGTAAACCCTGGGAAAAAAGTGAAGCTTTTCTATATGGTCCGGCAGATTTGAATAAGCTCGATCCTAGTCTGGATAGCTGGCCTTTGGATAAAGGAGGTATTGATGCAATTCTACAGTCCGGAAATTGGGAAGACGCTGTCGGAGGAGACGTAGACGACGGTGATGATGCACCAGCCGATGCACCACAGAACTTGCGTGGTTTCCATACTGCCGAATATTTATTGTTTGAGGATGGTGAAGCAAAAAAAATCACAGACCTGGATGCTAATAAAATAGGATACCTCAAGGCTGTTGTCGGACGTATGTCAAAAGACACAGAGCTTTTGTTAAAAGGTTGGACAGAAGGTAAAAATCTGGAGAACGGTGCCTATAAAGATGCAATGAAAGCACCTAACGGAACTTACTCTATAAGCAATATCAAACAATCTGTTGCAATGATACTAAACTCTGACAATGGTGCAGAAGGAATTGCCAATGAAGTAGGTGCAACGAAAATCGGAGATCCGGTAGATAAGTGGAACAGCGGAGATAAAGAAGGTGGTGTATTAGCCGTAGAATCCTGGTATAGCTGGAACTCTTTAGATGATTATACTGATAACATTTACAGCATCCGTAATGCTTACTATGGTAGTTTAGACGGAACTGTTGCCAGTGCAAGTCTGTGCTCTATCATGAAAAAAGTGAACCCGACATTGAACGACATGGTTGTTAAGCAGATTCAGGAAACAATCACAGCAATCAATGACATACCTCACCCCTTCCGTAACAATTTAGGCGCTACTACTGAAGTTAAGAATGCTCAAAACCAATGCGCATTTTTATGCAGTGGTCTGGCTTTAGTCCGCGGAAAATTAGCAGGAGAATAAACAATATTAATTATGATGACTAAGTTCTTTCTTTTAGGAAAGCCGGTTATCAAAGCATTACGAGGAGGACTCCCAAGGCGATTGGGAAGAATCCTCTTTGTTGCGATAAATATAGGCTTCCTGCAAGGTTGTGATCATGATGCTTTCGACGGCATTATTTATAAGCCAAACGGAGAAATAGCAAAACCGGAGGAATTATCAGCCGGTATTTCCACTATTTTTTCTACCGTAAGTGGCGCTTATGACACCAATGCAGACTGGGTCACCGGTGAATTATTAACACGTTTCAATCGTGGCGATGGTTTGTATGACAATTCTCGTGGAGTAGGTACAGGCAGCGGTAATGGATTAGGACCTATTTTTGGAGGCTATTCCTGCGGAGCTTGCCATAGAAACACAGGACGTACTACTCCGGCATGGGTCACAGGTGGTTCCGGTGCAGGCTTTTCATCTATGCTGGTTTATATTACACGCAAAACCGGAGGATATTTCCCCGAATATGGCCGTGTATTACATGACCAGTCCATTTATGGCGTAAAAGCCGAAGGCAAAATAAAGATAACCACTACTACCGAAAAGTTCAAGTTTCCCGATGGAGAAGAATATGAATTAATAACTCCTCATTATGAAATAACAGATTGGTATGATTATGAAATAAAGCCCGAAGATCTGATTATTTCGGTACGTGCCCCCTTGCGGCATGTCGGCATGGGTCAGATGATGGCACTTAACCACGATGAATTGAAACAGTTGGCAGCTCAAAGTAACTATCCCGAATACGGCATTAGCGGACGCCTGAATTATGTGACGGAAAAAGGAAAATATGACATTGGAATATCCGGCAACAAAGCCAACCATCAGGATTTAACAGTAGAACTGGGATTCTCTTCGGATCTGGGGGTAACCAATGACCGTTTTCCACATGAAGTGGGCGAAGGACAATCACAAATGATGGGATTTGCCAACCAAGGTGTAGAGATTTCGACCCGTGACATGGAAGATGTCGATTTATATATGCAGACATTGGGAGTTCCTGCACGCCGCAACGTGGATGACGAAACCATCAAACATGGAGAGCAAATGTTCTATCAAGCAAAATGCCATTTATGCCATACCGTTACTTTACATACCCGCCCGCGAGGCAGCGTATTACTGAACGGAACTCAACTACCCTGGCTGGGCAATCAGATCATTCATCCCTACTCCGACTTCTTATTACACGACATGGGACAAGGATTAGCTGACGATTACCCTAGCGGCCTGGCACGCGGTTGCGAATGGCGTACTACTCCATTATGGGGAATCGGCCTGCAGGAAATTGTCAACGGACATACCTATTTCCTGCATGACGGACGGGCACGTAACCTGACAGAAGCCATCATGTGGCATGACGGCGAGGGAGCCGCTTCACGTTCCATTTTCTCCCGCATGTCGAAAGAAGATCGCGCAGCCTTACTAACATTCTTGAACAGTTTATAATATAATCAGCAACAACAATGAAAAAAAAATATCTAGCACTCGCGCTCACTGCATTTCTGTGCAGCCACTCTTATGCTCAAGATTCAAATGCAAAAGAAATCGATGATAAATATGTAGAGAATGATGTTGTTTCGCTGGCAGGAAAGAAAGGTTTTTCTTTTTCTACCAAAGCCGGTGATTTCTTATTCAAGCCCTATGCCTTAGTTCAAACCAGCCTCTCTTTCAACCGATATGACGATCAAGGTTTGGAAAGCCTTTATGCACGTAACTGGGCAAACAGTGGTTTTGCTATTCCGAACGCAATACTCGGATTTACAGGCAAGGCATTCGGGAAAGTTACATTCAATTTATCACTGAATGCGGCAAAAAGCGGTGCCGCCTTATTGCAACAAGCCTGGTTTGATGTAGCGCTCAAAGAATCATTCCGTATTCGTGTCGGGAAGTTTAAAACGCCGTTTATGCATGCCTATCTGACCACACTGGGGGAAACATTATTTCCGGTGTTGCCCAGTTCCGTGGCAGGTGGCGTATTAATGCCCTATGACATCAATGCTGTGAAGCCGAGCATAGCTACCGGCTTCGACCTGGGTGTTCAGATACATGGTTTGATTAACGGAAAATGGAATTATCAGTTAGGTATTTTCAATGGCACAGGGATTGATGTCAATTCGGCAACCAAAGGAATGTGTGATGATCATAAATGGCTGCCCCAACTGCTTTACTCCGGTCGCCTGGTATATATGCCCAAAGGTGAAATGCCAGCCACACAAGGTAATCCGAACAATCTGAAAGAAGATAAAATGCAATTCGGTGTATCTACATCTTATAATGCCGAGGCCGAAGATCATAGTAGCAGCGATTGGCGTATAGGTGCAGAGTTTGCCATGGTAAAGAACCGTTTCTACTTTGCAGCCGAAGGTTATTACATGAATATGCATTTCACAGAAATCATGCATAAAGACAAAGACCTGAATTACTGGGGAGCTTATACACAGGCCGGTTATTTTGTAACTCCTAAATTACAGGCTGCTCTCCGTTATGATATATTCGATCGCAACGGGACAGACGAAGGCGGTTTGTTGAATATGCCTGCCATCGGAGCCAATTACTACTTTGTCGGTTCTAATTTAAAACTTCAGATGATGTACCAATATCTGGGCAGAACCGGTCATGACACGCAGACTGATCGTGATAATGATGGAGTGGGACTATCACGCCATAGCGTTACCGCTATGTTACAATTCACTTTCTAATGTATAGGAGGAATCTGTCTATGAATAAAAGACTCAACTATTTATTGATAACCTGTGCCTGCCTAAACCTGTGTTCAGCTTGTGATGAAGGTAAAATCTATCCGGATGACACGATTGACAGTGGACGTACGGCTACTGTAACACTTCATTTCACCCATCTGGATGCTTGGCCGCAGAAAAACAATATGTCATTAATCTCCTTAGGTGAGGACGGAGTTACTCCCATATTGGTTAAGCGCATTCTGGAACCATCTAGCGAGGCAGAAGCTGTAACTGTAACATTAAACAACTTAAACGGAAACACGCGTAGTATTGCCGTAGCCGTTATCACGTCCGGAATGTCTTTGGTGCATGCGTATCAGTCATTTCCCGTAAATGCGTCGGATGAATCGCTGACTTTACCAGAGACAACAATCGAAGTGGCTTCATTCAGCCGCATCCAAACGCAAGTTTTCAATGCCAAATGTGTGATGTGTCATGGAGGAAGTACAACAACAGCCGGAGATTTGGATCTGACGGCAGCCAAAGCCTATCAATCACTGATTAATGTAAAAGCTCCCCATTCTGCGAAAGGAAAGAATTATGTCACTCCTGGAGATTTAAACAACAGTTATTTATTAGATGTATTAGAGCACGATAATCACATCGATATATTCAATGGAGCTGAACAACGTGAAGTTCGCGCTTTGATTCGGACATGGATCAAAGCAGGAGCCGAAAACAATTAACTTGTAACAGAAATTTTTGATATGAACAGCAAAAAACAACAACCCTTGAAATCAGAAAAGACTTTAGCAGAAATATTTAAATACGAAGTGGCAGACGGTGTTTCCGAGTATCATTTAATGATTCACGCAATCCAGCCGGAATCCACTTATGAAGAACAATTAAACGCCATTATAGATACATACTACCAATTACGGGAAAAAGAACTGCAAGGGACCGTCGCCATTTTCAAACGATACTTTTTGAGCGACGCTTCCAATCAGGCAGATACCTTGTTGGCACTTACTGCTGAAAGCTCGGATTGCGCACTTTCTATCGTAGAACAGCCACCATTGAATGGAACCAAAGTAGCAGTATGGATTTACCTTCAGACGAAAGTACAGACACAAATGCTGCATAATGGTCTTTTCGAAGTCAAGCATGGACCCTACCGTCACCTTTGGGGTGGCAGCTCTTTCAATCGGGCAGCCAACTCCGAATACCAAACCCGGCTACTATTAAACGACTATGTTATGCAGCTCATTGAACAAGGTTGCAAACTAGCCGCCAACTGTATTCGTACCTGGTTTTTCGTACAGAATGTGGATGTGAATTATGCCGGAGTAGTAAAGGCACGTAACGAAGTATTCGTTACCCAGAACCTGACGGAAAAGACACACTATATCTCCAGCACAGGTATCGGCGGACGCCATGCTGACCCCAAAGTACTTGTACAAATGGACACGTATGCCGTTGGCGGAATCAAACCCGAACAAATTCATTTCCTTTATGCGCCAACACATTTGAATCCCACCTATGAGTATGGTGTCAGTTTTGAACGTGGCACGTATGTAGATTATGGAGACCGGCGCCAAGTATTCATCTCCGGAACAGCAAGTATTAATAATAAAGGCGAGGTGGTATATCCGGGAGAGATCCGTAAACAGACAGAGCGGATGTGGGAAAATGTAAAGGCTTTACTGAAAGAAGCAGAATGTACATTTGATGATATGGGACAAATGATCGTGTATCTGCGTGACATAGCAGATTATACCATCGTCAAAGAAATGTACGACAAACGTTTTCCTTGTACCCCTAAGGTATTTGTACATGCGCCGGTATGCCGCCCGGGATGGTTGATCGAGATGGAATGTATGGGAGTAAAAACCTGTGAAAATAAGGAATACGCTCCCTATTAATATCATTAAAAAGATATGCCGTTGAAAAGATTACTTATCATTTTATACATCTGTCTGATAGGATTACTTGCCGCAGCCACTTTCATAGAGCAAGCATACGGGACAGAGTTTGTAGAAAGAAATATATATCACACAATCTGGTTTTGTTGTTTGTGGGGAGTTATTGCTGCAATAGGGGTTGTTGCCCTCATCCGACGTTCCTTATGGCGGCGACTTCCCGTTTTGCTGTTTCATGGCTCCCTCCTCGTTATCTTGGTGGGGGCCATGATTACATTTATCTATGGCGAACAAGGATATATGCATTTACGTCCGGATACAGTAAAAAGCAGCTTTCATTCGCCACAGGGCGACAAGAACATTCATCTGCCATTCACGATGAAGCTAGATAGTTTCCGGGTAGAGTATTATCCGGGGACAAAAGCTCCCGCCGATTATGTCAGTCATATCAGCTATTCACTTCCCGGTCAGAAAGATTCCGTGCACAACGAATGTATCTCAATGAACCGTATCTTTACTACACAAGGCTTCCGATTTTATCAGTCCTCATTTGACGAAGACGGTCAAGGAAGTTGGCTGACAGTAAATTATGATCCATGGGGTACAAGAGTGACCTATAGCGGCTACATTCTACTGGGCATCTCTATGATTTTACTACTATTTTGCCGTCAGGGAGAGTTTCGTAAGTTACTAAATCATCCCCTATTGAAAAAAGGAGGATTATTTATCTTATTCCTTTTCTACCTGACAGGAACAATGCAGGCACAGCAAACACCTCTTCGTGTATTAAACAAAATACAAGCAGACAGCTTGGCACAACAACAGGTTATTTACCATGACCGGGTAGTACCATTCAATACACTGGCAAGAGACTTCGTCAAAAAACTGACAGGAAAAATCTACTATAAAGGATTGACTCCCGAGCAAGTTATAAGCGGTTGGATTCTTTACCCGGATTCATGGAAGAATGAACCTATGATATACATCAAAAGTCCCGAACTGCATCATTTACTCGGTTTGGAATCTTCTTATGCACGCTTGACCGATTTATTTGACGGTCCAGTCTACCGTCTTCAGAAAACCTGGCAACAAGAACAGGGAAAAAGTAGCAAACTCGCCAAAGCCATCCAGGAAACGGATGAAAAAGTGGGACTGATCCTGATGGTGGAAAAAGGAACATTCATCCAGCCATTACCCACTGATGGTAGCGTGCAACCTCTCTCCGAACTGGAAGTGAAAGCCGAATTACTCTACAACCGGATTCCGTTCAGCAAGATTCTTTTTATGATAAATCTGT
>ERZ836939.4184-NODE-4184-length-11154-cov-3.608343_pt1 | contig 11154 bp, 10 predicted proteins | sample MGYA00519912_ERZ836939 | MGnify/ENA primary metagenome ERZ836939 (study PRJEB31850, sample SAMEA3708810) | human gut metagenome | biome: human gut; feature: human-associated habitat; material: faeces | place: China | collected 2014 ... | reverse complement strand
ATATATGATATAGGTTTTGACACGGATACTCTCATAACATATTTGCACGTTTGTTACATATTTTCGAGAATCCAATAGGCTTTGACACCGGTACTCTCACGGCGTGACTATATCTATATCTATTTATATGGATATACATATAATGATATGAGGGTCAAAAAACATTTTGCTCCTCATTTAAGATTAATCAGATTACTACATGCTTCGCATTCTCATAATCTGACCAGATCTCGAAATCCGCTAATTTACATGCTTGCATAGTAAATTGCTACTTTCTCAATTGTGGTGCGGGTCATTACGGTATCCATCAAATTGCATGCAAACATGCATCAATCATACCTTATGACCTTTTAATCACATAATTTCATGGAAAAATTTTCAAGGAAACGATACTGATAAGTACCAAACATATCTCCGACACATCCCTCTAGTACACCCATATCAGAAAGATTTTACAAAAGAATTACAAAATCTTGGAAATAATGCAGACACATTTACAGGGTATATAAGATACGACTATTCAGGAGATTAGCGAAACCTATGAAATATCAGAAGTATGAATACATTGTAGCAACTTACCCTCTGCACCATTTGACAGATAAAAAGATAATTATATTTATTCCGAAACGATGATAAAATTGTCCTCACCACTGATCTGATGATAAACGGAACATTATTTTGTTCAGTAACTGCTTGATCTCTTAAATAAAAATTTAAAAGATATGATTAGTGATGTTACTTTAAAAATCGGGATGAACTGGATATGTAGGGAAAAGAAGGTAATAAATGGGACAACTATAAAATTTATTTTTTTACCGATGGGCTTAATAAGAAAGTATTCCCAAAACTTTCATTCATATTATGCTCTTATTGATCCGGTATTTTAAACATCCGTTCATTAATTTGTAAAACCGGAGCAAAATCATGCATATCATAAATTCACCGGGCAAACTTATATTTAAACTGCTCTCCAGCAAATTCTACTTATGAAAATAAAAAAGGATAATAAAATGTTTCACGTGAAACATTTTGTTATCCTTTTTTAAACGAAACTCTCTCGTTTTCCATTCTTTTTACAATTCAATTAAATTATTGCGAATAGCAAACACTGCAGCCTGCGTCCGATCTGTTACTTCTATCTTCTTAAAAATGTTAGATACATGGTTCTTAACGGTTCTCTCACTGATATTTAACTTTTCAGCAACTTCCTTATTATACATTCCAACTGCCAAAAGCTTCAAAACTTCCAATTCACGCTTTGTGAGGCTCTCTATCTTTCCTTCATCCCTGTTCTTTTCAATCATCTTGGAATTTAATGATGGAATAAGACTTGGCTGAATATAATTTTCTCCTTCTACGATGGAAAATATAGCTTTTTTCAATTCTGCGGATTCAGAATCTTTTAAAATATAGCCATCCACCCCTATATCGACCGCTTTCATCAGATATTCCACTTCATTATGAACGGTGAGAACCAAAACCTTTACCTTTGACTTTGAAGATTTAAGCGTCTGCAATACTTCCAGACCATTTTTTCTCGGCATATTAATATCAAGCAATAATACATCCGGTGTACAACTTTTTAACTTTTCCAGACAGTCAACACCATCTTCTGCTTCTGCAACTACCTGTATATCTCCTTCCAATTCCAATAAACTTTTTAATCCCTCTCTGATCATGGAATGATCATCTGCGATCATAATTTTAATTGCCATTTTTATAAGTCCTCCTTCATTTTTGGAATTGACACAATAATAGAACATCCCTTTCCAGGTGCAGATTCTATAGAAATTGTTCCTGATAACAGATAGACCCTTTCTTTCATCATAGACAATCCGAATCCGGAATTATCATCCCTTGTCTCATCGGGAACTGCATTTACATTAAATCCCTTACCGTCATCTTTAATTACTAACACAATCTTCTTTTCTAAATAAGAAACTTTTACCTCCAGATAAGATGCCTGTGCATGCTTAACTGCATTATTACATGCCTCCTGAATCACCCGAAGCAATGTAATCTGAACAACACTGTTAATCGGATATGATGTACCTTCCGTATAATATCCACATTCTATTCTATGGAATCTCTGAAATCGATCCAATGCTCTTTCAACCGTAACGTCAAATCCAATGTCATCAAAAGACATGGGTCTTAAATCATAGATTAACCCTCTGGTATCCTCAATTATTTTACGGAGTGTCTGACCAATGGAAAATAGCTCTAATTTACATTTTACCGGATCTGATTCTATAATTTTTGAGCATAATTCCGTTTTATGTACAATTGCAGTCAGATTCTGTGTGGTAGAATCATGTAATTCTCGCGCTATTCTCTGACGCTCTGTTTCAACAGAACGAAGTAATGCCAGCCTGGTATCATAAGAATCTATATCCGCAGCCTCATGAATCTTTCTTTCAATCTCCGTTTCTTCCTTGATAACGCTGGTAATATCTGCAATTCGAAATTCATATTCCTGCATCTGATCTCTCAGACACATAATTTCATTTGATATCCTTTTTTGATCTGCCCGAAGTTCTTCCATCTTTTCTTTATGAAAAGAATTAAATTCTCTCGGGCTGAACGCTTCATACCCAGGATTAGTTTCCTTCTCTAAAACCTGAAGAAACTTTGTATTCTCTTTTACTTTATTTTCATATGAAGAAATCTGCTCTTCCAGAGAAACTTTGTGTTCTATATACTCCTGACGGATTTTTTCCAGATAATCTTTTACCATCTTATTCCTCAAACATATGTTCTGTTTTGTATTTTCAATATCAATAATATTATAAATCATTTTACGGGTAAAGAAAATAAAGAAATAAATATTGTTTGTAAAAAGACCCAAAAATGTCTATAATATATTTAAAATCAAACAAATTTTAAATACAAGGAGGATTTCCATGAAAAAAGGCACAAAAAAATTTCTTTTTTTGAGTGTTGCAACACTGGCAGGAATGTATGCATACAATCAGTTTGTTGCCTCCACTTCCACAAAAAAGAATATGCTCCCAACCAAAAACGGATCCTATTATTCCTGGAAACAGGGAAATGTTTTTTACACAAAAACTGGAACAGGAGATCCTGTTCTTCTTATTCATGACACAAATTCCGCTAGTTCATCTGTTGAGTGGTCAAAAATTTCAAAAAGACTTCAAAAGAAACATACGGTATATACCATGGATCTTCTGGGCTGCGGTCTCTCCGACAAACCAGGGCTGAGTTATACCAACTATATGTATGTCCAGCTGATCACTGCTTTTATCAAAGATATTATAAAATCCAAAACATCAGTTGTAGCTTCAAACCTCTCCTCCTCATTTGTAATTATGGCAAATCAACTGGATGCCTCCATCATTGACAAAATGATTTTTATTAATCCGGTTTCCTTCCATTCCATGGATGCCATGCCGGATCAGCAAAGTAAACTAAAGCAAACGATCATAAATCTTCCTCTGGTCGGAACCTTTATCTATAATTTGCTCATGAACCCGAAGCGTATTGACCGTCAGTTCCGTTTTATCTATTACTGCAGACCTCAGCTGATTTCTTCCAAAACGAAAGATGCCTACTATGAAGCAGCCCATATGGACAACAGTAATGGAAAATACTTATACTCAAGTCTTCTTGGCAATTATATGAATATTGACCTTCGGCATGCTGTGAAAAAAATCACAAAACCTGTTGCTTTTATTATCTGCAGCGATATAAAAGCAAACTACAAAACAGCACAGGAATATCGTAAACTGAATTCTAACATAGACATCACCTATGTTTCCAATTGCAAATTGTATCCACAACTAGAGAATCCGGAAAAGGTTTACCAAATTATCGAAAACAAGTTATCCAATTAATTGGAAATGGACTGTACCTCAAAGGTACAGTCCATTTTTTATAACTCTTCCATAAATGTGGATAACATCTTTTTTCCGCTCAAAGCAGTGGAAAAAAGCATAAATTACAAAGGATTTTTGGAGGGCATTCCGGCTTTTCTTGGATATTTTTTTGATGTACCGTTTGCCTTTGTTAAAGAAATGAATGCCCGCTGCGCCTCTCCAATAGAAAACTTATACACATCCTCCACTTTTCCTCCGAGAAGAAAAATAGCTGATTTTGCAGCTGCCACTTCATTTTCACACTCTCCCGATTTATAAGAAATAAACTTTCCACCCAACCGGACGAATGGAAGACAATATTCTGCAAGTGTGGATAAATTGGCAACCGCACGTGAAACACAAAGATCAAACTGTTCTCTATATTCGGGCATGCGTGCCAGATCTTCTGCGCGGCCATGAACCGTATAGATCTCTGTCAGTCCTAACGCATCAATCACTTCATTCAAAAAAACAAGTCTCTTATTTAAAGAATCGGCCAGCACCACATTTAATTCCGGAAAAACAATTTTTAATGGGATTCCCGGAAACCCCGCACCAGTTCCAAGATCTATAACTTTTAACGGCTGATGAAGATCCACAACCTGTATCAGAGAAACACTATCTACAAAATGTTTCTCGACGACTTCATCAAAATCGGTAATGGCAGTCAGATTCATCACCTTATTTTTTTCGATGAGCATTTCATAATAAGTCATAAATTGCTGCAACTGCTTGTCTGATAACGAAATATTCATCTTTTCAAGCATAGACAGAAAATGGTCTGTATTATATTCCATAGAATCCTCCATTATTCTTGTTTTTCTTTGTGTTCATCCGGGTTTAACTTAAAAAATAAATCTGGATTTGAATATTTTAACTGTTCCAGATAGACCAGAAGAACAGAGATATCGGCTGGTGTGACACCCGAAATACGTGATGCCTGACCGATATTCAACGGCTGGAACTCATTCAGCTTCTGTTGTGCCTCGATTCGAAGTCCCGAAATTTCATTATAGTCGAATTTCTCAGGAAGTTTTTTCTTCTCCAGCTTTTTGAACTTCTCTACCTGCTTAATCTGTCTGCTGATATATCCATCATATTTGATCAGAATGTTCACCTGCTCTGTTACCTCCGCAGGTAAATCCGGCCGGTCTGTATCAATTTCTGCCAGCTTATCATAATCCAGCTCCGGTCTGCGAATCAAATCGGAAAGCGTTGTACCGGTATGAAGCGGAATGCTTCCATATTGCTCCAGTACATGCTGTACCCTCGCATTCGCACCAAGCTTAACTTCATTCACGCGCTCAATTTCCTTTTTTATCAGTTCCTCTTTTTTGCAAACCCAGTCATACCGCTCCTGTGAAATCAGTCCAATTTCATATCCCTTTTTTGTCAGCCGCAAATCTGCATTGTCCTGACGCAAAAGTAAACGATATTCCGCTCGTGAAGTCATCATGCGGTAAGGTTCGCGGTTTTTCTTTGTGACAAGATCGTCAATCAAAACTCCGATATACGCTTCCGACCGGTCAAGAATCAGAGGATCTCTTCCCTTAATTTCCATTGCAGCATTGATTCCGGCAATCAATCCCTGACAGGCAGCCTCTTCATATCCGGAGCTTCCATTAAACTGACCGCCGCTGAACAAACCTTTCATTGCCTTAAACTCAAGAGACGCATACAAATTGTTTGCATCAATACAGTCATACTCTATCGCATATGCATTTCTTACAATTTTAACATGTTCCAGTCCCGGAAGTGTCCGGTACATTTCATGCTGAACATCCTCCGGCAGAGAAGATGACATTCCGCCCACATACATTTCATTTGTACTAAGTCCTTCCGGCTCAATAAAAATCTGATGCCTGTTTTTATCTGCAAATTTTACCACTTTATCTTCAATGGACGGACAGTATCTCGGTCCTGTTCCCTCAATGATTCCCGCATAAATCGGAGAACGATCCAGATTGTTCCGGATAATTTCATGTGTCGTTTCATTTGTATAGGTCAGCCAGCAGGAAGCCTGCTCGATCTGCACATCCTCCGGATTCGTTGTGAAAGAAAACGGAACAACTCTTTCATCTCCAAACTGCTCTTCCATTTTTGAAAAATCAAGACTCCTTTTATCGACACGCGCCGGTGTTCCTGTTTTAAATCTTCTTGTCTGGATACCATGAGCAACCAGGGAATCTGTCAGATGGTTTGCAGCTGATAATCCATTTGGTCCCGTATGTGTAATCATTTCACCGGTTAAGCAGCGCGCTCTCAGATAAGTTCCCGTACAAAGAACAACTGCCTTACATCTGTAAACACCTCCGGAAACTGTACGCACTCCGGTAATTTTCTGTTCTTCTCCCTCATGATATTCATCTTCCGGGAAAAACTGGTCTTTATTTGTTAATATCTCTGCGACTTCCGCCTGTCTGATGGATAAATGATCCGTATTTTGCAGGGTTTTCCGCATTTCTTTTGTGTATTCCGCTTTATCAGCCTGTGCGCGGAGAGAATGTACAGCCGGTCCTTTCGATTTATTCAGCATTTTCGACTGGATAAATGTTTTATCAATATTTTTGCCCATCTCTCCACCAAGTGCATCAATTTCCCGAACCAGATGTCCCTTGGAACTTCCACCAATGTTCGGATTACATGGCATTAGTGCAATACTGTCCACACTTACCGTAAACATCATTGTTTCCAATCCGAGTCTGGCACATGCCAATGCTGCCTCACAACCTGCATGCCCGGCACCGACAACAACCACATCATATGTTTCTTCAATATAAGGAATATTTTTCTTACCCATTTTTTTACCTGCTACTTTCCCATACAAAACTTTGAAAAAATTTCATCCACCAGATCATCCTCGACAGCTTCCCCGATAATCTTACCCAGCTCTTCATACGCGCCCATCAGATCAATGGAATAAAAATCTTCCGGCATGTCATCCTCAATGCTTTGTGTTACCTGATGTAAATGATCAAGTGCTACCTGAAGTGACGTTTTCTGCCTCATGTTAATTGCATAAACTTCATCATTAAAAGTAACTTCACCCTGGAAAAACATATTCCGGATCGTTTCCTCCAATTCATCAATTCCCTGATGTTCTTTTGCAGAAATCGGAATAATCTTTTTATCCAGAATATGCTGTACCTCTTCCACTGTGACTTTTGTGTCCAGATCTGATTTGTTTAATAAAACAATTGCTTTTTTATCCTGCAACAGATCCATGATCTCATAATCACTTTCATCCAGCTCTGTCGATGCATCAATCACATAGATTACGAGATCCGCCTTCGATGCATATGTTCTCGCCCGATCCACACCGATTTTCTCCACTACATCTTCCGTATCCCGAATTCCAGCCGTATCCATGACGTTTAATGTAATTCCATTCAGGTTAATCTGCTCTTCCAGGACATCTCTGGTTGTTCCTGCAATTTCCGTTACAATTGCCCGTTCCTCTCCCACCAGAATATTCAACAGGGAAGACTTACCTGCATTGGGTTTACCCACAATTACAGTGTTGATACCTTCCTTCAGAAAACGCCCATTTTCAAAGGTTTTGAGGATTTTATCAATTTTTATAACCAAGTTATCCACAGTATTGTGTAAAGTTTGTGGATAATTATCCAGAGAAATATGTTCAGGGTCATCCAAGGCAGATTCTATAAAGGCAATTTCATGCAATATATCTGCCCGGATCTTTCGGATATCCACAAGAACTGCCCCCTGCAACTGGGAAAGTGAACTTTTCAGTGCAAATTCATTTTTTGCGTTGATAACATCAATAACGGATTCTGCCTGTGTCAGATCAATCCGGCCATTTAAAAATGCCCGTTTCGTAAATTCGCCGGGTTCTGCCGGCCGTGCACCATGTTTGATTACGGTTTCCAGAATTCTTTTCATAACATAGACACCGCCATGACAGTCAATTTCCACCGTATCTTCTTTTGTATAAGAATGTGGCGCCTTCATGAGTAAAACCATCACTTCATCCACCATCTCGTTATCGTCATAAATATATCCATAATGAATAGTATGACTTTCACATAAACTCAATTTTTTATGACCATATTTCGAACGATAAATCCGGTCAATAACCGGCAATGCGTCTTCTCCGCTGATCCGGATAATCCCAATTCCCGAAGGAGACATCGCAGTCGCAATTGCAGCAATTGTATCTGAATTCATAAGTCTCTCCAATTCTAAACAAAGGTGAATACCCAAAACTGGATATTCACCTTATTTTTTAACTCTATCAGTCAGTTCCTTATTTCTTTAATGTTACAACTACATGGCGATATGGTTCATCCCCTTCACTGTGTGTTGTAACATAACGATCATTCTGAAGTGCAGAATGAATGATCCGTCGCTCAAAAGGATTCATTGGTTCAAGAGAAACCGGGCGCTTGGTGCGCTTTACCTTGTACGCAATATTCTTTGCAAGATTCTCAAGTGTCTCTTTTCTTCTCTTTCTGTAATCTTCCGTATCAATCTTAACCTTATAATATTCATCGGAATGTTTGTTGATTGCAAGATTTGTCAGATACTGAAGAGAATCCAGCGTCTGTCCTCTCTTACCGATCAGAATTCCCATATCATCTCCCTTTAACTCTACTTCAATGATATGTTCTTCCTCATTTACTGCAACGAGAATTTCTACCTCCATCTTCATCGCATCAAAAATGGAAGATAAAAATTCAACAACATTCTCATCAATGGAAAATTTCTTACGAGCCTTAATTACTGCATTTTTACTTCCGATTCCAAGAAAACCGGTACTTCCTTTATCAAGAACCTCATACTCAAGCTGATCACTGGTTATTCCCAGCTGAACAGTAGCCTGTGTAATCGCGTCATCCACATTTTTAGCAGAAATCTCAATAAACTCCATATAACTGCCCCCTCTTATTTACGATTATTCTTTTCTCTAAATTCTTTTACAAGATTTGCTTTCGCTGCCATACTTCCCGGCTTTGCATTTGCTTTCGCTGCATTTGCCTTTTCAAGTTCCAGTTCCCTGTTTGCAGAAGAAACATTTGCCTTCGACTGGATGGATCTGGTATTCATTGCCGCTGCCTGACGGATGCGTTCCTCAGTAACGCCCATCTTCTCCCGTTTCTTTTTCACCTTTTCCTGATTCTTTGCAATAATATCCTCAAGATCTAAGTTCTCAATATGTTTATTGATAAAGAACTGCTGTACTGCACGACATAATGCACTGGCAACCCAGTAAATACCGAGACCAACCGGTGTCACGAAACAGAAAAACAAAGACATCAGAGGCATCATGGTATTCATAGTTTTCATCTGTCTTGCCATCTGATCATTATCCCCGCCTGCGGTAGCTGCGGTTGGCATCAACTTGATATTGATCACCTGTGTAATATAAGATAAAACCGGAATCAATACTGCAATAATCAACAACAGCCATGCATGACTTGCTATACTGCTCTTAATGATTGCCCACGGAGTATCTGAAATATTCAGTCCAAGAAAATAATTAAACTGGTTCATGTCATGGAGTGTAGAATTAAGGCTGTCACTCAGATTCGGAAACTGCTCAAAAATAGTTTTTCCTGCATCTGCTGTCTTCTCCCATGCAGTAGATGGAAGCTTGTACATAATATCGGTAACATAATTCGAAAGTGTAGTGCCGGTAGCAGCATTTAATTTATCTGCCACATTGTTTGCATTTAATCCACTGGACGTCACTGCATTAAAGTTTGTCATCAATGCAGTGAGTTTATCCACAAAACCATTGGTATTGATAATTCCGTCCACAAGACCGGTGTAAGAAGATCTCACACTGCTGATATATGCCGGAATATTATAAAATACACGATACAAAGCAAACAGAATCGGCATCTGGATAAGCATCTGGATACAGCTTCCGGATGGAGAAATACCATATTTCTGATATACAAGCTGTGTCTCCTGATTCATTGCCATCATGGCTTCCTGATCCTTGCGATTCTTATATTTATCACGGATCGCATTCAGTTCCGGCTGCATTTTCTGCGAAAGTTTCGAGAATTTCTGCTGCTGGATTGTCAATGGCAAAAGACACATATAGATCAAAATCGTCATGAGAACGATTGCAAGCGGTACACTGTTGATCGTACCACCGGAAATTTTTAAAACAATATCGTAAATTCCGCTCATGATCCATCCAAGAACCTTTGCAATCGGTCCGAGGAATTTTCCGGAATACGCTGTCAATTCAATCATGCCTGACATAAAAACCTCCATTTGGTTTATGGAACCGGGTCATATCCTCCCTTAGAAAAAGGATTACATCGCAAAATTCTCCAGGCAGCCAGTGCCCCACCCTTTATCACACCATACTTTTGCACAGCTTCCAGTCCATAACAGGAACAGGTCGGATAATACGGACATTTCGTTGACTTCATGGGAGAAATATATCTCTGATAGAATTTAATACATGCAATAAGTAATTTTTTCAATAGAATTCCATCTTCTTTTCCATATTAATGTATTATTTTGTGAAGACCTCCAAGATGTTTCAGTGCGCTCGAAATCTGATGAAACGAAGCATCACGCGCTGTTCCTCTTGCGATGACTACAATGTCCAAACCACTATTGAACATGTCTTCATGTAGTCTGTAACTTTCCCGAATCAATCTGGTGATTCTGTGCCGCACAATGCTGTTGCCAACCTTTTTGCTGACAGAAACACCGAGACGATTCTTCTCCAGACCGTTCTCCTTCACATAAAGTACCAGATAACGGTTGGCACGGGACTTTCCTTCCTTATATAAAAGCTGAAAATCCCGGTTCTTTTTTAAAGACTCTGAATGCGGATATTTCATGTATCCTCCGGACTTCTGCCGCCATGTAACTGTGAAGATACTGAACAGTTACAAAGTACATAGGAAAATAGGCCACATATATGCGGCCTACGCGGATAACTTCTTTCTTCCTTTTAATCTTCTGGCTGCTAATACTTTTCTTCCACCAGCTGTACTCATTCTGGCTCTGAATCCGTGAACCTTAGATCTGGATCTTTTCTTCGGCTGAAATGTCATTTTCATCGTCTCTGGCACCTCCTATCTAAAAAACATCATTTCAATTATATTCATAAAATCCCGCAAAGTCAAGCAATTTGGCAGTATTTTTCTTTTTCTTCTTCCCTCCGTCATATCTTGTAGGACCAGAATATTTATCCACAAGATGTGGATAAGATGTGGATAACAAGTGGACAACCTTGTGTCTTTTCGTTGGAAATTTAATTCATTACTTGATCACACCCGTAATTTGG
>ERZ836939.4179-NODE-4179-length-11167-cov-3.753150_pt1 | contig 11167 bp, 12 predicted proteins | sample MGYA00519912_ERZ836939 | MGnify/ENA primary metagenome ERZ836939 (study PRJEB31850, sample SAMEA3708810) | human gut metagenome | biome: human gut; feature: human-associated habitat; material: faeces | place: China | collected 2014 ... | reverse complement strand
AGCAATTCATCTCACTACCTTAGAGGTAGGAGACTTCTTGCTCAGTATGGTTAAAACCGCTTACTATGGAAGGAAGTTATGGAAAGCTTTTTGATAATACAAAAGATGTATCCGGTCGTGGAAATTGGCAGGTTTACGAGATGGAAACCATTATGGCAACACCTGCTATAGTCCCAAGTACACTAGAATATTTATTTCACAGAATAGAAACAAAATTAAAGTTTGCTACTGGTCCATCTATTATAGTTTTAGATGAATGTTGGCTTTTCTTTGATAATCCAGCATTTAAAGATAAATTACGTGAATATTTTAAGGATATGCGTAAAAAGAATACTTCTATTATATTTGCTACACAAAATTTATCTGATGTGGCAAATAAACCAGATTTATTAACGACAGTTATGGAAAACTGTCCTAATAGAATATATCTTCCTAATGTAAATGCACAAAATGAGGCTAATAAAAAACTCTATGAACTTTTTGGTTGCAATGAAAAACAAATAAAGATAATATCTGCGATGACACCTAAGCAGGATTATTATTATAGTTCACAGAAGGGAAATCGAGTTTTTTCTTTAGCACTTCAGCCGATAGAGTTTCCATTTGTTACAGCAACAAGTAAAACAGATCAGCAGGCTATAGATAATATTCTAAGTAAATATAATAGATGTGATTTTATAGAGCAGTGGCTTAAATATAAAAATGCTACTGAAGAATGGGAGGATTTTAAGAGGTATGTAACATAAGGAGTGAAATACCATGAAAAAAAAGTTTAGGCAGATTGGATTAGCTATAATTTTTAGCATATCTTTAATTGGACCAGCTGAAGCTGCTATTCCTGTAATTGATGACCAAAATATAGCACAACAATTAAAAACTTACACTGAAACATTAAATGTTGTTAAAAATACGGCACAGCAAATATCTTTACAACTTAAAGAGTTAATGGCTATGCCAGAAAATATACTAAATGAATATAAACAAGCATTTAATGATAGTATAACAGCTGTTAAAAATACGCTTTCAAATTCGGATTTATTGGTAGATAAAGACGAATGGGACGAATACTGGGAGGAAATTTATCCAAGAATTAACAGTGGCGATTATAAGCAAACCGTATGGAGTGAACGAAGTATAAACGATACTTTGCAAGAAATAATGTCCATGAGAAATGAAGAAGATGTAAATTCATATCATGAACTTATGGCAGAACTTGAAAAATCTAAGGTTAGATTACAGGATTTATTAGAGCAAAATAAGACTGTAGAAGGTAATAAACAAGCACAGCAAATTGCTAACATGATAGCTACAGAAAAAGCTAATATTGATAGTATAAATACAGCAATACAGGCTATAACAGATAAAAACCAATTAATGCATCAGCAGGCAGAAGTTTTGAAAGCTCAAAATAGAAAAGCTGTTATGGAAGCTGGTGCTAGAGCTGAACGAGAAAAAATTGAAGATATGAAAAATAATGTTGTACAAAAAAGTCCATTAAATAATAATCCATTTGAAAGATATGGAAATACTAGGTGGTAGTTATGGATTTTACAAGTAATAATTTTTTAGATGAATTATTAAATTTTTTTGAAGAACATAGTGTTATAGGATTATTAGCATTACAACCACATGCTTTTGAACTTGTAAGTGTACTTGCTATAATTGATTTTTGTACAATTTGGGCTTTATATGATGGACAAATGCGATTAAGTCTTGTTATATCTAAAATTATGAAAGTAGGTTTTTTTTTACTTTTAATTGTTAATTGGTCAGATATTAATAAAGTAGTAGTTGACTCTTTTCAAATGGCAGGTAGTACAGCTGCTGGACTAGATTATTCAAATGGTGATTGGAATACACCAAGTAATATATTAACAATGGGATTTGATACTTGTACTGATATATTAGCAGATTTTCATAAAACAAGTATTATGGATAACGGCGGTATTGCTAGGTTATTTATGGATTTAATGGCTATGATAATAACAATAGCATCGTTCTTTTTTATTTCTTTGCAAGTATTAATAACTAAGATTGAGTTTTGTATATTTTCTAGTTTGGGTGTTATCTTGTTACCATTTGGTGCAATTCGTTTTACATCTTTTTTATTTCAAAGAGTTGTATCGGGTGTTTTTGCCTTTGGAGTAAAATTGATGATAATGTTCTTCCTTTTAGGTTTGTTCAATACATTATCTGATACTTTAATAAATATTCCTGTTCCTGGTGAAAGTGATGATGGAAACTTTGCAGCTATGTTAAAAGTAGCTTTATCTTATGCGACACTTGCTTTTCTTGTTTGGAAACTACCAAATCTTGCGACAAGTATGATGAATGGACAGCCTTCTATGGAAGCTGGAGATGTTATTCGAGGTGCTACAACGGCTAAAAGTACAGTTGCTGGTGCTGTTGGTGATGCAATAGGAGCAGCTGGTGCAGTAAGTAGAGTAGCAGGAAAAACTGCTGCGGGATATGGATTTGCTAATGCAACTATAAAGGCAGCACAAGCAAATATAGGTATTCAGGGCGGAAGTGTTGCAGGAGAAGTTGCTAAAAATGTTGCTAGAACAAGTTTTGCTAATTCTGCTATTGGTAAGGGACTAATTAGAGGCGCAAATAGAGCCCTTAATCAAATGGAAGATTATAAAAATCTTAAAAATGGTGAATATGCGACTAAACCGCAATCAAATCGTAATAGGTGATATGCCTATGAAGAAAATAATTTTTATATGTTTAATAATTTTTCTTATACCATTTAAGGTATTAGCTTCACCACCAATAATAGGTGGTGAAGTAACTTCTCCATTTGGTCCTCGTGATGCCGGCGGCCGTGCCAGCACTGTTCATAAGGGAATTGATGTTTACGTTCCTTCTGGTACGCCTATAGTTGCACCAGCGAACGGTACAGTAAATCATGGGGCAGGCGGCGGTTACATCTATTGGACAGATATAACGTTAGAAGACGGTAGTTACTATATGTTTGGAGACTGCTCATCAGATACATTACTTTGTCAGACCGGATATGTTACGGAAGGAACAATAATAGGTTATACCGGCGGCGACGCTTACGATGGACCGCTTGGTTATTCCACAGGACCGCATGTTCATATAGAATATGGGCCATTCGGTGAATTTGGTGGACGCGTTGACCCTGTACCGTATCTCGAAGCGCTTGGAATGGATTTAAGTGGAAATACCCTGCCTCCAGGCGGTGGTTCTGCAATGGGACACGATAACGTTGCTCTTCCCTGGGGTGTTGAGAGTATGTATGAACTTGGTGAAAACCTGCAGGAAATTATGCAGCAGGTAGTAGAAGCGGCTGGACGAGGCTTTGAATTTTTAGAGGATGCCTGCTTTGCACTGCTGCTTGTTATGTGTATTTTGGACTTGTCCTTACCGTTAATGACAAGCGGCATGACGATTTCAATGCAGTTTGCCATTACCAAAGTTATGAAATATGGCTTTTTAATGTTTATAATGCTTAACTGGCAGACAATCATCAATGACTTTTTCCTGTCATTTGTAACGTCCGTTTCAACGACATTTGCCAATAATCCGGATATAGGAAATGATGTATCTCAACCGCAAATGATATTACAAAAAGCAATTTTTATGGTAACACCAGCATTAAATAAAATAGCTAGTTTTGGCAGTTGGGATTTCTATACTAATTTATCAACGATTATTCCAATTTATCTTGCGACATTTATAACAATAGGCGTATTTTTTGTTCTTGCCTGTTATATAATGCTCGTTTACATTGAATTTTATGTAGTAGCAGCTCTTAGTATTTGTACGTTTCCTTTTTCAGCTTTTGGTTTTACAAAATTTATTGCTGAAGGAAGTTTAGGACATATTGTAAGTAACACAATAAAGTTAACTATTATTTCAATTATGGTTGGATTTTGTGTTGTATGTATTCGTGATGCCGAGCCTGGTGATATATTTACAGTGCAGACGCCATCGGAGCAAGTAACAGGTACAGGAACGATAACAGGACCACCTGATTTAGTAGCATTGGCTACAGAAAAAGCTCAAAAGTATGGTATTCCAGTATCACTGTTTTTGGCACAAATACAACTTGAAAGTAGCTGGAACCCTAATGCGGTATCTGGGGCTGGTGCACAAGGATTAGGACAATTAATGCCTGGAACAGCAGCAGGACTTGGCTGTTCCGATCCATTTAATCCAGAACAGAATTTAGAAGCCGCTGCTAAATACATGAAACAATTACATGATATGTATGGTGATTGGAATTATGCATTAGCAGCTTATAATGGAGGACCTGGAAATGTAACAGCTGGTGAACCACTTCCAGATTGGGCACAAGAATATATAGACCTTGTAAATGGTAATTTATCTGGTTCTTATACTGTAAATAATGGTATAAATTCAGAAGCCATGATTAAATTTATATTGATGTGCCTTTCTTTGATTGGACTTGCTTTTTTAACAGCAAGAATACCAACATCTTTGTTAAAAATGTTAGGTGGTAAATATGAATTGTCTTAAAAAATACAATGGTATAGTCGTGCATGCACGACTATACTCATTGAAATTTTGTAAAATTATTCTATTTTTTATTATTTTTATAACAATATTGTATCTATGTATGGGAACAATATTTTATAAAAATATATCACCATCTGCACCTCGTGGAATATATATGATAGCACCTAATCAGAATTTAGATTATGGAGATTTTGTTGTTGTTAAACTTCCTGTAGATGTTCCTATATTAAATGTACAAAAAGGATATCCCATGATAAAAAAAGTACAGGGTTTGCCAGGAGATGTTTATAGAGTAGGTGAGGATGCTGTAGAAATTCATGGTCGAAAATATAAGATATATCACATGAATGGTTTACCGCAAAATAATAAAATAGGGGAGCATATAGTCCTTAAAGATGAAATACTTTTTTTTAAATGACCCTGATATATCTTTTGATTCACGGTATTTAGGAACAATTTCATTGAAAGATGTTGAAAAGAAAGTAATACTTATTTTTTCCTTTGAGTAAGGAATGATGAATAATGAAAAAAAGGATAAGTATAATATTTGTTTTGTTGTTTAGTATTAGTACAGTTGCTGGAGCTTGGGGTTGGGGCGGTTTAAAACCAGGAGACCATGTTATTGATTATAAAAGGTTAGCAGATAGTATAAGGGAAACAGCACAAATGCTTCAAGCTGTACAAAATAGCTTAGAAAATCTTAAAAATAGAATTTTAGTTAATACTAAAATAAATATTGATGAAAATAAAATAAGTACAGAAATTGAGAAGGTTATAAAACCTGATGGTGAAAGTTTAATTAATCCTAATAAAGTTTTTAAAGACAAAGACTTTTATAAGTCTTGGGAAATTGAAGAAGCATTGAATGACCAAACGTATAATATTAAACTTGCTGAAGAACAAACCTATACAAAAAAAGAAGCAACAGATATTATACAAGAAACAATTAATAATCAAGCTGATAGAATGAACCTGCAATCTGAAATATTAAGTACACAAACAGACGGCATTTTGGGCGAAAAACAACGTGCAAATGCTATGAATATAGTAAATACATTAAATTCTATTGATAAAACAAAAACAAACGGAGCACGTTTTATTAATAATATAATTGACCAAGAAACAAAAGCTGCTGCTGATAGATTAGATAAAGAAAAAATAAAAGCTGGTCAGTTTTATGGATATGATCCATATAATCCTAGTACTTTTGATGAAGAAAATAGACCTCCTCAAGAGCCAGCGTTAGGCTTTATGAGATTTGGAAATTAAAAAAAGCAGGGTTTAAACCCTGCTTTTTATTACCACTTTGTTTTTCCGTATTTTTCAAATGGATTATCATTTATAGAACTTGTCTTTTTTAAAGGATTTTCTTCCCAATATTTAGTTAATGCATCTGCTGCTTGTTTCTTTAAATTTTCAAATATTGCATTGTCATCATCTTTTTGTAAATAAATTCCTTTTGCAGAATAAAGGAGTGTATTATCTTTTTCTATATAAGTATAAGATACTGAAGCAATATCATTTCCACTTACTAATTTTCCATCTTTTAAAGTAGCACTTTCAGTTTTTTCTTTGCCTTCTTGCCATTCTAATTGTCTGTCTGGATTAAATTCGTTGTAGTTACTAATCTTTCTTTTGATAATATAATTATCTCCATTTTGTTCTATTGAAATTTGATAAATATAAGAACGAGGATTATCAGGATTTTCTAAACCAGTCCATTTTCCTATGTACTTATCACCTTCATTACTACAGCCACTGATTAATGTTATTAATAACATTAAAATTACAAATAATAAGCATTTAGTTTTCATTTTACATACCTCATTTCTTTTTTAAAGAATTTACATATAATTCTAACCATTCACGGCAGAATTTAAGTTCATCTGCATTTAGTTTAATAAGTAAGTTGTTTATACGGGTTTTGTTCCACTCATCAGTTTTTATTGTTTCTGTTTTTCCGTATAATAACCATTCTAAATTGGACCGACCTATCATATCTCCGAGAAGTTGCAATGTCTTAAATTGTGGGCTTACATTTCCACGTTCTATTTCAGATAGTGTGGATTGTAAAATCCCAATTTCTTTTGCAAAATCTTGCTGGTTCATTTTGTAGTATTTACGTATATTTTTTATTCTTTTAGATATTGTTTCGGAGTTTTCAAATATATTAATATTCATAGTTTTACCTCATAATATTATTTTTACAATAATATTATATCATAAATATGATATAAAATAAAGAAAAGAGTTGATTTTAAATGAAAATTTTTATAGCGGAAAAGCCTGATATTGGAAAAACAATAGCTAGTTATTTGTGGCCAAAAGGTGATTATAAAAAACAACAAGGATATTTTGAAGCTGATGATGTAATTGTAACTTGGGCTTATGGACATATTTTAAGACTTGCAACACCTGAAGAATATGATGAGAAATATAAATTTTGGAAAAATTATCCTATAATTCCTAGAAAATGGCAAATTAAACCTTCTGCTAACACTAAAAAGCAGTTAGATGTAATATTACAGCTATTAAAAAAGGCAGATATAGTTATAAATGCTGGCGATCCAGATAGAGAAGGACAGCTCCTAATTAATGAAATTTTAGATTATGCAGGTTATAAGGGGATAGTACAAAGACTATTATTAAACGCAAAAGATGATGTAAGTCTTAAAAGGGCTTTTGAAAATATCCAGGATAATAATAATTTTAAAAACTTGTATATGGCAGGGCTTGGAAGAGCTCGTGCTGATTGGCTTGTTGGTATGAATTTAACAAGAGCTTACAGTGTAAGTGCCAGAAAATATGGTTATAATACAATTTTTCGTATTGGTCGTGTAAAAATACCAACACTTGCACTTGTTGTAAATCGTGAAAAAGAGATACAAAATTTTAAGTCTACTAAATATTATGAGCTAATAGGCAGTTTTACAAAGGATAATTTGCCTTTTAAAGCACAGTTAAAGCCGTCAAATAAGTTGATAGCCGCTGAAAACAGGATAAAAGATAAAGCAATACTGCAAGCCATAAAATTAAAGCTAAGAGGTGCTAACATAACGGTAAAAGACGTACAGCAAAAGGAACTGACGGAATATCCACCGTTACCCTATTCGCTCGATACTTTGCAAGTTGAAGCTAATAAAAAATATAATTATTCTCCAAAAACTGTACTTGATACTGTGCAACAACTTTATGAGAAAAAATTTGTATCTTATCCACGTTCCGATTGTAATTATATACCTGAGGGACAATTTGAAGATGCTAAAAAAATCTTTGATATATTAAATATTCTAGGAAAAGATAACGCGAATTTAGCGTTAAAATCTAAAGCCTGGTGTGATAAAAAGATAACAGCTCATCATGCAATAATACCTACTATAGTTAAAGCTGAAGAATTAGATAATACTCAGCAAAAAATCTATGATATGATAGCAAAACGCTATATATTGCAATTTTTCCCACCGTGTACAGCTGAAAAGACGACATTTACTCTATCTGTCGCTGATGAAATTTTTATTGGTAGTGGACAGACTATAATTGAAGCAGGATTTAAAGCTTTTGAAAAAGCTTTTGAAGAAAAAGAAGATATAAACATCTTACCAAAACTGAAAATTGGAGACAAAATTGACAAAGGCGATTACTTAATCCAGGAAAAGAAAACTATACCACCAAAACGTTTTACAGAAGGAACGCTTCTTGCAGCTATGGCAAATATTTATAAATATGTGGATGCTAAAAATCCTAATCGGGAAAAATTAAAAGAAGTAAAAGGTATTGGGACACCTGCAACACGAGATACAATAATTGCCGAGCTTCAAGATACTGTTTCTAAGGGCAGGGATATAGAGCCTTGTTTAAAAAAAGTAAAAAAAGAACTTGTACCTACGGATTTTGGTATAAGTCTAATTGAGAATATAGATAAGTCTTTGACTTATCCTGATACTACCGCAGAAATGGAATATAAACTGACAGAAATAGCTGAAGGAAAACAATCTTTGCAGGATTTTATAGATACTGTAATAAATATTGTCTATAACAATATAAAATTTGCGGAAAATAAAGAGTTTCCATTTTATAGAGATAAAGAGAGTATTACTTGTCCTATATGTAATAAAGGGCAAATTGTTAGAAAATATTCAGCTAAAATAGATAAATATTTTCACATGTGTAATAATCCAGATTGTGTTTCTCCAGTAACAGGGAAAAAAATTTTTTTTGAAGATGATAACGGTAAGCCAATTATGGCTAAATGTCCAAGTTGTAAAAATTTACTGGTAAAAAAATTAGGTAAAAACGGTGAATTTTGGCTATGTCAAAGTTGCAATAAAACATTTAATGATAAAAATGGTAAACCAGAATTATAAGGAGGACTTTATTTATGAGTTATGAAGATGAATACAGCAGACAGCAAGAAGATATTTCAGCTGAAGATGAGTACAGCAAACAACAAGAAGATATTTCAATTAAACAAAATGAACCTAAAAAAACTTCAGCTGAAGATGAAATTTTAATAAATATAAGTAGTGTTTTAAAACGCCTATCGGACGAAAATGCTACACATCAGGAGTTAATAGAAAAATTAACCCATCAAGTGCAAAAAATTAATGATTCATCAGTTAATTTAAAAGAAACAAGCGATGAAATAATAAATACTATGCCAAAGATTGTACATGAAAAATGTCTTGATGAATATAAAAAGATAGTCAATAATGCAGCTAAAAATTATAATCAACTTCAGAAATCTATTGTTAGTTGGCATAAAAATTTGGAAAAAGACCACGATAGAATGTTTAAGTGGATAAGTATATCTTCAATTTTGACACCAGTATTATTATTAATTTTAATTTTATTACAACTATTTTAATTGGAAATCAGATATTTTTTATTGAAAAAAGTTATTAATTATCCTTATATATAAGGGTTTTTAATGACTTTTTAATGAAAATATGATATAATATTAATATAGGAATTTATAAGGAGGACTGAAAATGATTAGCAAAGTAGAGCAAGAATATAGACGTAAAATTATAGAATATGGTATAGCTTCTTGTGAATTAGAAGGATGTATTATTTCTGATGAGTATAAAAAACTATCACAAGAATATATTAATGGAGAAATTTCATTAGAAGAATTAGGTTCTAAAGTTAGAGCTAAATTATAGGTATAAATTATGATAACTAATAAAGAAAAAAATTTAGCGGAGGGTACGTTTGTTTCTCTCCGCTTATCTGAATTAAAAAGTAAAATTTATGATGGTGATTTTAATTTAAAAAGATTGCAAGAAATTAATCAATATTTGTTTCAAGATTTACCCAAATTAGGTAAAGAATATGCTGAATTTTATAAACCAGGTATTTTTAGACAAGAAGTTGCAAAAGGTGTAATTTGGACAAAATCAAGAAAAATGCCAGGTATTAAATATACATCTAATATAGTATATTCTAATATGGATAAACAGATAATAAATGAAACAGAAAAATATTTAAAAGATAATATTGATATTAATAAAATGAAAAGAATGCAAACAAAAACGTTTGTAAAAAAAATGACAGAAATTTATTCTAAATTAGATTATTTACATCCGTTTAGAGATGGTAACAGTCGAACAATTAGAGAATTTACTCGTGAACTAGCATCAAGAGCTGGATTTGAAATGAATTGGGAAAAGTCCAATTTAAATCAAGAAAAACGCAATGAATTATATATTGCTCGTGATATAGCAGTTAATCAGATAGCACATGAAAAAATGCAAATTCCTGAAGGTAAATATGATATTGAAATGTACATAAAACCATTTAAAAACTGTAAAAAATTAGAAGAAATTTTATCTGAAAATATAGAAAAAATAAAGGTAAAAAAACAAAAAATAGTAATGTCTTTTTCAGATAAAGATAAAAGTAATAATCGGAATATGGAACGTTAAGATAATTTTCGGTAAGATAAAAGAGCAGGGCTGTAACCTGCTCTTTTCTTTTCATTGAAGATTTTCTTTCAAGAAAATCAACCTTTTCTCCCGCGTTTTTTCAAAATCGACGTTTTCTCGTCCGTTTTAAGCCGTTTTTATTATGTAGTCTTTATGATTATACCTAAAATAAAAATAAATGGCTAAAAACAAAAAAAGCTACATGAATTAATCATGTAGCTTTTATATTAGCTGGCTTTATTTAACAGACTAAAATTATCTATAATTACATCTGATGTATTGATTTTAAGCCCTATTTCTTTTGCAAAAGTTATTATAAGATTATTTATAAAACTATTTTTGTTAGCTGGTACATTATTATAAAGTTTAGCCTGTATAATACAATTATTACTTATTTCTATTAATGCTTTTACTCCTTCATCATCTGCTATTGCTATTAATTGCAGTCTGTCATTTATAAGATTTTTATATCCAGCACTACAATTATTTAATAGGTATGCAATTTCTTTTAAATTGCTATATTTCTTTACACAAGAAAAATGATATTTTTTAATGTCTACATCATATTTATCAATAATATTAGTAGCTATATCAAATTTAAAATCTTTTTCTGGCTGTTTAGCTATTTCTAAAGCCAGCCAATTATGCAGTTTACTAAAAGCAATATTTTCTTGTTCTAATTTATTTAAAGTAGTCAAATTTGCTTCTTTGTATAAATTTAATATATCTTTTAT
>ERZ836939.4144-NODE-4144-length-11257-cov-3.026781_pt1 | contig 11257 bp, 5 predicted proteins | sample MGYA00519912_ERZ836939 | MGnify/ENA primary metagenome ERZ836939 (study PRJEB31850, sample SAMEA3708810) | human gut metagenome | biome: human gut; feature: human-associated habitat; material: faeces | place: China | collected 2014 ... | reverse complement strand
ATTAAGCACTTTCGTAGATGGGTTATAATGATCTGTTAGTTTACCTGATATCCTCTGTACAGACACATCATTTATTCCGTTTGACTGCAAAATCATTCTTGCTGCCTGTGCACCTGTCATTCCTGACATGCTCGCCACCCTTGAATATTTCGAAAATGCTGAATTAACTCTCCACTGTGCAATAAGTGATATAATAGCTGCAATAATTATCAAAATATATGTCGGGTCAAAATAATATCCGTAATATCCATATGGCATAAGTTGCTACCTCCTTAAATCCAAATACTAACATATATCCACAAAAATCATTTATTTTCCAAGGATATCCCCTGTATTAATATGATTTCCACGTAAAAAATCCTGTGTTTTCATTCTCTTCTTGCCTTCAAGCTGAAGTTCATTGATTTTAAGCGAGTTATCCCCACATTTTACGATAAACGAATTGTTGTCCACATGTGTTATCATTCCGTTCACAACGGATTCACATGATTCACAAACAACATCATCACAAACATCCGCATCCCATATTTTCAACAATTTTCCATTGAAATGTGTAAATGCACTCGGCCACGGATTAAGACCTCTTATAAGTCTCTCAATTCTTGCAGCCTCCATTGAAAAATCTATATTACCAAATGATTTATCAAGCATTTTTACATGAGTTGCTTCAGTCTCATTCTGCTTTACAGGCTTTACTGTACCTTTTTCAAGTTCATCAAGAGTTTTCACCAGAAGAGCAGCACCGACACCGCTTAACTTATCAAAAAGGCTTCCTCCTGTCTCTTTACTATCAAGCTTTACTTTTTCAACAAGAAGAATATCACCGGTATCAATTCCTTCATTCATCATCATTGTTGTTACGCCGGAATACTCACAACCGTCAATTACTGCCCACTGTATCGGCGATGCACCTCTGTACTTTGGAAGAAGTGAAGCATGAACATTGACACATCCATATTTTGGCATATCAAGAATTTCTTTTGAAAGAATCTGTCCGAATGCGACTACTACTATAACATCCGGATTTATCTTTCTAAGTTCATTTACAAACTCTTCATCCCTTGCACGTTTCGGCTGAAGCACTAAAAGTCCTAGTTCAATAGCTGCCTGCTTTACATCTGAAAAACTCATCGCACCACCTCTTCCTTTCGGTTTATCAGGCTGTGTGACAACTGCTGCAACTTCATGTCCTGCTTCTACAATTGCCTTTAATGTACCAACTGAAAAATCAGGCGTTCCCATAAATACAACTTTCATTAATTTTCTTCTGCCTCCTCTGTATCCATAAGCGGTCCTTCCGCTTTATCAACATACATTATTCCGTTAAGATGGTCTATTTCATGGCAGAGACATCTTGCCAGAAGTTCTGTGCCCTCGACAATTATTTCATCCATATTTTCATCAAGAGCCTTAACCTTTGCATAATTAGGTCTTGTCACAATGCCCACTTTTCCTGGAACAGAAAGGCAGCCCTCCTGACCTGTCTGTTCTCCGCTTGTCTCAAGAATTTCAGGATTAATAAGTACCAGTGGCTGGTCACCGCAGTCAATTACAACTATTCTTTTTCTTATTCCTACCTGTGGTGCAGCAAGTCCGCATCCGTTTGCATCATACATAGTTTCAAACATGTCATCGATTAATTCCTCAATCTTAGGTGTCATCTCTGTAACTTCTTTTGCCTGCTTTTTTAAAATCTCATCTCCGAGTATTCTAATGTTTCTTAATGCCATTATGCATTACCTCCTTAATCAAAATTAAACTGTACACTTACATTCTTATATAATATATTATCCTTTACATGCACTTCTATATTATCTTTAAATTGCGTAAGCCTCTCATAATCAGCCGCCTTAACATATAATACCTGTGTATAAATATCATTGAGCTTATATACCTGCGGAACAACGGGACCTGTTATAAAAAGCTTTTTATCGTCTGCCATGTCTGAAAATTTTTTCATATCATCACATGATTTTTCAAGATTTCCTTCATTCTTTGATGAAATTTTTACTTCAAGCATATGCATTACCGGCGGATATCCCATAAGTTTCCTGAATGATATTTCATCATCATAAAACATTTCATAATCCTGTTTTTGTGCAGCCACAATACTATAATTATCCGGCGTATATGTCTGTATTATAACATCACCGTGAAGATTTTTTCTTCCGGCACGCCCTGCCGCCTGGACAAGCAGCTGAAATGTTCTCTCTCCTGCCCTGAAATCGCTTGTATACAAAGACATATCTGCCGCAAGCACACCTACCAGTGTAACATCTGGAAAATCATGGCCTTTTACAATCATCTGTGTGCCTACAAGCACATCTGCATTATGAGCTGCAAATTCTGAAATTATTTTTTCATGCCCATCCTTACCTGATGTTGTATCCATATCCATCCTGAGAACTCTTATTCCCGGAAATGTTTTTTTCAGCATTTCCTCAACCTGCTGTGTCCCGGCTTTAAATCCAGAGATATATCTTGAACCACACTTGGGACATAACTTAACAGACCCAGTCTGATATCCGCAGTAATGGCATACAAGCCTGCCATTATTATGTGCTGTCAAAGAAATATCACAATGTGGACATTTCATGACATAACCACACGAACGGCATGAAATAAAACCGGCATAACCTCTTTTATTAAGAAAAAGCATTATCTGCTGTTTTTTTCTTATTCTGTCTTCAATCAGTTCTTTTAACTTTCTTGAAAATATCGAACGGTTCCCCTGTTTTAATTCTTCTCTTAAATCTACCACGGCAACGTCCGGCATATCTGCCCCCGCAGCTCTGTTCTTTAATTCATAAAGCTTATATATGCCTTTTTTTGCATTATAATAACTTTCAACCGACGGAGTTGCAGAGCCAAGCACAACAGAAGCATTTTTTGTCTCCGCTATGTGAATTGCCGTCTGCCTTGCATGATATGATGGTGTCTGCTCGCTTTTATATGCCATTTCATGCTCTTCATCTATAACTATAAGTCCAAGATTTGAAAATGGTGTGAACAAAGCAGACCTGGGTCCTATTATCACATCAATCTCACCTCTCATAGCCCTTAAAAACTGGTCATAACGCTCCCCTTTGGACATTCTTGAATTAAGAATTGAAACTCTCTCACCGAATCTGTCATAAAATCTTTTTACAGTCTGAAATGTCAATGCAATTTCAGGTATAAGCATAACAGCCTGTTTTCCCTGTCTGACAACATGTTCAATCATATTGATATAGCAGAGCGTTTTTCCACTTCCTGTCACACCATGAATAAGATATGTTTTTCTTATTCCTCTATCATAATCACCTATAAAATCATCAACAATATTTTTTTGTTCATTATTAAGGCTTATCTTATCTTCCTGTATTTCATCTTCTTTTACAGGATTCCTGTATAGCTGCCTTGAAATAATCTGTATTATTCCATCGTTTTCCAACGATTTTATTGTCGAAGGCGATATGCCTGTTTCATTTTTCAGCACATCCATATCTGCTTCTTCTCTATCAGAAAGATACTCTATGAGTTTCTCCTTTGACGGTGATTTTCTCTTCGCATTTTTTATAAATTCTTTTGCTTCTTCTTTTGTAACATTAAGCTTTATATGCTTTTTTTCTTTCTGCCTGATTTTTTCTTTGACAGGAATTACTGTTTTTAAAGCCTGATTCATAGTTCCGCCGTAATTATGTTTAAGCCATGCTGCAAGCTTTATCATATCTTCAACAGCTTTTACACGATTAGGAACGACACTGTCTATGTCTTTTATTTTTTCTTCATCAAACTCTGCTTTCGATGTAAGTTCTATAACATAGCCTGTTATAATACGATTTCCCCTTCCAAACGGAATATTAACCATAACTCCTGTATCTATCTGCGAAAGTAATGCATCGGGTACATGATATTGAAATGTTTTATCTAATTGTTCATGTGAAATATCAACAATAATATTTGCGTACATCCGTCACACCCTTTCACATATTTTTGCAGCTTTATCTTTTCCAGCCTTCTGATTCAAGTTCTTTAACAACTTCTTTTATAAGAACTCTCTCATCCATAGGATATTTTACACCTTTTATTTCCTGATAATCTTCATGTCCTTTTCCTGCCAGAACAATAATATCGCCATTTTGTGCATTTTTTATTGCATATTTTATTGCTTCTTTTCTGTCAGGAATATCCACATGCTTTCCTGTTGTCTTTGAAATACCTGTCTTAATGTCCTCAATAATATCAAGAGGTTCCTCAAATCTTGGATTATCTGATGTGATTATTGTAAGATCAGCAAGCTTTCCGGAAACTTCTCCCATTTCAAAACGTCTTTCCTTTGAGCGGTTGCCGCCACATCCGAAAAGACATACAAGTCTGTTAGGATTGTATTCTTTTAATGTTTCAAGTATACTTTTCAATGCCATTGCATTATGTGCATAATCTATCATAAGTGTAAATCGGTCAGATACGGGAACTATCTCTATTCTGCCTTTTACCTTAACTTCATACAGCATTTTTTCAAGCGTATCTTTATCCACATTAAAATGTCTCGTAACAGCTATTGCACACAGTGAATTATACACTGAAAACTTACCCGGCAGTTTTAATGTAACAGGCATGTTCACAAGCCCCTCACAGTCATAACTAAGTCCTATTTTTCCCGGTTCATGGAAAAGCGTTATATTTTTTGCACGAATATCAGCCTTATCTGATATACCATAACTTTCAATACTGCATGTTGCATGTTCAAGAATTTTTGGCGTATGTTCATCATCGGCATTGACAATGCCAACCTTACACTGTGAAAAAAGCTTTGCCTTACATTCAAGATATTCCTCAAATGATGCATGTTCATTAGGTCCTATATGGTCTGGCTCAAGATTTGTAAATACGCCTATGTCAAACATAATTCCAGCAGTACGGTCAAGCTTTAACCCCTGTGATGACACTTCCATTACAACAGCCTTACATCCCTGTTCAGCCATTTTCGCAAAACTTTTATGAATATCGTAAGACTCCGGTGTCGTATTGCACGCCGGCGTATGTTCATCTCCTATAATTGTCTCAATAGTACCTATAAGACCGGTCTTAATTCCACATGCGTCAAGAACATTCTTGACCATATATGTTGTTGTTGTCTTGCCTTTTGTTCCTGTAATTCCAATTGTAAAAAGCTTTTTTGCCGGATTACCAAAATAGTTTGCCGACATAACTGCAAGTGCAAGTCTTGTATTCTGTGCTTTGACAATTGTTATATCTGAAGGAATCTCTTTTATAAGAGAAGCCGTTTCATCATTTCCAAGTGCACTATCCTGAATTACAATTACTCCTGCTTTCTTTTGTATAACCTGTGGAATATATTTGTGTCCGTCACTCACAGCTCCGGTGATACATATAAACACACCATTCTCAGTAACTTTTCTTGAGTCAGAAGTAAGAGAAGTTATCTCACATTCAAAACCTTTTTGTACAATTTCACATTCCAGTCCCTGTAAAAGTTCTGATAATTTCATGCAGTTCTCCTTTCATATTAAAACAGACCTGTTATTTTACCTGATTCTTCATCATAATTAATATTTTCGGCAGCCGGATGAGTAGGCAGTCCCGGCATTGTAAGTATTTTTCCTGTAAGTATTACAACAAATCCGGCACCGGCATCAACATATGCCTCTCTTACATTTATTGTAAAGTTTTCCGGTCTTCCGAGAAGCTTAGGATTATCAGAAAGTGAATACTGTGTTTTAGCTATACATACAGGAAAGTTTCCAAATCCCATCTGCTCAATATGCTGTAATTCTTTTGTAGCTGCATCGTCATATGTAACACCATCTGCACCATATATTTCTTTTGCAACTTTTTCAATCTTTTCTTTAAGCGAATCTGAATCTTCATAAATTGGTTTATATTCAGCTTTCTTATTTTCTATACTCTCTATTACCTTTTCTGCAAGCTCAAGACCGCCTTCGCCGCCTTTCTCCCATACTTTTGCAAGTGCGAACTCGCAGCCTGCATCTTCACAATGCTTCTTTATAAATTCATATTCTTCCTGTGTATCTGTTATAAATGCATTAAGTGTAACTACAACAGGTATGCCGAACTTCTGCATATTTTCAATATGTTTATCAAGATTAACAATACCCGCTTTAAGTGCGTCCATATTTTCTTCATTAAGCTTATCTTTTGCAACACCACCATTATATTTAAGTGCTCTTACTGTAGCAACAATAACAACTGCATCCGGTTTTAATCCTGAGAGACGACATTTTATATCAAGGAACTTTTCTGCCCCGAGGTCAGCTCCAAATCCGGCTTCTGTAACAGCATAATCTGATAATTTTAATGCAAGTCTTGTAGCTCTTACTGAATTACATCCATGTGCAATATTGGCAAATGGTCCGCCATGAACAAGTACAGGTGTATGTTCAAGTGTCTGTACCATATTAGGCTTAATTGCGTCTGCAAGAAGTGCCGCCATAGAACCGGTTGCCTTTAAATCATCTGCTGTAACAGGTTCACCGTCAACATTATATGCAACTATTACTCTTCCAAGACGCTCCTTTAAATCTTTCATATCCTTTGCAAGACATAAAACAGCCATTATTTCTGATGCAACTGTTATGATAAAATGATCTTCTCTCATAACACCGTCCATACGTCCGCCCATGCCGATTACGATATTTCTTAATGTTCTGTCATTCATATCCATGCAGCGTTTCCAAACGATATGCTTGGTATCAATTCTTAATTCATTGCCATGCATAATATGATTATCAAGCATTGCTGCAAGAAGGTTATTTGCAGATGTTATTGCGTGAAAATCTCCTGTAAAATGAAGATTGAGTTCTTCCATAGGCACTACCTGTGAATATCCACCACCTGCTGCACCGCCTTTTATTCCAAAACATGGACCAAGTGAAGGCTCTCTTAATGCTGCAACTGATTTTTTGCCCATCTTATTAAGTGCCTGTGTAAGCCCTATCGTTATTGTTGTCTTTCCCTCTCCAGCCGGTGTAGGGTTAATTGCTGTTACAAGGATAAGCTTTCCATCTTTTTTATCTTCAAGTTTTGAATATAAATCATCAGAAATCTTTGCCTTATACTTACCATAAAGTTCAAGGTCATCTTCTGCAACGCCTACTTTTGCTGCCACCTCTCTTATATCAAGCATCTGTGCTTCCTGTGCTATTTCAATATCACTCTTTACGCCCATGTCTGTTCTCCTTTAATTATAAATTATTTTTCTTTAAGTATTCTTCAAACTCTTCGGCTGTCATCAATATCTTTCTCGGCTTTGTTCCAAGTTCCGGACCTACAACGCCGGCATCTGCAAGCTGGTCCATTATTCGTCCGGCTCTGTTAAATCCGATTTTATAATATCTTTGCAGCATTCCAATAGAACCTTTTTCTTTTTCTATTACAAATCGTCCCGCATCGGCAAAATAACTGTCTTTTTCATTATCCTGTCCTGACACATTTCCCGCTGCTGCCGTCATGGTATTAGTCACTTCTTCGTTATATGTAACTTCCTGCTGCATATGTTCTTTTAAGAAATCGACAACTTTTCCAACTTCATCATCTGATACAAATGCTCCCTGCACACGTACAGGCTTTGGATATCCCGATGGGAAGAATAACATATCACCTTTACCAAGCAGCTTTTCTGCACCATTCATATCAATAATAATTCTCGAATCAACACCTGATGATACCGAAAATGCAATTCTTGATGGTACATTCGCCTTGATAAGACCTGTTATAACATTAACTGACGGTCTCTGTGTTGCAATTATAAGGTGAATACCCGCTGCTCTTGCAAGCTGTGCAAGACGGCAGATTGAATCTTCAACCTCTCCCGGTGCAACCATCATAAGGTCTGCAAGCTCATCTATAATAATTACAATCTGTGGCATCTTTTCAGGCGGTGTCTCGCCTTCACCAACCTGTATCTTTGATACCTTAGCATTGTATCCTTTCAAATCCCTGACCGCCATTTTTGCAAAAAGCTTATATCTCTTCGTCATCTCGTCAACAGCCCAGTTCAATGCTCCAGACGCCTTCTTCGGGTCTGTCACGACCGGAGTTAAAAGATGTGGAATTCCGTTGTATACACTAAGTTCAACAACCTTAGGGTCAATCATTATAAGCTTGACATCTTCAGGATTTGCCCTGTAAAGAATACTCATAATAATTGTATTTATACATACAGACTTACCTGAGCCTGTCGCACCTGCAATAAGAAGATGCGGCATCTTTGCTATATCTGCTATTATAGGTTTTCCGGCAATATCTTTTCCAGCTGCAAATGCAATCTGAGATGTATTGTTTTTAAATGCATCCGTCTCTATAAGTTCCCTTAAAGATACACTTCCTGCTTCTTTATTTGGAACTTCGATTCCTATTGCGGCTTTTCCCGGAATTGGTGCCTCTATTCGGATATCTGCTGCTGCAAGATTAAGTTTTATATCATCTGACAGTGATACAATCTTACTTACTTTAACACCCTGCTCCGGCTGCAGTTCATATCTTGTAACTGCAGGTCCGCAGCTAATATCTGTGATAGTAACTTTAACACCGAAGTTCTGCAATGTCTGCTGCAGCCGCATTGCAGTTTCTTTATTTTCACGCGATTGTCCGGCTTTATCTGTACCTTTTCCTCTGTTAAGCAGGCTGACAGGTGGAAAAACATATTCCTGTTTCTTTTTATCCACACTTTTTTCCATCCGGATTTCTTCAGTTTCTTCTAATTGACTATCTGATTCAGCCATGTCTGCTGTATTGGTTCTATTATCTGAAGTTACTGATATATCTGTATCCTCTGCCGGACTCTCATATGTATTATCATATGAATTAGTGTCTGTACCTTCATTTGGGTTTCCATATGAATTTTCATATAAATCTTCATTTGAATTTTCATTTGAATCTTCATATAAATCAACACCTGAACTATCAGATAAATCAATATATGAATCATTCTCTATATGTTCTTCTATATGTTCTTCTATATTATCATCTACATTTTCCTGCATATATTCAAATGAGTCACCCGGATCATATATATCTGCCGAATATTCATCATGCACTGATATATCAGGTACAATCTCATGCACATCCACACTTTTTACAGTCTCTTCTTTCTTCGGAAGCTGTGTATCAAGTGTCACACCGCGTGCTTTTTTATTCATTCTTTTCCTTGCACGCTCTTCCTGCCTCTCATATTTTTCCTGAAACTTTGCCTCTTTTTCACGACGCCGTCTCGCAAGATATTCTTCCTGTGTTTCTTCATCTTCATCACCATACATATCACGACCCGCAAGACGCTCATTTGAATGTTCCCTGTAAATATCATAATCCTGTTTTGCAGCCATCATCATACGTGAACCATTCTTTTTAACCTTTAAAATACCATTAATAAATGATTTTTCCGTAATTACAATAATACATATAATTGCAAGAATAATAAGGACAACCATTGTTCCCCAGAATCCCATAGGCGAAAGGATTCTACATAAAATTCCTCCAAATAATCCTCCACCGGATTTATAATCAGCACTGTATGTAAAAAATTCCATAATTCCTGTATCGGCTATCTTAGGTTCATTAACAATTCTTAACCATACAGCTGATAAAATTATTGTAAAAATATATACTGCTGCCGTCTTAATTCTTGCTACAGCAATAATATTCTTATTGGAAATCATAAAAACAAGCGTAAATGCCATAATTACAGGAAATATATATTCTACTACGCCAAACAGCCCGAACATAAACCATTTAATGCCTTTACCGACACTTCCTACAAGATTAAAATTACTCAGAATAAGAATAAGTGCAACAGCAAAAGACAAAAGTACCATAACTTCATCCTGCATTTTGGCACCATAAGCAGCTTTAGCAGCTGCTTCCTGTTTTGTCTGTCTTGTACTTTTCTTTGCCGAAGAATTTGTGGTTTTTCTTTTAGCGGCACTTTTCTGCGTTGTTTTACTACTTTTACCTGAGCGTTCCGGCACGTCTTTTTTCTTTCTGCTTTCCGCCATTTTCTTTCCTCCACTTTCAGCTCTGATATCTGCTGCCGGATGCAATGCAGACAATTAGCCATTATTTTGCATATTTTAATATTATACCATTTACCGGCAGTTAAAACAAGCCTGTATCCCAATGGGACACAGGCTTGTGTACATCATAATATTAATCCTCATCATCATTTGCTGCTTCAGCAAATCCCTGACGTTTTCTTGCCATCTCATCACTCTCAAGATATTCATCATATGTTGTGATTTTATCAATAAGCTGTCCGCTTGGAACAATCTCCATGATTCTGTTGGCAGTTGTCTGTATAAACTGATGGTCATGCGATGTAAATAATGAAACACCGCTAAACTTAATAAGACCATTATTAAGTGCTGTAATAGATTCCATATCAAGATGGTTTGTAGGGTCATCAAATATAAGTACATTAGCACCCATAATCATCATCTTTGAAATAAGGCATCTTACCTTCTCACCACCTGAAAGGACCTTAACCTTCTTTACTCCGTCTTCACCTGCAAAAAGCATTCTTCCAAGGAAACCTCTTACATATGTTGGGTCCGGATCCGGTGAGTACTGTGTAAGCCACTCAACAATAGTATCGTCGCAGTTAAATTCTGCTGCACTATCCTTAGGGAAATATGCTCTTGATGTCGTAACTCCCCATTTGAAGCTTCCTTCATCCGGTTCCATCTCACCCGTAAGAATTTTGAAAAGTGTTGTTGTTGCAAGCTCATTTGAGCCTACGAATGCAATCTTATCATCATGTCCAACAATAAATGAAATATTGTCAAGCACCTTTACACCATCAATAGTCTTAGAAATTCCTTCTACCTGAAGAACTTCATTACCAATCTCTCTTGCCGGTCTGAAATCAATGTATGGGTACTTTCTGCTTGATGGTCTGATTTCATCAAGCTCAATTTTCTCCAATGCTCTCTTTCTTGAAGTAGCCTGCTTAGATTTAGATGCATTAGCAGAGAATCTCTGAATGAAATCCTGAAGTTCCTTAATCTTTTCTTCCTTCTTCTTATTGGCCTCTTTCATCTGCTTAATAAGAAGCTGGCTTGACTCATACCAGAAATCATAATTACCTGCATAAAGCTGAATCTTTGCATAGTCAATATCAGCAATCTGTGTGCATACTTTATTAAGGAAATAACGGTCATGTGATACAACAATTACAGTATTCTCAAAATTAATAAGGAATTCTTCAAGCCACGCAATAGCATCAAGATCCAGATGGTTC
>ERZ836939.4141-NODE-4141-length-11261-cov-8.216580_pt1 | contig 11261 bp, 10 predicted proteins | sample MGYA00519912_ERZ836939 | MGnify/ENA primary metagenome ERZ836939 (study PRJEB31850, sample SAMEA3708810) | human gut metagenome | biome: human gut; feature: human-associated habitat; material: faeces | place: China | collected 2014 ... | reverse complement strand
CTATAGCCTTCCCGCTACCGGGCGGCTTAGGGACTTTCACCCATTAGAGTGCGCCATGCCGGGCGCACCTAAAAAAGGCGCTGTCTTCATGCGACAGCGCCTTTTTTCACCGCTTCCGGTATTCATATTCTACGTTTTGTTCGACGATGGCCGCTTTTTCTTCGATTTCGCGGATTTCGTTGATCATCTTCGTCACGAAGGTTTCATCCTTGATGGATTTCAGGTTGATGCGGACGCTGTAAAAAGCCGAGCGCATGGCTGCCCTGGCATTCATGGTGGCAATGACGCCGTCCGTGATGACCCAGGCGTTGCCGTAGCGGACGACTTGTTCTGCCAGCTGGAGGAGGACGAAGATGTCCTTGCCCAGTTCAAAGGGCGACAGAGCCGCATCCTTAAAGGCCTGCTGGACCTTGGCCGTCCGGTCCGGCGTATCCTTGGGCAGGCGGACGGCGCGGATGACACCGTCAAAGGCCGCTGCGTCTTCGGCGATGCCGTCGAGGTAGCGCTGGCGCAGACCGTGGGCCTTATCGCGGATGGATACCATGAGTTTCTCGATTTCATCGTAGCCCTTCTTGCCGATGGTCAGGTTGGCGACCATCTCTACGAGCGCTGCTGCCGAAGCAGCGGTCATAGCGGCGATGCCGCCGCCGCCGGGAACGGGTTCCTTGGAAGCCGTGACTTCCAGGAGCCCGTCGAGGGGCATGGATTGGAATTGTGCAAAATCCATCTTAGAACAATCCCGTAATGACGCCATTTTCGTCGATGTCCATGCGGTTGGCAGCCGGTACTTTCGGCAGGCCCGGCATGGTCATGATATTGCTCGTCTGGCAGACGATGAAGCCCGCACCGGTGCAGACGCGGACGTCTTTGACCGTGACCTTGAAGCTCTTCGGTGCCCCCAGGAGCGCCGGGTTATCGGACAGGGAATACTGCGTCTTGGCCACGCAAATCGGCATTTTATCGAGGCCAAAGGCTTCCAGTTCCTTGATCTGTTTCTGAGCGTTGCCTTCAAAGAGGACGCCGTCGCCGCCGTAGACTTTCTTGACGATAGTTTCCAGTTTTTCAGGAATCGAAGCGTTGACGTCGTAGAGCGGTTTGTACGGGGTCTTCGGCTGCTGCAGCAGTTTCAGGACTTTTTCGCCCATTTCGACGCCGCCTTTGCCGCCTTCGGCCCAGCAGTTGTTGAGGGCGACTTCGACGCCGTAATCTTCGCAGAGTTTCCGCAACGTAGCGATTTCTTCATCTGTATCGCTGATGAATTTATTGATGCCTACGACGACGGGTACGTCGAAGAGGCGCATATTTTCGATGTGTTTGGCCAGGTTGGCAAAGCCCTTCTTCAAGGCTTCGACATTTTCTTCCTGCAAGTTTTTCTTGTCGACGCCACCGTGCATCTTCAGGGCACGGACGGTCGCAACGATGACGACGGCATCAGGTTTGATACCGGCGAAACGGCATTTGATGTCCATGAATTTTTCAGCACCCAGGTCGGCACCGAAACCGGCTTCCGTAACGGCGATATCGCCCATCTTCATAGCCAGTTTGGTTGCAACGACGGAGTTGCAGCCGTGGGCGATGTTGGCGAAGGGACCGCCGTGGACCAAGGCCGGCGTATGTTCGATGGTCTGGACCAAATTCGGCTTGATGGCATCTTTCATGAGGATGGCCATGGCGCCTTCGACGCCGAGCTGACGGGCTTTGACCAGATTGCCGTCCAGGTCATAGGCCACGGTGATGTCGCCCATGCGCTTCTTGAGGTCCATGAGGTCGCTGGCCAGGCAAAGGGCTGCCATGATTTCCGAAGCGACAGTGATCATGAAATGGTCTTCCCGCGGGAAGCCGCAGACTTTGCCGCCCATGCCGACGACGACGTTGCGCAAAGCCCGGTCGTTCATATCCATGACGCGTTTCCAGATGATGCGGCGCACATCGATGCGCAGGGCGTTGCCCTGATGGACATGGTTGTCGATGGCGGCGGCCAAGAGGTTGTTGGCTGCCGTAATGGCGTGCATGTCACCGGTGAAGTGCAGGTTGATATCTTCCATGGGCAGGACCTGGGAATAGCCGCCGCCAGCAGCGCCGCCTTTGATGCCGAAGACCGGTCCCAGGGACGGTTCGCGCAGGGCGACGACAGCCTTATGGCCCATGTAGTTCAGTGCCTGAGCCAGGCCGATAGTGGTCAAGGTCTTGCCTTCGCCAGCCGGTGTCGGCGTGATGGCCGTGACCAGGACCAGTTTCCCGTCTTCATTCTTCGACAGGCGCTTGATGGCGTCAAAAGAAATCTTTGCTTTATATTTTCCGTAGAGTTCCAAGTCATCATCGGTGAGACCGACTTGTTTTGCAATGGCCGTAATCGGTTCCAATTTCGTCTGCTGTGCAATTTCGATATCGCTCAATACCTTTGCCATAGTAGTTGTCACTCCTGTTCTTTTCTTTGCATAAAAAAAGGCCGCTCCGCTGGAAGGTTGCCCAGACGGTCGGCTTCAAGAAATCATGCTCCCCGTGGTAACTCCACTTCCGTCAGTCACATGATTATGGCTTCATTATACAAAAAAAGAACCCTCTGGTCAAGGGTTCTTTTTCAGGACATCTTACTGGATTACGCTGGTATCGAGGTGTTCAAAGCCCGTGAGCAGGCCTTTCACCTGGCTGGCAATCTGCTGACAGCCGCCTTTTTCCCTGCTTTCGATGTTCAGCGGCATGTTCGGGTCGTGGAGGGACATGCGCAGCAGGGCCCAGCCGTTAGGGAATACGAGGCGCACGCCTTCATAGGACGGCTTGGCGATGGCGATGCCCGCTTGGGCGGCCCGGTCTTCAAACTGTTTAAGTACGTCAGCACCGTAGGCTTGGACGTCGTCTGTGCCGGTGATTTTCAGGCGGAATTCGACGCCTTCCGCAGGATGGCCCAATTTGGCAATGAGGTCGCCGAGCTGTTTGCCTTCCTTCTTGGCTTTCGTCGCAGCGATGAGCAGTTTGACGGCCAGGTACGCGCCGTCGTCGAGGTAGTAGTTTTCACTCAGCGCGCCGTGGCCGGATGTTTCAATGGCCAGCGGCGAGACTGTGCCGGCCTTGTTGAGGCGGATACATTCGTCGATGACATTCTTATAGCCCCGCATATAGCGGTGATGGACCAGGTGGAGTTCATCCTGGAGGAACGTCGTCAATTCGTCGGATGTGACCGAGTCGGTGACGATAGTGCTGCCAGGATAATCAGGCGCCAAGATGGCGGCCATCATGGCGATGAGGGCGTTGCGGTTGATTTCTTCCCCATCGGGCAGGACAGCGCTCATGCGGTCCACGTCGGTGTCGAAAATGAGGCCCAAGTCGGCTTTGTTGTCGAGGACGGCCTTGCGGATAGAGGCCATGGCATCGGCATTTTCCGGATTCGGGATATGGTTGGGGAACATGCCATCCGGTTCGAGGAACTGGCTGCCCGTCGTATCGGCGCCGAGTTCCGCCAGGACCTTAGTGGCAAAGAAACCGCCGCTGCCGTTGCCGGCGTCGACGACGATATGCATCCCTTCCAGAGGACGGTCGTACATACCGGAACAGAGGCCGGCACAAATCTTACGGCGCAGGTGCAGGGCGTAGAGGTCGATCAGATCCAGCGAGGCAATGGCTGCCGATGATACGGCCATGGCCGACAGGCCCGAAGCCAGGGTCAGGACTTCTTTGACTTCGCTCTTTTCCAGGCCACCGTCGACGGTAAAGAATTTCAGACCATTGCGGTTATAGGGCAAATGGCTGGCCGTAATCATGATGGAGCCATCCATGTGGGTATCTTCAAAAATAATCGACATGAACATGGCCGGCGTCGAAGCCAGGCCGCAGTCCGTGACGTGGACGCCCTGACCGAGGAGGCCGCCGAATACGGCTTCTTTCATCATGCCCGCCGACACGCGGGAATCGTGGCCGACGGCAATGCGCAGGTCACTCGTCTGTTTATTCAGCTTCTTGGCTAAAAACTTGGCAAATCCAGCGGCAATGCGGTTGACCGCTTCCGGGACCAAGGTGACGTCTTCACCGGGAACGCCGGCGATGGCGACGCCGCGGACGTCACTGCCATTCTGTAATTTCATCATCGCTTCTGTAGTTATCATGTAGGGATGTTTCCTTTCTTCGATTTAGCGGACAGCGTCCGCTGCCTCTTATCATACTGAAAATCAGGCCAAAAGGCAAGCGTCGACAACGGCTTCTGCCGTCAGGCCGTACTTTTTCAAGAGATCTCCAGCCTTGCCGGATTCACCGAAACAATCCTGGATGCCGACGTAAGCCTGGCGCGTCGGACAGCGGCGCGACAAGGTTTCCGCCACGGCGCCGCCCAGGCCGCCGATGACGCTGTGTTCTTCGGCAGTGACGACGAAGCCCGTCTTCCTGGCTGCAGCGACGACCAGGTCTTCGTCGAGCGGTTTGATGGCGGCCATGTCGATGACCATGACCTGACGACCCCGATTGGCCAGGATATCGGCTGCTTTCAGGGCTTCCTGGACCATGAGGCCCGTGGCGATGACGGCAGCATCACAGCCGTCGCGCAGGACCGTCCCCTTCCCCCACTGGAAGGGACAGCCAGATTGATAGACGTCGTCGACTTTGGCCCGGCCCATGCGCACGTAGACCGGCCCGTCATGAGCGATAGCCGCCCGGATGACAGCTTCCGTTTCGGCCGCATCGGCGGGGCAGACGACGGTCATATTCGGCAGACTGCGCATGATGGCCATGTCTTCAACGGACTGATGGGTCGCCCCGTCTTCGCCGACGCTGAGGCCGGCGTGGGTCGCGCAGATCTTGACGTTGAGCTTTGGCAGGCAGATGGAGTTGCGAATCTGTTCAAAGGCCCGTCCCGTGCCGAAGACGGCAAAGGTACTGGCCAGGGGAATCTTGCCGCAAGCGGCAAAGCCCGCCGCTGTGCCCATCATATCCTGTTCCGAAATGCCCATATCGAAATAGCGTTCCGGCGCTACTTTTTTAAAAGCAATCGACCGCGTCGACGAACCCAGGTCGGCGTCGAGGACGACAATCCTCGGATTTTTATACAATTCCGTTTCTAAGAGATGCCCGTAGGCATCGCGCGTTGCCCTTGCCATCAGCCTTCGCCCCCTAATTCACGTAATGCCCGTTCACATTCTTCTTTCGTCGGCGCCTTGCCATGCCAGGACACGGCATTTTCCATGAACGATACGCCTTTGCCCTTGACGGTCTGGGCGATGATGACCGTCGGCTTCCCTTTTGCGGTCTGCGCCTGGTGCAGTGCAGCGCCGATGGCGTCGTAATCGTGGCCGTCGATTTCCAGGACGTTCCAGCGGAAGGCCCGGAATTTGTCGGCAATGGGCATGACGTCCATGACGTCTTCATTGGACCCGTCGATCTGCAGTCCGTTATGGTCGATGAACAGGGTCAGGTTGTCCAGTTTATACTGAGCCGCCGACATGGCCGCTTCCCAGATCTGGCCTTCTTCGATTTCGCCGTCGCCGGCGATGACGTAGACCCGCCAGTCCGCCCCGTCCAGCTTGGCCGTCATGGCCATGCCGTTGGCAGCCGACAAGCCCTGTCCCAGGGATCCCGTCGTCATGTCGATGCCCGGCGTCGTATTCATGTCGGGATTGCCCTGGAGCATGGCGCCGCACTGACGCAGGTGCCACAATTCATCTTCCGGGAAAAAGCCCCGTTCGGCCAGCGTCGCATACAGAGCCGGTACGGTATGGCCCTTGGAGAGGACGAAACGGTCCCGGTCCGGCCAGTGAGGCCGCTTGGGATCGATCCGCATGACATCGAAATACAAGACTTGCAGCATATCGACGATGGACAAAGAGCCGCCGGGATGACCGGACTGGGCCAGGGTGACCATCTTGACGATATCCTGCCGCACGTGAGCCGCATGACGGCTCAATTCTTTGCTATCCATGAGAAAGCCCCCTTTTGCCTTCCATTATAGCACAAAAGAGGCTGCCCAGCGGCAGCTTCTTTTGTAAGTTTGAAGTTTGCAGTTTGTAGTGGATGGTCATAAACTTGAAACCATCTTCTACAAACTCCGTACTACAAACCATAAAGAGAAATGGGCCTGCATGATGGCAAAAAGCTTCGTGCAACAGTCTCTTTTAAGTGGCTAGTGGTTAGTGGATGGCTTTAGATGTAAATGCCCATTGGCTCTCTTCATAGGAGAGCTGTCAGCACAGCTGACTGAGAGGTTCAACCTCTCCGGCCCTGCGGGCCACCTCTCCTATCAGGAGAGGCTTATGGTCTGCGACTTGCGGCCGCGGCCTTCGCAGTTCAGTTTCTTACGAGTCACGAGCCACGAATCACGAACCACGCTCACAACACATACTTCTCGATGGCTTCGGCGACGGCGCCTTCGTTATTGGTGGCGTCGGTGACGACGTCGCAGTATTGGCGGATGACGGGGTTGAGGTTATGGACGCCGACGGAAAGGCCGGCGGCCTTCAGCATGTCGATGTCGTTGATGTTGTCGCCAATGGCCATGGTTTCTTCATGGGCTACGCCGAGGATATCCGCCAATTTCCACAGGCCCGTCCCTTTATTGACGCCTTTGTGCATGAATTCGATATAGCGGTTGCTGGAGAAGCTGACCGTAATGTCGTCCAGCAAGGGGCGGATTTCAGCGTGTATCTGCTGTAAATAGTCATAATCCGTATTGGTCACGATGAGCTTGCAGACTTCTTCTTTGCCGCGGATGAAATCGAGGTCCTCCGCTTCGACGGGCACGTAGCCCATGCGGCCGTGGAGGAAGGCTTCTTCGTCGGGCGTAATATTCGTGATGTAGACGACATCACGCGTATAGATATGCATACATTGACCATAGGCACAGCAGCGGCGGAAAATCCGGTCGGCCAGGTCAAAGGGGATCGGATTCCAGAAGAGGGAGCGGCTGCCCTTGTTTTCCGTAATATTGGCGCCGTTGAAGCCGATAACGTACTGGTCCGCCTGGTCGTAGAGGCCCAGAGTTCTCAGGACGCCTTCGATGGAACGGAAGCCCCGGCCCGTGCAGGGCACGAATTTCACGCCTTTGGCAATGGCTGCCGTAATGGCTTCGATATTGCGCCGGCAAATCGTCGCGTCGCTGCTGAGCAGCGTTTCATCCATATCACAAGCAATGATCTTATACTTCATGTCGTCTCCTTTTCTTTCGTAACGGCTGGGGCATAGTGGTCGTAAATCTTCCAGGCTGCCAGTGCTGCCAGACATTCAAAGATCCAGAAGGCGTGCCACACGCCGTCCGGTCCATAAACGCGGCAGAGGAGCCACGCCGCCGGCAGGCTGATGACGACGTAGCGCAGCAGGGTGATGGCAAAGGACGGATTGCCCTTCCCCAGCCCTTCCAGGGCGCCAGACGCCGTAATAGACAAGGCCGACGGTACGAATCCCCAGGCAATGATGCCCAGGGCCGACGCACCGGCTGCGATGGTTTCCTCACGGGACGTGAACCAGCCCATGAGGACGTCCGGTACGGCCAGGCAGATGACCAGGCCTGCCGCCATGACCAGGCCGTTGAGGACCAGCGTCGTCCGATAAATGCGGCGCACGCGGCCCAGTTCCCCAGCTCCGTAATTATAGCCGATCAGCGGCCGCACACCTTGAATGATACCATTTGTCGGCATAGAAAGAAAGGTCTGGAGCTTATAATAGACGCCGAGGATGAAAATATACGTCGGCGAAAAAGGCGCCAGGAGATGGTTCAAGGCGACGAGGAAGACCGACGACAGGCCCATGTTGAGGGCCGCCGGGATGCCGATGCTATAGAGCCGTTTATCGAGTTCGATGTCCCAGTGGAGATGGCAGCGGCAAACTTCGACCCGCAGCGGCCGCCAATGACAGACCACGGCATAGAAGAGGAGGTTCACCGTCTGGCCCAGGCCCGTCGCCCAGGCCGCGCCTTCAATCCCCATGGCCGGAATCGGTCCCAGTCCAAAGATGAGGATCGGGTCGCCGATGATATTGACCAGGCAGCCCAGGGATAAGCCGGCCATGGTAACCTGCATGCGGCCGACGGCCTGGAACATCTTTTCATAGACCAGGTCGACGCTGAGGATCGTAGAAAAGGCAAAGACGATGACGGCATAGCGCAGGCCCAGGTCGATGAGTCCCGCGTCCTGCGTAAAAGCCCGCAAAAAAGACGGCACAGCCCAGATACAGCCTGCCGTCATGACCAGACCATGGATGACAGCCAGGAAGACACCGTGTGTCGCAGCCACATCGGCCGTCCCCTTCTGACCGGCACCGAGGCAGATGGAAATAATGGCATTGAGGCCGACGCCAAAGCCGATGCAGACGGCATTGACGAAGTTCTGCATGGGAAAGACCAGGGACACGGCCGTCATGGCCTGTTCGCTGATCATGGCGACGAACAGGCTGTCGACGATATTATAGAGCGAATTGACGATCATCGACACGACGGCCGGCAGGGCCATGGAAGCGATGAGCGGCAAAATCGCCCGTTCTTTCATAAACGATTCGTCCATACGTCACCTTCTGCGGCGGTCTCGCAGCCAGCGCCAGAGGGCCGCTGCGCCCTTGATGACCAGGTAGAGGATGAAGATATTCACTAACAGGCCGAGGATATCGGCACCCCAGCCCAGGGAACCCCAGCCGAAGAGATGGCTGAGCATACTGCCCAGGAACATGCCGCCGGCAAAGAGGCCGATACCGCGCATGACGCTGCCCAGGCGGGACGAAGACGTCGTCCGGCTGGCATTGGCCTGAGCCGTTTCAGCCTTGCGGGCCTGCGTCTGCCCATTCGGTTTCGTATTGCCCAGGCTGGGCGCTTCATTTTTCGTCGTCCCCGTTTTCGGTGTCACATTCTTAGGCGCCGGGGCCGGCAGCGATTTCGGCGCCGATACGCGGGCACCGCCACCACCTTTGGCGGCCTGTACGGAAGACGGGACAGCCGGCAGGGCCAGGGCCGTCCACAAAGCAAAGACACAAACGGCGATAAGAGTCGTTTTTTTCATAAATAGGCTCCTTTATAACAAATTGTGCGACGGATCCGCCCCTTTCAAAACGGCCGGTCCCCCATGGGGAAACATGATGTCATATAGATTCAATGTCGACAGATAATCGGCCAGCTTGCCCTGTACCCCGGCCAGGGCTTCGTGGACGTCACAGAAACCATAGCGGTGATGGTACGGGCACTGGAAATCGCCGTCCAGGCAGCTGGTGATCATGTTTTCCCGTTCCATGACATTAATGATGTCCATGAGGGTAATGCCGTGCAAATCCCGTGTCAGGCGGCATCCGCCCTGGGCGCCGCGGATGATTTCGATGAACCCGGCCCGTTCGAGTTTCTTGGAAATCTTGTAGGCGAACTGCCGGGGGACGAGCTGTTCGTCGCTGATTTCCCGTATATTTTTCAGCTGTAAATCAGCCAGGGATCGTAAAATGCGGATGGCATAGTCTGTTTCTCTGGTAATAATCACGATGTAAGACGCTCCTTCTCATTCTGTATAGATTAAGTCTATTATAACGTGAAATGACGAGAAATGCCAGTCGTAAATGCCTTGCGGTTACCAGAAAAACCCGATATAATAAATAGTGTTTGCATGTTTTAGCTTTAACTACAGATGAGGTGTACTATGTCATTAATCGATGAAGTAAATAATCGCCGTACTTTTGCCATCATCTCCCACCCTGATGCCGGCAAGACGACGTTGACTGAAAAATTACTGCTCTACGGAGGTGCCATCCACCTGGCCGGTTCCGTCAAGGCCCGCAAGACGGCGAAACATGCCGTTTCGGACTGGATGGAAATTGAAAAACAGCGTGGTATCTCCGTCACCAGTTCGGTCCTCCAGTTCGACTACGAAGGCCATCATATCAATATCCTCGACACGCCGGGCCATCAGGACTTCAGTGAAGATACGTACCGGACCCTCATGGCTGCCGACAGCGCCGTCATGCTCATCGACGTCGCCAAAGGCGTCGAAGCCCAGACGAAGAAGCTCTTCCGCGTCTGTAAAGAACGGGGCATCCCCATTTTCACCTTCGTCAACAAGATCGACCACTTCGGCCGCAACCCCTTCGACCTCATGGATGAAATCGAAGACATCCTGGGCATCCACGCCTACCCCATGAACTGGCCTATCGGCCTGAATGGCAACTACCAGGGCATCTACGACCGGGCTTCGTCGTCTATCGAACTCTTTGAAAAAGACACGACCCACGGCCAGCGCAAACTGGCATCGACCAAGGGCTCAGCAGACGACCCGATTTTCAAAGAACTCCTCGACGAAGACGTCCACCAGGGCCTCATCGACGACATCGAGCTCCTCGATGAAGCGGGCGATGAATTCGACATGGAAAAAGTCAAGCGCGGCGAACTGACGCCGATGTTCTTCGGCTCGGCTATGACCAACTTCGGCGTCAAGCCCTTCCTGGAAGAATTCCTGCGCATGGCTCCGAAGCCGCAGCCGCGCAAATGCCTGGAAGGCGTCGTCGAACCGACATCGGACCAGTTCACGTCGTTCGTCTTCAAGATCCAGGCCAACATGAACCCTCAGCATCACGACCGCATCGTCTTCATGCGCATCTGCTCGGGCAAGTTTGAAAAAGGCATGACTGTCACGCACCGCCAGTCCGGCAAAACCCTGCGCCTCATGCAGCCCCAGCAGTTCCTGGCAACGGAACGGACCATCGTCGAAGATGCCTATCCGGGAGACATCATCGGCGTCTTCGATAACGGCACCATGGGCGTCGGCGACACCCTCTATTCGGGCAAGAAGAAAGTCACCTTCAAGGACTTCCCGACCTTCCCGCCGGAACTCTTCGCCCGCATCCGCGCCAAGGATTCGATGAAGCGCAAACAGTTCCTCAAGGGCATGACCCAGCTGGCTCAGGAAGGGGCCGTCCAGATTTATGAAAACCTGGGCTCCATGGAAAGCTACATCGTCGGTGCCGTCGGGCAACTCCAGTTCGAAGTCCTGGAATACCGCCTGAAACACGAATACGGCGTCGACCTGGAAATGAACCGCCTGCCCTACACCGTCGCCCGCTGGATCCAGACCAACGGCCACGACTACAAAGAACTGAAGAACATCGACAGCGCCATGATCGTCAAGGACCATAAACAGCGCGTCGTCCTGCTCATCGCCAACGAATGGCAGACCAACTGGATCGTCGAACGGAACCCGGAATTCACATTCTGCACCACACCGGACCAGTTGAAAATAGAAGAAGAGTAGAAAAAAGGCTTGTCGCGTGCGACAAGCCTTTTTAAGTGGTTAGTGGCTAGGAATGGGTTTTAATCGTAGAGG
>ERZ836939.4137-NODE-4137-length-11269-cov-2.952559_pt1 | contig 11269 bp, 6 predicted proteins | sample MGYA00519912_ERZ836939 | MGnify/ENA primary metagenome ERZ836939 (study PRJEB31850, sample SAMEA3708810) | human gut metagenome | biome: human gut; feature: human-associated habitat; material: faeces | place: China | collected 2014 ... | reverse complement strand
AGGCAAAGGAGCTGATTGCATGATTTTCCAGGAAAGTGAAACGGTAGAATTGAAAGAAGTGATTGTCGATGATATCAAGAAAGAAATCATTGCTTTTGCAAATTGTAACGGTGGAAAATTGTATGTTGGTGTCCGGGATGACGGGACAGTGGCAGGTCTTGAAGATCCGGACAATGCTGCCTTACAGATCAGCAATATGGTGCGTGACACGATCAAACCAGATATAACGATGTTTTTACACTATGAAACGATTTATGAAAATGAGAAAAAAATTGTTGTCGTAGACATTCAACGTGGAACCGACCTTCCTTATTATATTGCTAAGGAAGGAATGCGACCAGAAGGCGTGTATGTCCGGCAGGGATATTCTTCTGTTCCCGCTACCGATGCAGCAATCCGTCGCATGATTAAAGAAACAGATGGCGACCACTTTGAAGCCATGCGAAGTTTAAACCAGAATCTCACTTTTTATGCCACAACAGAAGAATTTCAGCTTCGGAATGTCGAGTTTGGTCCCCAGCAGATGCGCTCTCTGAAGCTGATTGATTCTGACGGCCTTTACACCAATCTGGCTCTGCTTTTATCTGACCAGTGCGTCCACAGTATCAAAGCAGCCGTTTTTCAGGGAAAAGATCAGACCATTTTTAAGGACCGCCGGGAATTTTCCGGATCGCTGATGAAACAGATGCATGAAGTATATGATTTTATTGATTTCCGCAATCAGACCCGTGCAACCGTAGAAAAACTGCTCCGGGTCGATGTGCGGGACTATCCTGAAATTGCCATCCGGGAGGCCCTGCTGAACCTCCTGGTACATCGGGAGTATTCCTTCAGCGCCAGTGCGCTCATCAGCCTTTACAAAGACCGGATCGAGTTTGTATCTATTGGAGGCCTGATGCCTGAAATTGAGCTGGAGGATATCCTGGCCGGTATTTCAATCTGCCGGAATACGGATCTTGCAAATATCTTTTACCGCCTTCAGCTGATCGAAGCTTACGGCACCGGAATCAGTAAAATCATGAAAGCTTACGAAGGTACAAACACAAGACCCAGAATTGAAACAACCAAAAACACCTTCAAAATCATACTTCCAAATGTCAATATCAATTCTGGCTCCACAATTACTTCCATTCCTGCAAAAGAAGAGGCCCCTGTCTTTATCCTGAACGACAATCCAGCTCTGAGCAGTCAGGAAAAACGTATTCTTGAATATGCCAGAAATTATAACCAGATCACCAAAAACAATGCAGCCTCTCTTCTTGAAGTAAGCGCCTCAACTGCTACAAGACTGATCAATGGATTGCTAAAACAGAATCTGCTTGTACGACATGGAAAAGCAAGGAACACTTATTATACAGCAAAGCAGTAAGCCGCATTTCCACTTCAATTTTTCCAAAAACAGCTCCGGAACACTTCCGGAGCCGTCTGAACTTACATATTTTCCGCAATCTTCCGATTGACTCTCTCCCGGACTGCCGTGAGATACTCCCGGTTTCTGGGGTACTCCTCGATGGTGAGAATTTCCTCTCCATCGGGTTCCAGGCAGGCGAGAACTGCTTCCCGGCCGCAGAGACCTTCGAGGAGGTTCATGGCGCAGAGGTCGGACATGGCTTCATCCATGAGCATGAGACGCTGACTCTCCTCCGGAGCGCCGTCTTTTCCCGGGTAGACGATGAAGGGATCGCCTGACGGGAAAGCTCCGTCCGCGTCTGTACAGCGGTAGGGATCAATGGGGTGCAGAGAAAAGGCTGAGTTGTAGAAGTTATAGCCCCACTGCAGGAAACCGGCCAGCTCATATTTGTACATCTGAGCCCCAAGAACTCTGGTACGGTAGCCCGGCTGCACAATGAAACGGTTTGTCACTTTTTCCGGCTGACCCACGCAGTAATAGCCCCAGAGCTTTTCCGGTCCTTTACCCTCCGCTCTGGCCTTCAGGAAAGGCGCGATGTGGTTCAGGCCGCAGACCGGCTGCTGAACCAGCCCCTGCTCATAGAAACCATAATCGGACAGGGCGTCAAACATTCCGTAGCCTTCGAGATCCTTCTCCACCGCTTTTTTCGCATCCCGATAGGAATTGATCTGCTCCATGGAAGGCTCGTCAGAAATATGAAAATAAGTTTCTTTCTCGATACCAAGTTTTGCAAGCTCCAGTTTCAAAGCAGTCAGGAAAGCATGCAGAAATGTCCGGTATTCTTCCCCGGAAGCATCAGTATCCCAGCCAAAAATCTGCTGACAGGTTCCGTCTTTTTCCGCCATAATCTTCGGCGCAGCGGTCGCTCCCCACTGGGTAAAGAGATGAGACAGCTCAAAGAAACGGATGCCGCAGCGTTTTCCCATTTCCACCCAGCGATCCAGTTTTTCAAAGCCAAACGCATAGCTTCCATCTGCCTGAACGGTCACATCCACCAGCTGGACGGTCCGCCGCTCTCCGCCCACAGCCGTATCAAGAGGCGGCGTAAAGATCGGGGTCAGAAGCATGTTGTAACGATGCTTCACTGCTGTCTTTACGAAATTTTCCACGATTCTCCAGTATTCCTCAGAGAAAACCTCCTCGCCATAATAATTAGCGAGACAGTCACTGTGGAACCACTCCGTATGCGGAACCTTCATGGCCGGAAGCACAGCTCCGATGACCTCCAGAGAGACGTTTTTTTCCGTCAGAACCTCCCCTTTATGAATGAGGCGGATTGTCACCGGATACTCGCCTGCTTCCATATCCTCCGGAATCTCCACATCGATCCAGAGGCTTCTCCACTGGCCATGAATCAGAGGAACGTCTTTATAAACATCTTTTTCTTCGTCAGAGACTTTTTCCAGCACTTCCAGCCGGTCCGGATAAAGCCCCGGCGCAGTTGTGAGATAGTCCTCATCCACAATAGGGCCGCAGGGATATTCACAGGGAACCAGCGCTACCTTCCGAAGCTTTACATTTGCCCGAATCGGTGAAACCACTTCCGCTTCTGCTCTCGCAAAGCCCTGGGATTCCGCATAGTAGGCGAGCTGAAAAGAGACGATCTCCCCTCTTAAGCCGCTGAGTTTCTCTCTTGCTCCCTCCTCGGACGGGGCCGCCGTTGGAAATACTTTTTCCATAGGTGATACGTTTACCGCTTTAAAATTCATTTTCATCCTCCATTTCCGCACAATTACTGCCGTAGTTGATACCTGCATCATACCATCCCGCTGCCATGCTTGTCTATAAAACATCCATCACTTTTTGTGTCTGATTGGCGGTCGTCACAACCAAAAACGGACGGCAGAAGTTCTCACTTCCACCGCCCGAAATTCAGTTTATTTTTCCAAAATCCCTAAACTCTCGGCTTCGTTTTTCAGCTCCTCGTTTCGCCGGTTCATCGTGCCGAAACCGGAAACCGCCAGAATCACTTTTTTGCAGCTTCGCATCAGCTCTCTGGCCTCCTGATAGCGCTCCTCCGAGATCTCCTCAAAGGGCTTTTCCGTCACGACCTTCGCTGCCAGCGCCTTCGCTACCTGATAGTCCACGTCATTTTCCTGAAGGACACCCGCAGCAAAAGGAACGCCCTGACGCTGGAGCTTTCGAAATACCGGGATTCCGCTGCCGCCACCGGCGATCACAAAGACCTCCGGCTTTCCTTTGGCAGGCTCCATTTCCAGGCAGCCAAAGGATGCGTTATAGCTTCCCGCCGTCACCCCGTAAAGGTGACGGATATACTCATCGGTAAAGATCTCCTCTGGAACGCCGCAGCGCTCAATTCGGTCTCCGTGAACGCAGATCACCAGATCTGACACCTTCTGAGCCAGATCCAGCTCATGCAAAGACATGAGCACCGCCATATGTTTTTCCCGGACCATCTCCTTTAAAATAGAGAGAAGTTCCAGCTTGTGGCGGATATCGAGGAAAGAAGTCGGCTCGTCCAGAACGATGACCTCTGGCTCCTGACAGATGGCCCGGGCCAGAAGAATGCGCTGCTTCTGCCCGTCGCTTATCTGCGAAAAATCCCGGGAAGCCAGATCCCATGCATGGACCAGCTCCATGGCCTCCCTGACCTTTCCTCTGTCCTCTGCCGTCAGTATGCCCATCCTTCCGGTATATGGGTAGCGGCCTGTGCCTACCACATCCTCACAGTTCATAAGCTCCGGGTGAATCCGCTCTGTCATCAGAATGGACATCCTCTTTGCAATCTCCCTCTCCCCCATCCCCTTCATGGGCATGCCATCCAGGTAAACGGTCCCTTCCAGCAGTCCCAGCCGCCGTATTACGCTTCGCAGAATGGTGGATTTACCAGCCCCGTTTGGCCCGATGAGCGTCACGATTTCTCCCGCCCTAACATGAATTCCGATTTGCCGTATCAGAGGCGTTTTGCCGTAGCCGACGGTCATATTTTCTGTCCATATGTAATCTTCTGCCATGAAATCCGCCTCTCCATTTCGCTTGCATTTCTCCTGCTCTTTCCCTGCATCTTTCCTGCATTTCACCCGCAGTTCTCCTGCATCTTTCCTGCATCTTTCCTGCATCTTTCCTTCATTTCACTGCATACCCTTCCGGTTATGCACCATCATGTAAATGACCACAGGCGCGCCGAATACAGCTGTCACGGAGCTGATGCTGAGTTCCGTGGGCGCAAAGACGGTTCTGGCCGCCAAATCGCAGAACAGACAAAACACTGCGCCGCCCAGGAAGCAGCCCGGAATCATGAGTATGGGCTTTGCCGTTTTAAACAGGCTCTTCACCAGATGCGGAACCGCAATTCCCACAAAGGATATAGGGCCTGCGAATGCAGTCACACAGGCAGAAAGAATACTGGACAGAAGAATCAGGGCCACCCTGAACCGCAGTATGTTCACCCCCATGTTCTGGGCATACACTTCCCCCATCTGGTAAGCTCCAATCGGCTTTGCCATGAGAAAACTCATTTTTCCCAGCCGTTGTGTAGAGAAGAAAAGCTTTATCCTTAATAAGCTTAATAAATTCTGAAACGTCTTCGTTTTTACACTCTTTGAAGTAACGGAAGAATCGGCCGAAATGGGTGTCTGCGTTAACAGGGCTGCTGGTGCTGTTATAGGCCGGGAGGATCTTGTTGTAGATCTCATCACGCAGGCTTGGCTTCTTGATTCCAAATTTTTCAATAAACTCACGAGTGCTCTCGTCGGACAGCAATTCGGCGTTGACGGTCTTGTAGCCGTCAATATCGTCGTCTGGTAGAAACAGGATGAGTTGATTCCAGGCGTCAAAGGCCGGGATTGCCTGACCTTGCTGGTCAAGAAAGATAGGCTTATCTTTCACAAATTTTTGGTAAGAATCGCGTCCGGCAAGGTATATATAGAGTCTGTGCAGCCATTCTATTGACTGACTGGCGATGAAGTCAGCGGTAATTTTCTTAAGGGTAGCTTCGGGATCAAGACTTGATACGATCAGATTAGGTTCTCTTATTGACCATACCCTAGCATCGCCGCCGTCGATGTATTCGGCCAGGGCCTTATTAACATTTTGTACGTCTTTCTTGCCACGACTACGAAAAATCCAGCTTGCGTTCTCTGTACCCGTCAATTGCGCCAGTTGCATGTCAGAGAATAATTCAACTAGTTCACTGTCTGCTGCCCAATAGGAGCAGTTTTTTGGTGAGTAGTTGGCATTGGCGGCGGGGAGCAACGTGTCGGTCTGGAGTTTGGTTTTGATAGCAGAATAAAACGGCTTGAACGAAATTTTTCTCCGGTCGTCTAGTTCACTGAACTGATTTTCGTCATAGGGAATAATGTCAAAGATGCCATCATCGAGCAGTTTTTTTGTGGAAGGAACACAGTCGTAAGTAAAGATACGCATGGCATCGATCCGGCCGCTTTCGACTGCGGCACGGCATCCGCCTGCTACACCGCCGGCTGCAAAATATAGCACATTGATTTCGGGGTGTGAAGCCAGCATTTCTTTGACTTTTTCATAACTTTCATTATCATCATCATGATTTTCTATTGTTTCCACGATATGAATACGTTCGCCCTTTTCGGAAAGCGTTGAAGTGAAACCCTCGATACGATCGGAGTGACAGAGTACATGTGACGAACCGGTTACAATACCAATATGAATTTCCCCGAATGTCATCAGAGAAACCAGTCCGGCAGCAGTCTGTCCGGACAGGCGGTAATTACTTCCGACATATGCGATCCTGCGGGACAGAATATCGGTGTTTACGGTGATGACCGGAATGTTCATTTCTGTGAGGCGGTCGATTTCTGCGGCAATATATAAAGAATTGAATGGTGCGATAACTAATCCGTTGATGCCTTCCGCAAGCAGTGCTTCCATGGTATTAAATTGTTCGGTCTCATCAAATGGAACCTGACGGATAAGAACGGTGAAATTATAGGCAGATAATTCTTTTGCCTTGGCATTTACGCCTTCAAGGACTTCACTGAAAAAAGGATTGGAATCGGGAAATAAAATAACACCGATTTTCAGATTCTTTTTCTGTGCAGCAAGCATCAGTCCTGCTTTGTTGGGTTTATAGTTTAATTTTTCTGCAATTTCACGTACACGGGCTGCAGTATTGGCATTGACGGAACCGCGGTTGTTCAGTACACGGTCAACCGTACCGCGTGAAACACCTGCCATTTCAGCAATCTGTTTTATAGTGGCCATGTCGTTCCCCCTTGTTGAATTTTTCCTGAATAACTCTTACAAGGGTAGCATTGATAAGGTAAAATGTCAATTGAAATACAGAAAATGTGTGCGTGCACGACAAGAGCGGGGAAAGTTACTGTACGCTTTTCACAAAATAAGCGCAACCGGTTTGGAAGAAATCACGAAAAAGAGAAAAAATTTCGGAAAACAGTTGAAAATATCAGCGCATCGTTGTAGGATATGAGTAGAAACGTGCACGAGCACAAAATTAACATTTCAGAATTGAGGGTTATCATGAATTACATAGGAATTGATCTGGGAACTTCTGCTGTTAAACTTCTTTTGATGGAGGGCAGTGGAAAAATTTTAAAGATCGTCAGTCGTGAATATCCAATCTGTTTTCCAAAACCGGGATGGTCGGAGCAGAATCCGTATGACTGGTTTACACAGTCAATGGATGGACTGAAGGAATTGCTGGATGGTACAGACAGGAGTCTGGTTGCCGGCATCAGCTTTGGCGGACAGATGCATGGACTTGTAGCACTGGACGATAAGGATGAAGTGATTCGTCCGGCAATTCTCTGGAACGACGGAAGGACGACAAAAGAGTGCGATTATTTAAATCAGGTAATTGGGAAGGAACGTCTTTCTGCATACACAGCCAATATTTCATTTACCGGATTTACTGCACCGAAAGTACTCTGGATGAAAAACAATGAACCGGAGAATTTTGCAAAGATTCATAAAATTATGCTGCCAAAGGATTATCTGGCATTTCGCCTGAGCGGCAATTACAGTACGGATGTATCGGATGCGTCCGGAACACTGTTCTTTGATGTAAAGAATCGCTGCTGGTCAGAAGAAATGTGTGAGATCTGCAGTATTAAAACAAGCTGGCTTCCAAAAGTATACGAAAGTTATGAGGAAGTTGGAACGCTGCTTCCGGAACTGGCGAAGGAACTCGGCGTATCGGATCAGGTAAAAATTGTAGCCGGAGCCGGAGACAATGCGGCAGCAGCTGTGGGAACCGGAACCGTTGGAGATGGTGCATGTAACATTTCTTTGGGAACGAGCGGAACCGTATTTATTTCTTCCGATAAATTCGGAGTGGACGAAAATAATGCACTGCATTCGTTCGACCATGCGGATGGAAGTTATCATCTGATGGGCTGCATGCTTTCCGCAGCATCCTGTAATAAATGGTGGATGGATGATATTATCGGCACAAAGGATTATGGCGCAGAACAGGAAAATATTACGAAGCTTGGAGAAAACCATGTATTTTTCCTTCCATATCTGATGGGGGAGCGGTCTCCGCACAATGATCCGAATGCAAGAGGTACTTTTGTCGGTCTGACCATGGATACTACCAGAGCGGATATGACACAGGCGGTACTTGAAGGTGTGGCATTTGCCTTAAGAGATTCTTTTGAGGTGGCACGTTCACTCGGCATTCATATTGCCCGTACCCGTATTTGCGGTGGAGGAGCAAAGAGTCCGCTGTGGAAAAAGATTGTGGCAAATGTGCTCAATATTCCGGTAGATATTCCGGAAAATGAACAGGGACCGTCAATGGGTGGCGCAATGCTTGCAGCAGTAGCTTGTGGAGAATACCCGACCGTCCGCGATGCAGCAGAGGCAATTGTAAAACTGACCGATACGGTAGAACCGGAACCGGAGCTTGCAGCAAAATATGAAGAGCGTTATCAGAAGTTCCGTAAGATTTATCCGGCATGCAGGGATCTGTTTTTGGAACTTGCAAAATAAAATCATATCATCGTATCTAACAAAAAATTAAAATGATTACATACAACAAGGAGGCAAAATCATGATTAATATTCCAGAAGTAAAAGTAGGTATCGTTGCAGTCAGCCGTGACTGTTTCCCGGAGTCTCTTTCCGTAAACCGCAGAAAGGCGCTGATCAAAGCATATACAGACAAGTATGATGCAAAGGATATTTATGAGTGTCCGGTCTGCATCGTAGAGAGTGAAATTCATATGGAGCAGGCGCTGGCAGATATTAAAGCAGCAGGATGCAATGCGCTGTGTGTATACCTTGGAAACTTCGGACCGGAAATTTCCGAGACCATGCTTGCAAAATATTTTGATGGACCAAAGATGTTTGTTGCAGCAGCAGAAGAGTCCCAGAACAATCTGGTTCAGGGACGTGGAGATGCATACTGCGGTATGTTAAATGCAAGTTACAACTTAAAACTTCGCAATGTCGGTGCTTACATTCCGGAATATCCGGTTGGAGATGCAGAGGATTGCGCAGATATGATTCACGACTTTTTACCGATTGCAAGAGCAGTAGAAGGACTTGCAAACTTAAAAATCATTTCCTTTGGACCAAGACCAATGAATTTCCTTGCATGCAATGCTCCAATTCAGCAGCTTTATAATCTGGGTGTGGAAATTGAGGAAAATTCAGAGCTGGATCTGTTTGAGGCATTCAACAACCACGCAGGAGATCAGCGTATTCCGGAGGTTGTTGCAGATATGAAAGCAGAACTCGGTGAGGGAAACAAAAAGCCGGAGATTTTAGAGAAACTTGCACAGTATGAACTGACACTGCTTGACTGGATTGAGGCGCACAAAGGTTCCCGCAAATATGTTGCAATTGCAGGAAAATGCTGGCCGGCATTCCAGACACAGTTTGGATTTGTTCCGTGCTATGTCAACAGTCGTCTGACCGGAAGAGGCATTCCGGTATCCTGCGAGGTAGATATTTACGGCGCACTGAGTGAGTTTATCGGTACCTGCGTGAGCGAGGATGCTGTCACACTGCTCGACATCAATAACTCCGTTCCGAAGGATATGTACAAAGAGTCGATCGAGGGCAAGTTTGACTATACACATAAAGATACATTTATGGGATTCCATTGTGGCAATACCTGTTCAAAGAAGCTGGCATCCTGTGAGATGAAAAACCAGATGATCATGGCAAGAAGCCTTCCTGTCGAAGTAACAAACGGTACCCTTGAGGGAGATATTGCACCGGGCGATATCACATTCTACCGCCTGCAGTCCACTTCCGACAATAAGCTGCGCGCGTATGTGGCACAGGGAGAAGTCCTTCCGGTTGCAACCCGTTCGTTCGGAAGCATTGGCGTATTTGCCATTCATGAGATGGGACGTTTCTACCGTCACGTTCTGATCGAGAAGAATTATCCGCATCACGGAGCGGTTGCATTCGGACATTACGGAAAGGCTCTGTTTGAGGTATTTAAGTATATTGGGGTTCCGATGGAGGACATCAATTACAACCAGCCGGCATCTCTGCCTTATCCGACGGAGAATCCGTTCGCATAAAGAAAAATAATATGGGAATAAGCACCAGCTTGGGCCTGTAGATGTCTGCAGGTTAAGCTGGTGCTTTTTAAATGGGAGTTTCATCCCAAAGATACCCAGTGAAACAGGAAAACTAAAATCATTTGGCAGGTAATTCATCCGGCAGCAATACAGAAAATGACAACAGTTCAACTGTGACACCGGCTCCGGAACCACAAAAACCGGAGACAAAACCCGTCACCATAGTTACAAGAGTCCGGACAACCAAAGGAAAACGGACACTGACATGGACTCCGGTGAATGGGGCGGACGGATACAGTGTTTACACATCCGTATGCAACGGCAAAAATAATTTTAAGAAACAGAAGGAGACGGTAAACGGTACAAAGTAAAATTTCAGATTTTCAAAAAAAGAAAAAGTATGGTATTATAAAACCGGCATCACGGATGCCGGTTCTATAATAAAAATCTGAGGTGATTGTACAATGAAACAGGAAAATTATATACGTGGCATGATAATGATCATTTTGTCGGCATTCTTTTTTGCGTGTATGAATGTGAGTGTGCGGCTGGCGGGAGATCTGCCGTCCGTACAGAAAAGTTTTTTTCGGAATCTGGTAGCTGCATTTTTTGCGGCAATTATTCTTATCAAAAATCATACAGCACCTAAGGTGGAAAAAACACAGTGGGGTTCACTGTTTTTACGCTGTGCATTTGGGACACTTGGAATTCTTTGTAATTTCTACGCGATTGATCACCTGCTGGTGGCAGATGCTTCTATTTTAAATAAATTATCTCCCTTTTTTGCAATTATTTTTTCCTTCCTGTTATTAAAAGAAAGGATAAAACCAGCTCAGGCAATGTGCGTTATACTTGCATTTGTCGGCTGTTTGTTTGTGGTAAAACCGGGGTTTGAAAATGCACATCTGATCCCTGCGCTTATTGGCGTATGCGGAGGACTGGGTGCAGGAATCGCATATACAATGGTGCGGAAGATGGGTACACACGGAGTAAAGGGACCGGTCATTGTGTTTTATTTTTCCTGCTTTTCCTGTATTATTGTGATACCGTGGATCGTATTTCATTATCAGCCGATGTCACTGCGGCAGTTGTTGACGCTGCTTCTTGCGGGACTTTTTGCAGCGGGAGGACAGTTTACGATCACCGCAGCATATACCTATGCACCCGCCGGAAAAATTTCTATTTTTGATTATTCACAGATTATTTTTGCAACATTACTTGGATTTCTTTTATTCGCGGAGATTCCGGATCGATACAGTCTGATAGGATATGGATTGATCATTCTGGCTTCACTGGGAAATTTTCTGTATAACTGGAAACACAAAGATTAAAGGAGTATTCACATGTCGATTATTTCATTTCGG
>ERZ836939.4135-NODE-4135-length-11270-cov-2.671155_pt1 | contig 11270 bp, 7 predicted proteins | sample MGYA00519912_ERZ836939 | MGnify/ENA primary metagenome ERZ836939 (study PRJEB31850, sample SAMEA3708810) | human gut metagenome | biome: human gut; feature: human-associated habitat; material: faeces | place: China | collected 2014 ... | reverse complement strand
AAAATTTTATCTATTGTATTCCCTTTTGGGGCATATCTTTATTTTCTATTTTATTTCCATCTAAATCTCTTAATTGATTATCTCCTTCTTCTCCGTATTTTACTTCTGTTTTCGTCATTTTTTTATCCTTTTGATTTTTTACTTTTCTTTCTATACTTATATATTTTTGTGCCTGCTTTGCTTTCTGATCAGAACATGATCTTAGTAAAAAGCTCATGCAGCTTAATAAAACCAGTAGTCCAACTGCTATGATCAAAAATTCTTTCTTCTGTTTTCTATCCATAAAAAATCTCCTTTCCTACTTTGAAATGATCCAAAATGGTCCTCCTGCATCTGCTCCACTTCTTGCTTCATTATATACAATATTAAAATCCCATGCTTTATTTCTCGCTTTACTGCCACAATCAGCAACTAGGATTTTCCCATCGCTTGTCATACCTCTTAGTACTATATAATGCCCACCGTTTGTGAAATGTCCCTTTGCCATGATTGCAACAACCAGCTTCTTTTCTGATAATGCCTGACTTAATGCTGATCGATTTTTTCCAATTCCTTTACATTTTAAATGATACTGCTTGGCTAATGCTGGAATCACAGAATGTGACCATCCTGATCCTTTTACATAATATCCATGTTTAGCTCCCCACTGGCATGTCGTTAATGGACTGACTTTCTTTGAAAGTGTACTGATACAGATTGCCATGCTTGTAGGACCGCATCCTGCAGCACCAACCGTATTTCCTCCGAAATCTGTGCCACCCCATCTTGGATCGGCCTGTGAATAATACACTACATCAACTCCACCATTGCCGGACAACATGGTAGTTCCGCCTACATTATTATATGTATAATATCTCATGACTAACTGGGCATGTTCTGGTGTTCCTTTCGCTCCTTCTGGCATTCTTGTCCGACTGTATTCCTGACTTAATGCAAGTGTATAAACACCACCATGTTGATTGATCCATGTGATCCATCCTGACATTCCGTAATTATATCCTTGAAGTGCTACCATAATTCTTCCAATGTCATATGGATTTTCAACCTTTGCTGCCTTTAGGGCATCTCTTAGTTCCTGAACTCCAGCGTTAATCGAACATTCTCCATGCCCTTTCGGAATTCCGCCTGGGCTATGACTATGTCCACCATTATTATTTTTTGTTTGGATACAGTATAATCCATATGATCCTTCCGCTGCTTGCATTGGGTCTGGCTCTGCTCCTCCAGATTCCTGCATCATCAACGCTAATGCTAAATCTGTATATTCTCCAATCTTATACTGATCACAATATTTTTGTACCATTGGTCTCCATTTTTCTACTTCTGGACTTAAGCTTGCTGACTGTGTATTTTGATTTTCTATCGTAACTCCTGCAGAAAATATAACAATCACTAACAAAATGGGTAATAATATACAAAACAGTGGAAGCAATGCTGGCAGGATCATCCCCATTGCAGCAATGATCTGTATTTTTATTTTAGACAGAATCATATTCATTGGTACTGATGCAACTGTTTTTGCGATTTCTTTTCCCTCTTCTTCATCTCCCTGCACATACAACATACTGCTCTTTACCAAATTTAATCCTGCCATTTTTCTTTGGTAGACACTCTGTTTCTTCACATCTTTTGCTATTTTTACAATCTTTTTTTCTATCTTCTGATCTGCCTTGGATGTAATCTTCCCATAAATTCCTTTTGCTCTTTGTAGAATTCCTGTTTTTCTTTCTTTTGGAATTTTACGATTTCTAATTGTATTTCTTTTTTGAGGGATGGATGGATTTTTCTTCTTTTTATAAGATTTTCTTCCCTGATGACTGACCCACTGCGCATAAAGTTCTTCTTTCATTCTCTCGTCTTTATTGATCCGATTTAAGATTTCTTTTGCAAATTTTTCTTGATCTGTCTGAGATAATCCAGAAAGAAGTTTCTTTCCTGGATGCTTTGCATCATGATTTTTGATCAGCTGTAGGATTTTTTGCACAGTAAGAAATGTCTTTTTCCCTTGTTTTACAGCTTTGACTCCGATTCTTGCTCCTTTTGATGTCACTGATCCTGCAATCATCAATCCCTGAACCATCTCTTTTTCCATTGGATCATCTGTTTTTTTGATTCCATCTTTGATCGTATTTTTTACAAATTGTTTTCTTGCTGTTGTCTTTAACTCTGATTTTTCTGTTTTATTCAGCTTTAGTTCACTCTTATGTGTTTTTAGCTTCATCCAATCTCCTACCTTATTTCCTCAAAACTGTTGGTATTATAAAGTTGATACAACTTTTTCTCTGCCTCTGTTCCATTCTTTCTATCCAAATAATTATTAAGTGGCATAATGTTTTTCCCAAACTTTAATAATCCTTGACCATATTCGCTATTGGTAACATAGCTTAACTGGGCATTGGTAATATCTACAGTACGAAGTAAGGTTTCTCGATCCGTTGGTGCCTGCTTTGCAAGATAGACAAATTCAGAATTGGCCAACATTTCTTTTCCTTCTTCAGATCGTAGAACTGTATCTACATTTTGTGTAATCACAGTACAGATTCCCATATACTGTCGGTACTCCTTCCAAAACTTCTGCAGGTATCCGGCCGAAAACGGATCAAGCAAAAGATTATGAATTTCATCAATATAGATTCTTGTTGCTTTTCCTAGTTCATAATTCTTCTTAATTCTGGCTTTGATGTGCTCTAGTGTGATCAATAATCCCATTCCTCGAAGAGCTTCTCCAAGATCAGCCAAGCCAAATCCAACTACACGGCTTGACATATCTACATTCGATTGATGGGAAAAGATATCAAGTGATCCACTAACAAAGCGTTCAATTGACAGATTCAAAGTCTGTGCTTCTTTCTCTGGCATTCTTTCCAATTCTTTTGCAAAGTCAACCATTGTACGCTGTTCTTTTTCTGCTCCTGAAATGATAACTCCGTACATCATTCGAACGGCACGATCGATCAGGGAACAATCAACTCCACTTAAATTCCCCATCGTTGCCTGCTGACAGATTCCATAGGCAAGATCTACTTTCCCACCAATCACCTTTTCGGGACTGCTTTTTAATTCATCCATATTCACTTCAAATGGATTGACATAAATATCACTACTGGATGTAATATTCAAAAATTCACCTTTCATTAATTCGCAGACATCCCGATATTCATTTTTCGGATCTAGCAAGAAAAAATCATCTTCCGAACCAATAAAAGTTTGTACAATCTCTCCTTTATTAAAGAAGCTCTTTCCTGATCCTGATGTTCCAAAGACAAAGCCATGGGGATTTTGCAAATTTTTTCGATCTCCACGCACAATATTCTTTGAAATCTGATTTACTCCATAAAAGCAACCTTCCTGGCACATTTCCTGTGTAGAAAATGGGACAAGTGAAGCAACTCCATTGGTAAGCATTGCCCTTAATGTCTTGATCTGACGGACTCCAATCGGTAATGCAGTATTTAACCCTTCTCTTTGCTGACAGTACAGAGTTTCTAAAACAATTCCAAATCGACTGGCCGCATTGATCAATGATAAGGTATTTGATTCTAATTCTTTCTTTGTATCAGCTGTTGTAATAATCGTGACGCTGGTATAAAACATTTCCTGATCCATCTTTTGTAAAGAATTTAAGACACTTTCGACCTCATCATGTTCCTGACGTTTCTCCCATGTAATATCTGTGGAAAATTCGCCTCTCTTGTTTCGCTGACGTTGCTGTTTTGAAATATCTCCTTCAACACCCATTAGTTTATTGGCAACAAATTTTGCGGAAACCTCTTTCGGTACTGGGATTACATCCACTGTAAATGTCAGATGTTGCGAAAGATCCATAATATCTCTTACAAAATTATCTAATAATCCAGAAGGAAAATCTTTGACAAACAGAACTCTTGAAAATTTTCCTTCATCCTCAATAAAATCTTCCTTATAAGAGAGCTTCACATTACAGATGGTATTGAAATAATTCTTACCTTTTTTAATTTCACCCCATGTTAGTTGAAATTCTTCTTCCTTTCCCATGCGATAAAAATCATGCAGTGATTTTAATCGATCAATGGCATCCATAGCTGTTAATTTACTCCCAAATCTTCGAAAGGACTCTTCCAGATCATTCTCTAATGTTCGATAATATTCCATGGCTTTCTTATAATCTTCGGTCTGATGGAGAATCGTAAGAATCATATCTAGTTCAATTCCTTGTTTTCCTTTGGAAATCCTGTCATCTAACAATTCGTTATAAGTTTCTCTCCATATGTCAAATTCGTCATTCTTCAGATCAAAAAGTGTCGTTTCTCGGAACTTTTGCATGTCTTTGTTCTTATTTTGTAAGGTCCATTTAAAACTAGTTCCCATCGAATTTAAAAATTTGCACCATGATAAAATCTTTCCTTCTTTTTCTTCCTCATCTAAAGTTGCAAAAGGAACATCCTCAAACCGATAAGCCTTACTATAGGAAGCTTTTTCTCCTCTTTTTCTTTTTTTCGGTGTATGACAAAACACTCCATTCTTCGCAATAGCAGTAATATCTATCGTCTGTTGAATACTTTTTGGTATTTTATAGACTGGAAGATCTTCTTTCGTTAACTGATCAATTTCTTCGTATTCAAATAATGGCATTCGTTGATTCCTCCATAAAAAAATAGATGGGACTCTCATGAGTCCCACCCGTTGATCTTATCGTTCCATATTTTTTTCTTTTTTGTGATTTAGAAATGTTGCTTTCTCTAATTGAAAATCTGGACCTTTTACCTCATACACTTCATTTGATAAAAATTCTGATGGCTCTACAACTTGATAATTTACCTCTAATACTGCTTCTTTTAAAGCAAATAAATCCAATGGTTCTTCTACAAAACTCTGATCCACAATCAATACTTCATGGATGGAACTTGGCAAAACGTAATACCCATTTGGAAATTCCTTTTTTAAATCTTTCTGCACCTGTGGATACAAAATTGTAGATGCTCCATTTAATCCCACTTTATTCGTTAATGTATACACCTGCCATTCGTCATTTTTATCGGCTCTAATCTCGTGTCCTAATGGTATTTGCCCAGTATTTTGAAGGCTATCTTGGATGGTTGTCAGATTTTCGAAGCTTACAGGAAATAATTTTTCTGTGTTCTTCATGGACAGCTGATATAATTGTTCTTCATTCAATCCAATATTCTTTGCCATTTCATTGTTGATTGGCATACTTCCTACTCCGAATTCATTTTTAAATGCAATCAAGCGATATTCTACCAAAAAATCTCCGACTTGCCGACAAGGACTAGTAAAAAACTTGTTATGATTTTTTTCCGCATTCACTATTCGAAAGAAAATTCGATCTTTGAATGAATCCCTAAATTTCGTACTGACACCATTCGAAAGTTCATTTACCGTTTCCTGCAAAAAAGAATTAATACTTGCATCACCTCTACAATATCTTTCATATAAATCCTTAAAGTAGACCATCACTGGCATATCCACTAATGCTCCACTATCTTTAAAAACTAAACCTTCTATCGGAACTCCATTATTTTTTTGCTGCCATGTTTTTGAAGATACCACCATCTCCTCTGATACGTATTCTCTTATATGAAGCTCTACATATTGAGTGAACTGGCTATATGTCATCATTTGGTGTTTCCTCCTTCTTTTGTTCTTCAATTTTTTTTGAAATTTCACTGAAATATTTTTTCTTCTTTTCTGGATTTCTTACTTCTACTTCAATTACCATTTCTTCTTCCTGATTCATAAATGCTCCTTTCATCAAAAATGAGGTATCAAAAGCTGATACCTCATTCTTACTTTTTGTTATTTTTTCTTCTTTTTATAGATCATTACTGCTGCAATTCCTGCAAGGATGATTGCCACTGCATATGGAGTTGCATTTGTCATATCCCCTGTTTTTGGCATATTGCTATTGGTTCCATGACTGCTAGAAGGTGTTGATGGTGTTGAAGTTCCTGGTGTTGTTTTTGTTGTTTTTGGTACTTCAACCGTCACCTTGGCTTCCCCACGTTTACATTAGCTTTATTGGTTAATGTTTTCCCAAGTGCTCCTTTTAGAACTTTTGCCTCATAAGTGACAGTCACTTCTTCTCCGTATCTTAGTGTTGGGATTTTTACTTCCATCTTATTGCCATCTACATTGATAGTATAATCTGTAATTCCCTCTACTTTAATACTATTTTCATCTAATTTCATTCCATCTGGAATCTGATCTCTGATCACCACATTTTTTGAAATTGTATTTTCTTTTTTCAGTCCAACTTTTACTTTATATTTTACTGTGTCTCCCACTTTATACCTCTTCTGATCTGCATCTTTCGTGATCGTAACATCCTGTTTCTTTACATCCACTGTATTATCCGCTTCTACTTCTTCTGCATTATCCCCCTTTGTGATCGCAGTATTTTGATAAGTTCCAGTCTTTGTAAAATTCACCTGATATGTTACCTGCAGTTCATCCTGGCTTGTCATATTTCTTCCTGTTTCGATTGAAAACTCATTTGCATTTGCAATAATCTTACAATCCTTTGTAATATCTTCTTTATTTAATATAACTGCAATGCTATCTGGAATGATATTGATTCCATCCCCTGTTACAAAGTAATCTTTTACAACTACATTTTTTGCTGTTGCATCAGATTTCTTTTCTTTAACAGTTAAAGTATAAGTTCCTGTATTTCCGACTGCATATTCGTGCTTGCCAGAAGATTTTTTGATGCTCAATTCTGGTGTAATTTCTTTCACTTCTACCACATTGTTTGCCTGATCTTCGTTTGTATTATCTGCCTTACTTACTGCAGTATTGGTATACTGTCCTTCTTTTTCAAAGTTTACCTGATAATCGATGACCAACTTATCCTCATCAGTAAGATCTTTTCCAGTTTCAATCTTAAATTGATTTCCTTCTACATTGATCTTGCATTCCTGTGTGATATCTTCCTTGTTTAATAAAACTTTCAGGCTTGATGTATCATATTTCACACCTTCCTGCTGTACAAAAGTATCAGTTACAACAACATTTTTTGCAGTCAGATTTTCTTTTGTCTGTTTTACAATCAACTCATAGGTTCCATTTTCACCAACATTGTACTGTGTCTTATTTGATTTTTTCGTGATTTCTAAGGTAGGTGCTTTCATTTTCACATCGGCATCATCCTGTCCACCACCAGATGGTATCAATTCATCGTCCTTGATCAAATCTCCGTTTGTATTTTTTGTTGCTGGAACACTGAATGTATTTTTCAGATCTGTGGATAATGCTGCCTCATCTGTGATCGTAGCTTCATAGGTAACAATCATCTTATCTGTCCAATTGGTCATTTCCTTATATGGAGAAATTCCGATACATGGAATATCTGAATTGTTCATATTATATGGTGTCTGAATACTAAATCCTGATCCATTCTCTGCATAAGTAATATCAAGATTACTTGTTACATCTTTTCCTGCAACTAAAACTGCAACTGATCCTTCTTTGATTTCCAATCCTTTTGATTGTACTTCATCTTTTAACAGTAAATCTCTCATAAAGGTTCCAGGATTGCGATTGATAATGACTACCTTGTATCCAACACTGTCTCCCACTTTATATTTGCTGCTTGGTGCTGTTTTTTCTACATCGATTTTTGGAGAATTTACATAAACCTGCTTTGCATCTTTCTTTTCTGGAATACCTGCAGCAATTGTTGTGGCTGTATTATCAATTACAGTACCATTGCTGGCTGTCAATGCTTTTGCATCATACTCAATGGTGATTGTTTTTCCAAATGGTAACGCATAATCTCCTTTTGACTTTAGAACCCATCCATTGCCAACTTGCTCGATCGTATAGTTTTCTGCATCGATTCCACTCACTTTTACACTAGAAAAGTCAAACGCTACAGAATCTGGAAGAGATTCATCTCGGATCACAAAATAAGCTGTATCTGCTTCCTCATTTGTGTTGCTTACTTTCACGGTATAATGAATGATATCGTTAACCTGATGTTCATAACGATTCACACTTTTTACAATGTTAAGTCCTGGTGTCTGATCCATTGTTGTGCTTAAATGAATTTCTGTCTCTGGACGATTTGTGATAGAATTCACTCCATTGATTTCCACATAAGCCACATTATTTTCTTTTAAGACTGTCTTATCTTCAGAATAATGTCCATGTTTTTCCCAGGTTTCTTTCAATGTCTGCATTTGTTCTTCCGTTACATCGGTAGGAATATCCATCTGCACATTGATCTCCATGGTATACGCTGCATTTTTATAGAAGTCTTTGTTATTTTTAGGATCTTTTAAGGATGCCACAACATGATTTCCTGCTGTTGTAATATCAAACCATTCTGATACATCATTTCCCTGATCATTGATGACTTTCACAGAATTGATCTTCATACATTCTTCAATCTCATCACGGAACACAAAGCTGTCATAAGGTTCTGTGGCATTTTGAGCAATCTTTTGTGTGACTGAATAGGTCCAGTTACTTCCAAGGTCTCTCACATTATTTTTTATAACCTTTGATTCATCCTGATCAGAAACAGTTTTCTTTGGTCCTTCAATGTTTGTCTTTACCTGATTTGTTGGAAGATTTTTTCCATCGATGATGGTCTTTGCGCTATTATTTTCGGTAATTGTATTTTCTGTTTCTTTGTAATGCCCATGTTCTTTCCATGTATTTCTGAGTTCTTCCATCTGGCTTTCTGTTGCACCGTCTGGAATATTCATCTGCACATTGATTTTTAATCGATATACCGTATTTTTATAGAAATTGGCATTTTTACTATTCTTTAGTTTCGCTACAACTTTATTTCCATTGCTTGTGATCTTAAACATAGAAGTTACATCTGTGACTTTCGCCTCTGCATTTTCTGCTTCGACTCGAATGGAATTAATTTTCATGCAACTTTCTATCTGATCTTCAAAACTGAAATTATCATAGTAAAAATTGGATGGCATGTTAGATGGAATAGACTGTTCTACGGTATAAGTCCAATTTCCCCCTAGATGTTCTACGGTGTTTTCTTTCACATCTTTCTCATCTTGATCTGTAACGGTTTTTACTGGGGATGATGGCTCAAACTCTGTCATAGACTGTCCAGTTCCTACATACTGTTCCTGATTTGTTGGCCCATCTGGTCTGATACGTCCAAAAGTATAAACAAATGAACTGTCTTCAAAGATAAATCCAACGGCTGTTTTGGCTTCTCCGCTATAATTGATATCATTATCCGCATAATAGAAATTTTTATTTCCATTTTTCAAATAACTTAATGTTGTATTATTTGATACATACTGTCCATCAATCTTTGATGCAGATACACCAATATACTGTCTAGTATCAATATCTGTGAGAGTAACATTAGATTTTAAAGTAACTTTCTGGCTTGTTCCTGCTTTATAAAAAGTATTGTTCACTGTCATTTCTTCAATAGCAATATATGCTGCGTCTGTGATTCCTGATCCAAGCGCAATATAACCATTCTGATTTTTATATTTCTCGATTCCTGTGATTGTTCTTACGAGATCAACCTTTACCCAGTGTCCATTACTTCCATCAGAATTACACTGATAGACGGTAAGATCTGAAATTTTAATCTGAATATTGTTCGCTGTATTCTTGCTTGTTTTAAACCAAGTGTATTTTTTCATAAAAGCTGGTAATCCCAAGTTTTCTCCATTAAATTTGCTTGGAGCTGCACACTTTGTTCCTTTCATTACAGTTACTTTCGTTGCACTTGTTTTTTGCAATTTGAATCCATAAGAAGCATCTACTTTGAGTGCCTTACTTTTATCCGATTCATAACTTGAGAATCGATGCGTCATCTGATCCCCATTTTTATCGGTATTTTGCCACTTATTTTTTGTACTGTCATTCTCTGTGATCTTATAAGCATTTCCCATACTCGTCTGTGCTGAGACTTGCTTTATCTGATTCAAACCAATATTATTCAGACACATTACAGCCGTCGCTATAATGCATGCAATTTTTCTCGAAATTCTTTTTAATTTCGATAAGATATTGTGTTTTTTCATGTTTCTTCTCCTTTTTAATGCATTAAAAAAGCACCTCCTTCGGTGCATTGTTTCTGATCTGTATTTTGGGTGGACCACGCTGACACATAATTTTTCCCTCCTTTTGGGTACAAAAAAAGCAGATATACTAAACATATATCTACTCTTTTTGTTTCACTTATTGTATTTGTGGTGCGATTCCAATTGTTCCTGCCATTAACTGTTCACTCACTGCATAATAGATCACAGGTTTTTGATTCTTATATCCTACAATCTTAATACCTAAGTATGACAAATCTCTGGAACTTTTATAGGTTGGTGCAAATTTGCCTGTCTGGCCGGACTTAATTTTTCCTTCATAAGTTGTTGGATCATTACAATCTGGTGTTGGGGTATTGCGTAGATCACCTGTTGTTGCTGTGATGTAATACAATGTGATTCCATTCTTTGCATGATACCATTGCCACTGATTATCACTTTCCGTTTCCATATAGTAACTGATCCAGCCATAATATCCTTGTCCATGACCACTTGTTGCATTCATAAATGCACGTCCACTGCTTGTCTCAATGATTGTCTTCGAATCATCATACTCCATTCGTGCTTCATTCATCTGCTTTTCTACTGCCAATAAATTGATTGGATCATCAAAGCCTGGAACTCTTCCTGTATATTTCTTTCCATCTGCCGTTGTATACTGTGCTTTTTTCGTGTTTTGATCTTTTTTATTGCTCTTTTTGTTGTATGCACTGTATTTCACAGATTTTATATATTTTCCTTTTTTATTATACAAAGATATTTTTGCTGTTGCATTTCCTGCAGGTCGTTTCATCTGAACCTTAAATGAGCCTTTTACTCTGCTTGCTTTTGTTTGATAGCTTTTATGATTCATGGTAACTTTAATTCGATATCCTGGTCTTGCATACCCTTTGATCATTTTATTTTTTGTTGAAAACTTTTGAACCTTTATGGATTTTGTTAATACATGGATTTTTTTCTTTGAAATATATCTCTTTCCTCGATATACCTTGATATAAAAGCTCTTTCCAACACTTTGTTTTGGAATCCTTAAGCGGAAATTTCCTTTACGATCTGCTTTTGTTTGGTACTTCTTTTTGCCTATTTTGGCTTGAATCCGATATCTCTTTTTTGTTTTTCCCTTGATCACTTTATTGTTTTGATAGACAGGATTCACTTTGATCTTCTGATTTGCTGCACAAACATTGATCGGTACAGCCATACAAAGACACATTACTAAAATAAAGAATCGTTTCA
>ERZ836939.4134-NODE-4134-length-11272-cov-3.020683_pt1 | contig 11272 bp, 10 predicted proteins | sample MGYA00519912_ERZ836939 | MGnify/ENA primary metagenome ERZ836939 (study PRJEB31850, sample SAMEA3708810) | human gut metagenome | biome: human gut; feature: human-associated habitat; material: faeces | place: China | collected 2014 ... | reverse complement strand
TATGATTGTTAGATAATCCTCTGACGGGATTTTCCAATACAAAAGAGGCTGTGGCAAAATGATTAACCATTTTGCCACAGCCCCCCTTCTTTTTTCTTTTTATTTGACTTCCTGAATGATCGGAAGGATCATCGGTCTGCGTTTGGTACGTTCGAAGAAGTACTTGCCGAGGGAGTCTCTGATCTGAGTCTTGATGGCGTTCCATTCGGTGACGTTGCCTGCTTCGCAGCGGTCGAGGATGGATTCGATGCGGTCTTTGGCTTCGGTCAGGAGGCCTTCGCTGTCTCTGACGTATACGAAGCCTCTGGAGACGATGTCCGGGCCTGCGAGGACCTGGTTGCTGCCTTTTTCGAGGGCGATGACGACGATGACGACGCCGTCCTGAGCAAGCTGCTGGCGGTCTCTGATGACGATGTTTCCTACGTCGCCTACGCCTAAGCCGTCAACGAATACGGCACCTGCCTGGACTTTGCCATTGATCTTCGCACTGCGGTTGGTGAGTTCGAAGACGGAGCCGTTTTCTCCGATGAGGATGTTCTGTTTCTTGACGCCAAGGCTTTCAGCGAGTTCTGCGTGGCTGCAGAGCATGCGGTATTCGCCATGGACGGGAATGAAGAATTTCGGATGGACGAGGGAGAGCATGGTTTTCAGGTCTTCCTGGGATCCGTGGCCGGAAACGTGGACGCGTGTGTTGTGGCTGGTGACGACGTGTGCGCCGAGACGCATGAGGTTGTCGATGGTGCGGCCTACGCTGTTTTCGTTGCCCGGGATCGGGGATGCAGAGATGATGACGGTGTCGCCGGCATGAATCTGTACCTGACGGTGGCTGCCGTCTGCCATGCGGGAGAGGCCTGCCATCGGTTCGCCCTGGCTTCCTGTGGTGAGGATGCAGATGCGGTCGTCTCTGTAGCGGTTAAGTTCTTCCGGTTCAATGAATGTGCCTTCCGGCGCTTTGAGGTAGCCCATTTCACGGGCGATGCCTACGACATTGACCATGGAACGGCCGAAGACGCAGACTTTTCTCTTGAATGCCAGAGCGGCATCGACTGCCATCTGGATACGGGATACGTTGGATGCGAATGTGGCAAGGATAATGCGGCCCTTGGCGTCGGCGTAGGAGCTCATGAGAGACTTGGCGACGACGGCTTCGGACGGGGTGTAGCCCGGGTTCTGTGCATTGGTGGAGTCAGCGCAGAGGGCAAGTACGCCTCTGTGGCCGAGCTCAGCCAGTTTGTACATGTCGGTCTGTTCTCCATCGACCGGTGAATGGTCGAATTTGAAGTCGCCCGTGTGGACGATGGTGCCGACCGGGGTCCTGAGGTAGATGCCGCAGGAATCCGGAATGGAATGGCAGACGTGGAAGAATCCGAATTTGAACGAACCGGCTTTGAATTCGTCCCCGGACTTCACGACGTGCAAATCAGCGTCATTGACTTTCGCTTCCTTGAGCTTGCCTTCGATGAGGCCGCAGGTGAGGCGTGTCGCATAGACTGGCGCTTTGACATCCCTTAAAAGATAAGACAGGGAGCCGATGTGATCTTCGTGACCATGGGTGATCAGAATCGCCTTGACCTTGTCTCTGTTCTCAATCAAATAGCTGAAATCGGGGATGACGATGTCAATCCCCGGCATGGTTTCATCAGGAAATGCCATGCCTGCATCAATTACGATAATTTCGTCGTCGTAACGGAAGACAGTCATGTTCTTTCCGATTTCCCCTAGTCCTCCTAAGGGAATAATTTGTAATCTGGTTTTGGACAAGAAAAATACCTCCTGTGTGATTTTGTTTCATGCATATGTGGTGTTCCGTATCATAAGCTGAATCAATCGATCAAAAAAACATTTTAAAAACTTATATAGATAAAAAAATAAGCCGTTCCATAGTCGTTACTCCTATTATAACACAAGGCATGCAGAGCGATAGTAGAAGAAAAATGAAATTGGAGATTCATTTTCATTCCCATCTGCGCAAATCTATACCCTTTTCGAAATTTCTGTCATGCGGATTTTTCCTGTTTTTATGTTAGAATAGAGGTATCACATTATAGGTTTACAGTAAAGGAGACAGTATGGGAGATTTCAAGGCAGGCAGCACCAACGCGGTCGTATTGGCAGGGATGTGTACGGCTCTGGCCGTAGTCCTTTCTATGATTGGGCTCTACATGCCGCTTTTTTCCACTATCGTATTTCTTTTGATCCCTCTTCCGATCGCATACCTGGGGATGCGCGAGGGGATCCAGTGGTCGGTCATCGTCACGAGCGGGATCCTGATCCTGGACTCGGTTTTCTTCGGCATCGTTTCTGCCGCTTTCCTCTGCGCGATTTTCGGGATCCTGGGCATCGTGATGGGGATCTGCTACAAGCATAAGATTGCGGCGTGGAAGGCGCTGATTGCAGGCGCCGTCGTCGTTCTCATCGCACTTGTCGCCGAAGGGCTGGCAGCGCTCTATGTCCTGGGGATTTCCTCTCCGATTTTAGGCGGGGAAGGTTTCACGCAGATGGAGCAGTCGATGAATGAGATGCTTCCGTCCTTCTATTCGGGCGAAGCGCTGACGCAGGCGCAGGAACGCGTCGATGTCATGATGGAATCCATCAGGAAATCCATTCCCTTTGCCATGGTGGCAGCGTCCTTCTTCTATTCCTGGGCGTCCATGACGCTTGGCAAGATGATTTTCCAGAAGATGGGCATCAAGGATATCCCGATGCTTCCGGCTCTGGAACGCTGGGAAATGCCAAGACCGGTTCTTTATGTGTACATCGCTGTCGTCGTGGCAGGATATTTCTTGAAGCCGCAGGGCATGATGGACTATGTCCTCTACAATGTGGAAGTCGGCTGCGTCCTGATCTTCTGGCTGCAGGGGCTTGCGACGCTCTGGTGGATGCCGCACAAGTATCCGAGGGTCCGTCCCTTCCGCGTGCTGATCGTTCTGCTGTCCTTCTTCGTGGGACTTTTCCAGATGATGATGGTCTTCCTTGGAATGGCGGATATGGCGGTCAACTACCGTAAAAAAAGAAATTATCAATAAGAAGTGGAGATGAAGGGGGCTGTCTTGTAGGAAACTATGGATCAGCGCCCTTTTATTTGCATTTGGGGTGCTTTTCAGGTACGATTATAGATATCAGAAGGGATAGGGAAACTATCCACGCTGGTATGAGCCGCGGCTCAAAAAGGTATAAAAGGGGGAAGCAAATGCTCGGTGATATTTGGGTTTATAAGAAAACCAGCCGGATCTACGTGACGCTGCTGCTTTTGGCAGTCATCATGCTGGCGACCCAGAACTGGCAGCTCGGTGTCCTTCTTTTCATCATCGTCGCAGGATGCATCGTCTATACGAAACGGTGCGACCTCACGCAGGAAAAGAAGCTGATGAAGTACCTGGACGATCTGTCGGCTGGCGTGTCGGCCGGGACTGTCTATGCCGTCAAGAACCTGCCTATCGGGATTGCGATGATGGACAGCGGCAAGGAGCTCGTCTGGACGAATGGCGTATTCCGGAGCTGGCTGGGAGATGATGCGCAGGAAGGCGCAAGTCTCCAGGACCTGATCACAGGTCAGAAAATTTCGAAAATATGGGGCAAGACCGGATGGTTCGACTGCCATGCCAATGGCACGTTCTTCCGCGTTTTCCATAAGTACGTGTCTGACACGGAAGGTATGGAAGACCCCTTCATGGTGCTCTACTTCATGGACCGCACCGATGTGGAAGTGGCTGTGCGCGAATGCGCTGACGCACGCCCTGTTTTCTGCATCATCCGCATCGACAACATGAGCGAAGTCACTTCCGAAATGACGGACGTGGAACGCTCCTCGCTTTTGAGCGATGTCACGGAAAAAGTCCTCTCTTACTTCAATGAGAGGGACGGGTTCATCAAGCAGTACAATAATACGGATTTCGTCGCATGCATTTCGCATAAGGCGCTTGTGGAAATGATGGAGCATAATTTCGATATCCTCGATACCGTACGTGCCATCCATACCGTCAACCGCATTCCTGTGACGCTTTCCATCGGCGTCGCGCAGATTGACGATACCTTTGCCAAACAGTATGACGAAGCGCAGGTTTCCTTAGACCTCGCTCTTGGCCGCGGCGGTGACCAGGCCATCGTCAGGATCGGCAAGGACACGAAAGCATTCGGCGGCAAGGCACCGACCTCTGTCAGCTCGACAAGAGTCAGGGTCAGAGTCGTTGCCCAGGCGCTCAAGGAAATCATCGAAGGCGCAGACCTCGTCCTCGTCATGGGACATAATCACGAAGACTTCGATGCGCTCGGATCCGCTGTGGGCGTCACCCACCTCGCGCGTTCCTCGCACATCGAGACGCATATCGTTCTTTCCAAGGAAAGAGACACCTGCCGCAAGATGGCAGAAGCCATCGAAAAGAGCGGCGAAGTCGAAGGCCTCATCATCGATGCCGGTGAAGCGAAGAGCCTTGTCACAGACAAGACCGTCCTCGTCGTCGTCGATACCCACATTCCGGAACTCGTGGCAGCGCCTGAGCTCCTGAAGAAGGTCAAGAAGAGAGTCGTTATCGACCATCACAGAAGAGCGAAGAGCATCATTGAAACGCCTCTTCTGACATACATGGAACCATCCGCATCGTCCGCATCCGAGCTCGTCACCGAACTCATCCAGTACTATGGCGGCGATGAGGAAATGAATGAAATCGAAGCATCCTGCCTCTATGCAGGCATCGTTGTCGACACGAAGAGCTTCACCGTGCAGACGAGCGTCCGCACCTTCGACGCGGCAAGTTACCTCCGCCGCTGCGGTGCGAACACGCAGCTCGTCCACGGGCTCTTTGCCGAAGACATCGGTTTCATCCAGAAGAAAGCGCAGATCCTTGCCCAGATGAAAATCGCCCACGGGTGCATCGCCGTTGCCGAATGCCCCAAGGACGCAGAAGAATCACAGATTCTGGCGGGACAAATTGCCGATTACCTTGTCACCGTGAAGGAAATCAGGGCCAGCTTCGTGTTCTACCACGCAGAAAAAGGTCTCTGCATCTCCGCCCGGTCTGACGGGTCCATCAATATGCAGGTCATCATGGAAGCCGTGGGAGGCGGCGGTCACCAGACCGTAGCCGGCGCCCAGGTCGGAGATGAAGCCGATCAGGAAGCCATCACCAAGACGCTCATCCAGGAGGCCGAAAAACAAATAGAGGAGGAAAAAGAATGAAAGTAGTATTACTGCAGGACGTCAAGAAAATGGGGAAAAAGGGAGACGTCATTGAAGTCTCCGACGGCTACGGCCGCAACGTACTCATCCGCAAAGGCCTCGGCGTAGAAGGCACACGCCAGAACCTCAATACAGCAGCACAGCGCCAGGAAGCCAAGGAATTCAAGAGCCAGGTCGCTGCCGATGAAGCAGTCATCATGGCTGCCCAGCTGAAGAAAGTCAAAGTCGTCATTAAAGTACAGTGCGGCGAAGACGGAAGAGTCTTCGGCTCCGTCACAGGAAAAGACATCAGCGAAGCCCTTCAGACTCAGTACAAATTCAAACTCGACAAGAAAAACATCCGTCTCGAAAGCCCGATCAAAGCTACAGGCGAATACGATGTCGAAGTCTGGGTACACCAGAACGTCACCAGCACAGTACACGTTTCCGTCATTCCGGAATAATAAAGAGGGGCCTCGCAGGAGGTCCCTCTTTCTCTAGAAAGGAGAACTATTATGGCATTGGAAATTGGAAAGAAAGCGCCGGACTTCACACTGCCCTCCGACAGCGGCAAAGATGTGTCCCTCTCCGACTACCTCGGAAAGAAAGTCATCCTTTACTTCTACCCGAAGGACAATACCTCCGGCTGCACACTCGAAGCACAGGCCTTCCGGACGCACCTTGCCGACTTCGAAAAACTCGGCTACGTCGTCCTTGGCGTCAGCCGCGACTCCGTCAAGAAGCACTGCAACTTCAGGGACAAGAACGAACTCAACTTCCCGCTTCTCTCGGATGCCGATGAAGTCGTCGTCAACCTTTACGGCGTCCTCAAGGAAAAGAGCATGTACGGCAAGAAATACATGGGCATCGAAAGATCCACCTTCATCATCGATGAAAAAGGAAATCTCGTAAAAGAATACCGTAAAGTCAAAGCAGCCTCCCACGTGGGGGACCTCTTGAAAGACCTCGTCGGGAAATAAGGAAAGCAAAAAAGGAGCTGGGAAACGGATTATCGTTTTCCTGCTCCTTTTATATTCCAAGGAAGGATATAATAAGTATAGAAAATACTTTAAGGGGGTGGCGGAAATTGATGAATGGTGATGTCAGAGATTTTGTAGATAGGATCCATTATGGTGACGAATTGGTTTTCATGTATAGAGGACAGAAATTCTTTTTGGAAGGTCTCTTTCAGGATGACAACAAATTCACGACTTATCTGGACCGCTGGGAACTTCCGGGAACCGATTATATCTGGGTTGGCAAAGGAGATAAAACCTACCCTGTGCAGGAATTTCTGATGGCCAGACTCTGGGATGGAAGAACCTTTTGGGAAGCGGAGTCTGAAATGGAATGGGTTGATTACTAACAGCAGGGAACCCGGGCAGATATTGATTGCTATGCAAAAAAGAGGCTGGAGCGAAATGATATCACATTCCGCTCCAGCCTTTTTCTATTTCCTTAAATCCTTCTGATTGCCATCAGCGCCAGATTGAGCGCTGCATTTCTTGCTTCCCTGCCCCATGTGCGGACATCGTGGCTGACAGTGGCCAGGGTGTCTGTCGTGAAGAGGATTTCAGCAAATTCCTTATGTCTGAAACGGGCGCAGGCAGCGAGTGCGCTGCAGGCCATGTCGACGACCTGGCAGCCCTGCGCTTTCCTCATTTCCACCTTATTCCTTGTTTCACGGAAGAAGGCATCCGTCGTCCATGTCGTGCATGGCTCGACGGAAATGCCCAGGTCCATGAAAAGAGCTTCGATCTTGGAAAGGGGTTTCGGATCGAGCTCTATGAAATGGGAAGCCGGCATGTAGTGGGCCGACGTGCCCTCATCTCTATACGCCCTTTCGACAGGGAGAAACGTATTCTCCGGCATGTCGACAAGCGTCCCGCAGCAGGAAATCATGAGCATTTTCTCGACGCCGTACGCAAAGAGCCTCTCCTGCGTGATGACGGAAGCAGGCGCGCCCAATGACGCCTCCATGACAGCTACATCCTCGCCGTCATCATTGACGATCCAGATCGGGATATTCTTCATCGTCGTAGGCAGGTGGCCGATCAGTTTTCCTCCGCGGATCTCGATATAGCTTCCAATCCGCGCTTCGGAAAGGAAGGCATAGACAGCCCTTTCGGGCAGCTGCAGATCCAGTTTCTCATAATCCGGCGAAATCAGGCCCTCCGACGGATCAAATTCAGTATCCAGACTCATGATAGTGCCTCCTAAGCAGGCAAGGGGACTTCCCGTCCCTCTTCTTATTAGCATATACTTGCTTTATGTTATTATTATATCATTTTAGATAGAATCTCGTAATAAAATATTTCGAATCATATAAAAACTTCTTTTATTCAATCAATACTGAGGAGGGAGGGAGAGGCGGGGCCGTCGCTAACACTCGCCTTCCCAGACGGGGAAGTATGCCTTTGACCTTGCCCTGGAAGGGAAGGTGTCGCCGGAGGCGACGGATGAGTTGCATTTCTCCGAGCTTTAGCTCGGTTGTATGGTTTTTCAATTTCCCCATCTCTCATTTCTCATCCCCACTTTCCTCTTTATCAATAGATTACTTAGAAATCATTTATTCCCTTGCATGATTTTTAAGCAGTTACAGAAAAATTCAATAGTATTTAAAAGCCGATAGTATCGTTACTTTTACTGTTTGTCACCCTTAAGAGTACTTTTACGGCGCCAATTTTCTTCAAATGTTGTATAATAATCATAGGCAACTGCCCGCAGTTTACCTGAAAAGACTGTTCCCAGGGGTGAGTCTTTGGAAGGGAGAGTGCCCGGTGAGGTTCCTCCGGTATCGTTACCCGGAAGGAAAGCAGCCGATCGCCGACCCGGACAAGGAATAGTCCCCATGAGGCCTAAGCCTCCGAAACTCTTTTTCGATTGCAGATATACCTGCCGCTTCTCCGAGCATTGTTTGTTTTGTCCGGAGGGGTCCAATGCCTCAATGAAGCTGCCGTATATCCGCCGGCGCAAGCGTACGCCTCGCAAGCACCGGTCCTCTTTTCCAAAGAAGAATAAGGAAGAAGATGCGAAAGCTCTTTCCTCCCTGCCATCAGGCCAGAGTCAGGCCGAAAAGCAGCAAGAAGAAACCTTACGTCTCTCCGCCCGTATCGGACGCCAATCTTCCCGCTCCCGCACGCTGTCAGTGCTTCCGTGGAAAAGTCATTCATGCCGTCTTTCACGTATCCCGCAGACAAGAGCCAGCCGCTGATGCAGCGGCGCGATGGAATCCGTCTTTCCTCCTTCCAATCGCAAGGGTCTCCTAACCCATGCATCTCTTTCGCAGCAGCATAGTTGATATGTTCCTGTGACTAGATCATTCCCAAACTCCAAAAATAAAGAAGCCCTCCCTGCCGGCTGCCATCCGGTAAGGAGGGTTTTTACGTGGGAATTGCGTGTGGATGGAGACGAGGATGTGCGGTTTTCCACGAGCAACGCGAGGTTGGCATGTTTTCCCTTTGCGAAGCAAGGGAGGGTTAACTCCCTCAAACCAGCCTTCGGCTGAAGAAAAACCAGAAAAGCCTGCGCTGCTCGCAGGGCAGGCTCAGCTCCCCCACGTAAAAGAGCCATGAAGCGTAAATCTCGCTTCATGGCTCTTTCATTTCCACAATTCACTGCTGCAAGGGGGGATGCAGTGAATCATTTCATCCAGCTTGAGAGCTGGTCGATGAGGCCTTTGCAGGCTGCCTCGGAGGCCTTGATGGCTCCGGCGAAGGTGCCCTCTTCATAAGGGTTCTCAATGTCCCCTTCAAATCCTGCATATTCGGAGAGCAGGTGGATCTTGTTGTCGACGTCGCCGCCCATAGTATTGAAGAGGGCGGGGTTATCGGGGTTGTCGACGAGAAGGATGAGGTTGTAGTTGTCATAAGTCTTCCATTCGAGCGGAAGGGGGACTTCGGGGGTGACTGGGAAGCCTGCAGCCTCGAGAGCGTTCTTTCCTTCTTCACAAAGTGGTTCACCTTTGCAATCTTCGATTCGGGCACTTTCTGCTTCGATGCGGTCTTCGAGGTCAGCATCCTGAATGAGCTGCCTTGCGATGAAGAGCGCGGCAGGCGGCTGCCCGGTGCCGGTGTGGGTCAGAAACAGGAGTTTGAACATTGTAAGCTCCTTTCCAAGTGGAACAGAATATAAAGGGGTATGTTTTTAGTATAAAGGAGTTTTGTAAAGATTGTGTAAAGAAATAAGTAAAGTTATGGGTAAGGAAATGGGGATCAGAGAGCGGCGAGGGCCTCTTTGGCGGGCGCATAGCCCAGGGCTGCGGCTTTCGTGAGGAGCTGGCGGGCGAGGGGGAGATTTCTTTCTCCGCCAAGTCCCTTTTCAAGGAGCAGGGCTTCGCCGGTCATGCCCGGGGCGGCGATGATGTCGCCTCTTTCCGCAGATTTCCTGTACCATTTCAATGCAAGGGCATAATCCCTTTCTACACCTGTCTTGTCCTCATAGCATTTCCCGAGGAGGTACTGGCTCGTGATGTCGCCGTCTTCCGCGCCTTTCTTGAACCAGGAGGCAGTTTCCTTGTCATTCTTCAGGACGTCGCGGCCTTCCTGATAGAGGAGTCCGATGTAGCGGGCGGCTTTCATGTGGCCTAGCTTGTCAGCTTCCTTGAAATAGGCGAGTGCTTTGGCTGCGTCTTCTTCTGTCTTTCCATTATAGAAACGGAGGCCCTGGCTTAGGACTTCGCCGGCAATTTCATGCTTCTCTCCCTGGGAAAGGCCGCTTTCGTTAAAGGAAACGGGAGTGTTGTCCAGTGTCTGGAGATAGAGCCAGTCACGGATGCCCGGGATATTGTAGGCAAAGGTCCATGTGTACATGTGGTTGCCGTTCTGGAAGACGGTGTAATTGATGGCAGCGTCCTGCTTTTCGATCTGGCGCACGAGGTCGGCCATGGACTTGGAGTCAGCGTGGCTGTTCCAGAGGGGAGCAGTGGCTACTTTCGTGCCCAGCTTTTCCCAGCGGGAGACAGCGTCGTTCATGCCCGGATACGCTTTCGTGTCGCCTTCGCTGACGAGGATCCAGAGGTTCTTGTCCTTCAGCGCTTCCATTTCCTGCGTGTTCCACTGGCAGGCGACAAGAAACTGTGCGGCAAAGAGGTCCGGATACTTATCGCTGATGGCGATGTTTGCCATGCCGCCCTGGGACTGGCCGGAGCCGTAGATGCGGTTCGTGTCGACGGCGTACGTGTTCGTGACATCATGGATGAGATCGGTGACGAGGGTGAGGCCCTTTGTCCAAACGTTTTCATCCGTCGTCATCATGCCGAGGGAGTCGACGAGTTCCTGTGGATACTGGACGGCAAGGACGATGGAAGGATGCTTCTTCTGCTCTTCCTCCGATGCCCAGACGGTCGCGCCGTTGCCCTGGACGAGGGTGATTTTCGGATCGCTGATATTCGTGCTGGCATCCGGGATGAAGACGAGAAGCGGGTAGCTCTTCGATTTGTCATAGCCCTTCGGAAGGTAGAGGTAGTAAGGGATCGTTGCCTTCAGGGCCGGATCAGTGTAAGTGTGCTTGATGAAACCGGAAATGTCCGGCTCAAGGACGGAAGTGTCCGTATAGACCGTCTTTCCAGCAGGGATGGTCTCCCCCCCTTGGCCGTGCGGATCGGGCCGGTCTGCGTGACCTTCACGGAGAGGTCAGGCATGACGCGGTCGCTCTTCATGGACGCATCACCGTTCTTGGGGCCTTCCTTTCCTTTGGAGCCGCCCTGCTTAAAGGGCATATCGGACTGCGGATTCGTGTTCTTGATATTGACATACCTGCCGGCTTCCGTGGGTTCGCCCGGGGCTGCTGTTTCAGCTGCCGGCGCAGTACTTGCCGGAGCAGGCGCTGCTGCCAGACTTGCGCCGCCTCCCAGAAGACAGAGCGCACATGCCAGTGCGCAGATCATTTTTTTCTGTTTCATGGATATTCTCCTTTCGAGCGGATGTCCGCTGTCCTCATTGTAGCACCGGGGAATATAAAAAAGTCAAGAGAAATACGTAGGGGAGGAAAGGAAAGAAATCGGGAGGAAATGGGAGCCATCCGCAGGAAATCCAAAAGTGACCACTCAGCCGAATGATAGAAGTCTTACGGATATAATAAAAAAATAAAATAAAAAATCAAAAGTTATAAAAGATT
>ERZ836939.4125-NODE-4125-length-11292-cov-5.917416_pt1 | contig 11292 bp, 8 predicted proteins | sample MGYA00519912_ERZ836939 | MGnify/ENA primary metagenome ERZ836939 (study PRJEB31850, sample SAMEA3708810) | human gut metagenome | biome: human gut; feature: human-associated habitat; material: faeces | place: China | collected 2014 ... | reverse complement strand
TTCCCCCTGACAGGGGGAATCGGCCCCTTGACAAGGGGAGTCGGCCCCCAGGGGGAAGGCTTAAGAAGAAGGCGGCGAACCCCCGCTTATCCCCAAAAATCTCCGCTGCACGCTTAAAAATACCTGGAATGGCAGAAAATGAGAGGAAAACTTCCCAAAAAAATTGACACCATGCACACAAAGTGGTATACTTCCATAAACTAAGAAAAACACAGTTTGATTTTTGGCGTGGAGAACCTCTCCACGCTATTTTTCCCAGGAGGCATTTATGAAAAAACTGATGATTTTTTTGCTGTGCTTTCTGCTGACCGGGTGCGCCGCACCCCAGGCTGGAGGTTCGGAGAGCTCCGGGTCCTCCGGCTCCGCCCCCTCCGGCTCGGTCTCCTCCCCCCAGGAGGGGGACGCGTCCTCTCAGACGCCCGCCCCGGACGCCTCCCAGGAGGGAAACTCCTCAGCCTCTGAGGAGCCCGCCGGGTCCTCCTCTCCGTCCGGCTCCTCCTTCAGCTCCTCCGGCACGGGATCAGACCCCCTCCCCCAGAACAAGGACCAGATCATCCAGGAGCTGGTGTCCGCCATGTCGGTGGAGGAGAAGGTGGGACAGATGTTCTTCGTCCGCTGCCCCGAGACCGACCAGGCGGCCAAGGTGTCCCAGTACAAGCTGGGGGGCTATATCCTCTTTGGCCGGGACTTCAAGGATAAGACCGCCCAGCAGGTGCGGGACGAGATCGCCTCCTATCAGGCGTCCTCCGGCATCCCCATGCTCATCGGCACCGATGAGGAGGGGGGCACGGTGGTCCGGGCCAGCAGCAACCCCAACCTGTTTCCCAGCCGGGAGCCCTCCCCCCAGGTGCTGTACGCCCAGGGCGGGCTGGACGCCATTCTCCAGGACGCCCGGCAGAAGAGCGTCACCCTGCTGGACCTGGGGGTCAACGTGAACTTCGCCCCGGTGGCCGACGTGTCCACCGACCCCGCCGACTTTATCTATGAGCGCGCCCTGGGCCAGGACGCCCAGACCACCGCCGACTATGTGGCCCAGGTGGTGACCGCCATGGGCCAGGAGCGCATCGGCTCGGTGCTGAAGCATTTCCCGGGCTATGGAAACAACCAGGACACCCACACCGGCGTGGCCGTGGATGAGCGGCCCTATGAGACCTTTGAGACCTCCGACTTTCTCCCCTTCCAGGCGGGCATCCAGGCGGGGGCGGACGCGGTGCTGGTGAGCCACAACATCGTCACCTCCATGGATGAGAGCCTGCCCGCCTCCCTCTCCCCCGCCGTCCACCAGATCCTGCGGGACACCCTGGGCTTTGACGGGGTCATCCTCACCGACGACCTGGCCATGGACGCGGTGGCCCAGTACGCCCAGGACGGCTCGGCGGCCGTGCTGGCGGTCCAGGCGGGCAACGACATGGTCCTCACCACCGACTTTGAGACCCAGATCCCCCAGGTCATCGCCGCCGTGGAGGACGGGACCATCCCCATGGAGCAGATCGACCAGTCGGTGGCCCGGGTCCTCTCCTGGAAGTACGACCTCGGCCTGTTGGGCTATTAAACCACGCGCGCGGTCCGGGAACCTCTCCGGCCGCGCGTTTTTCTTTTCTGAATGGAGCTTTTTCTCCCAAACTATTTCCACACTTCCGCCCCCGGATGTGGAAAAACTATGGCCTTGGAGGTTTTCCCATGACCCCTCTGTGTGATATTCTGAAAAATTACGCCGCCCGGAACCCCGCCCGCTTCCACATGCCGGGCCACAAGGGCGGCCCCCTCCCCCTGCCGGAGCTGTCCGACGCGGCCCGGCTGGATGTGACCGAGATCCCCGGCACCGGCAACCTGTATCTGGCCGGGGAGCCCTTCGACTCCGCTCAAAAACCGTGGGCGGAGCGCTTCGGCTTTGACCACTGTCAGTTCCTCACCGGCGGGTCCACCATGGGCATTCACACCGGCCTGTCCCTCCTGTGCGCCCCCGGGGGTCAAATTTTGGTGGACCGGAACTGTCACCGGGCGGTATTCAACGCCATGGCCCTGCTGGATCTGGAGCCGGTGTACCTGGAGCGGCCCTGGCTGGAGCAGGAGAACCTCATCGGCCCCATCACCCCGGAGCAGGTGGAGATTTCCCTGAAAAACCACCCAAATATCAAAACTGTCTGTATTACATCCCCTACATATGCCGGAGTGTTGTCTGATATTGAGGCCATCTCCTCCGTTATCCACGCCTACGGGGCCAGACTGTTTGTGGACGGAGCCCACGGGGCCCACCTGCCCTTCCTGGGGCTGACCCCCTTTGCGGGGGCGGACGGGGTGGTGGTCAGCGCCCACAAGACCCTCCCCGCCCTGGGTCAGGCCGCCCTGCTGTTCACCAACGGCATGGACTCGGACCGGGTGCGGCGGATGGCCTCGGTGTTCGGCACCTCCAGCCCCTCCTACCCCATTCTGGCCAGCATGGACGCCGCCCGGGCCTGGCTGGAGGGGGACGGGGCCCGGGCCTACCGGCAGACCGCCCTCCGGGTGGCCCAGCTGCGCAGCAGGTTCCCCTCTCTGGCCGGGGACCTGTCCCTGGACCCCGCCCGGCTCACCCTGAACGTCCAGGACGGCCCCTCCTTCGCCCGCTGCCTGGAGGAGCAGAACATTTTTCCCGAGATGGAGGACGGGGGCCACGTGGTGTTCATCTGCACCCCCCAGGACCTGGAGGAGAACTTCGACCGCCTGGAGCGGGCCCTGGAGGGCATGGAGGACCGGATGGGGCCCTGTCCCCCCCTCCCCGCCCCTCCCCTGCCGGAGCGGGCGTGCTCCCTGCGGGAGGCCCTCTTTGCCCCCACCCAGCTGGTCCCCCTGTACCACAGCGCCGGGCGGGTCTCGGCGGCCCAGATCGCGCCCTATCCCCCCGGCGTGCCCGTGGTGGCCCCCGGGGAGCGGATTTCCGAAAAAGAACTGGCCTATTTCCGGAAGATAGGGTATAATAGTACAGATATCCCTGTGATTGTATCCTCAGGCGGGGATTTTTGACTGGGGAAGTTCCGCCGCCCCGGCGGCGGGTGACTTTTTGGCCGCCCAAAAAGTCACCAAAAAAGCGCCAGGGGGTGGGGCCAATCGGATTCGGCTCCGCCTCATCCTCCATGTGCCCCACCCCCTGGACCCCCCATTTTACGGGGGCCGCCAATGCGGAGGAGTTGGCGGTCAACGCAAAGGCGCGGGTAGCTCAACTGACCGACTTCTCCTCGTCTTTCGCTGCCGCTGACCCAGCGGTTAATCGGAAGCCTGGCACTCCCCTCTTTAACAGCGTCTTTGTTGTGGCGGGGCCCAAGTTGTGCAGTGGGAATCGGCGGGAGGGGCAAGCCCCTCCCCTGCGGGTTTCCAAAAACGATTCTTAATCTGGGTAGGGGAGGCCCTTGGGCCTCCCGTCCGAATTCGCACCAGGAGCGATGGCTCGGCAAAGCCAGGCGCAGGCGGTAAACCGCACCAACTGCAATTTTGGAACAGCCAGCCCCCTGTGGGGCGGTAGGAATTGCAGACCGCCACCCAGATTTTGCGCGCCGGAAATTCTGCAAAATCCAGCAGGTACGCGTCCCCCGTAATGGGGTCCGGGGAAAGGCGACTATGAGCACGGAGTGCTCATCGGAGCCGTCCCCGGGGGCGTTTTGGTTCCTTTGCCGCCATGGGCAAAGGAACTCGCCCCGCAGGGCGAAATCCCCTGCGAAAAATCTCTATTTCCCTGACACCCGCGCCACGTGGTAGACGCCCTGGATGTTGTTGAGCTTGTTGATGACGCCGGCCAGCTCGTCCTTGTCCTTGACCTCCACCTCAATATGGACGGTGGCATGTCCATCGGGCTGGGAGCGGGCGGAGAGAGCGGTCACCTTCACCTTGGCGGCGGACAGGGCCATAGCCACGTCGATGGTCAGGCCATCCCGGTCCTTGGAGGACAGCTCCAGGGAGGTCTTGTAGTTGGGCAGGGGGCTGCTCACCCAGGCTACCCGCACCCAGCGGGAGGCCTCCTCCGGCTTGCGCCGGTCCGGGTCGGCGTTGGGGCAGTCGGCCCGGTGGACGGACACGCCGTAGCCCCGGGTGATGAAGCCCACCACCGGGTCGCCGGGGACGGGGGTGCAGCACTTTGCGAACTTCACCAGACAGTTGCCCAGCCCTTCCACGATGATGCCTGAGTCGGAGTGCTTGTTGGAGCCCTTCAGCTGCAGGGGGTCCACCTGGGCGGTAGAGCCGGGGACGATAACGCTCTCGGCGGTGGTGCGGGCGGCGGCCGCCGCCTTCTCCGCCTTCAGGCGGCCCAGGCGCAGCAGCTCGTCCTTGATCCGGGCCACGCTCTTGACGGCAGTGGTGCCCCCGTAGCCAATGGAGGCGTACAGCTCGTCCAGGGTGCCGAAGCGCACCTTGCGCAGAATGTTGGGCAGCACGTCCTCCGCTGTGATGGCGGAGAGGGGGATCTTGGCGTGTTTCAGCTCGGACTCGAACAGGGCCCGCCCAGTGGCGATGTTCTCCTCCCTGCGCTCCCGCTTGAACCACTGGCGGATCTTGTTCCGGGCCTCGTTGCTCTTGGCGATCTTCAGCCAGTCCCGGCTGGGGCCCTTGGCGGACTTGGAGGTGAGCACCTCCACAATGTCGCCGTTTTTCAGCTGGGTGTCGTAGGGGACCATCCGGCCGTTTACCCGGGCTCCCACCATGCTGTTGCCGATGGCGGAGTGGATGCAGTAGGCGAAGTCGATGGGGGTGGCCCCGGCGGGCAGGTTGATCACGTCCCCGCGGGGGGTGAAGACGAACACCTCGTCGGCGAAGAGATCCACCCGCATGGTGCGCACGAACTCCTCGGCGTCCACGTCCTGCTGGCTCTCCAGCAGCTTGCGCACCCACTCGAAGGCCTCCTCGGTGCCCAGCTTGGCGTTGGCCATGCCCTGCTTGTACTTCCAGTGGGCGGCGATGCCGTACTCGGCGGTGTGGTGCATCTCCCAGGTGCGGATCTGCACCTCGAAGGGGATGCCCTCCCGGCCGATGACGGTGGTGTGGAGGGACTGGTAGCCGTTGGGCTTGGGGGTGGAGATATAGTCCTTGAACCGGCCCAGCACGGGGTTGAACAGGTCGTGGATGACGCCCAGGACATTGTAGCACTCGGGCATGTCGTCGACGATGACCCGGAAGGCATAGAGGTCGAAGATCTCGTCCATGGTCTTGTTCTGGGTATACATCTTGCGGTAGATGGAGTAGATATGCTTCACCCGGCCGTAGATGGTGCAGCGGATGCCCTCCTCGTCCAGCCGGTCCTGGATGCGCTTCTGGATGCCCGCCAGAAACTCCTCATGGGCGGAGGAGCGGGCGGCCAGCTCGTCGGCAATCTCCCTGTAGCCGATGGGATCCAGGTATTGCAGGGAGGTGTCCTCCAGCTCCCACTTGATGCGCTGCATGCCCAGGCGGTGGGCGATGGGCGCATAGATCTCCATGGTTTCCAGGGCCTTCTCCTTCTGCTTGCGGGCGCTCTGGTACTCCATGGTGCGCATGTTGTGCAGCCGGTCGCAGATTTTGATGAGGATCACCCGGATGTCCTTGGCCATGGCCATGAGCATCTTGCGCAGGTTCTCCATCTGCTCCTCTTCCTTGGAGGTGTACTGCACCCGGGTCAGCTTGGTGACCCCCTCCACCAGATCGGCCACCGTGGCGCCGAAGAGCTTGGCGATCTCCTCGTGGGTGGCCCCGGTGTCCTCGATGCAGTCGTGGAGCAGGGCGGCGATGATGGAGTCGGTATCCAGCTCCAGCTCCGCCACAATCTCCGCCACTGCCAGGGGGTGGGTGATATAGGGGGAGCCATCCTTGCGCAGCTGTCCGGCGTGGGCGTTGTCGGCGTAGGTGAACGCGCGGAACAGGCGCTGGGCGTCCAGCGCCGGGTTGTATTCCTTGATTTTATCCTCCAGCGCCTGATAGCGCTCCAGGATGGGGTCCATACCAGCCACCTCACGTAAAGCAATCAGAATGCCAGCGGGCGGCCCGGCCGACTCACCCGTTGGATAATATATGCCGCAATTTCCGCATGATACAGGAATCGTCCAGATTCACCTTGCCGTCCACGCTGCGCAGGGCGATGTGCAGGTGGTCGGTGGTGTGCTCCAGGCGGATGAGCCCCCGCTCGTCAAAGACCTCCAGGCACACCAGGGTGCGCATCACCGTCTCCCGCCGGCCGGCGGAGCGGGCGATGCTGCGGGCCAGGCGGTGGGCCGTGGCCTCCAGCGGGGCCTGCCCCGCGTGGCCCTTCAGGTAGCGCCACAGGGTGACGAACTCCTCCCGGCTGGGCAGCAGGGCCTCCGCCTCCTGCCGGGTGAGGGGCTCCCCCCGGCGGAACTTCTCGTACAGGGCCCGCTCGGCCTGGGCCCGGGTGAGGGCGGGGCGCAGATCGCAGAGCTGGAGCTGGACGCTCCGCCACCCCCGGTACTCGTTGATCTGGGGCGTGAAAGCCACGTCCACCCGGTCGCCCGGCCCCACCCCTGCCTCCTCGGCGGTGGCCGAGAAGAAAATGGCGTCGAACGACCGGCCGGACGCGGTCAGCTTCAGCTTCAGGTGCCGCCCGCCGCCCACCTCGTTCACGGCGGAAACCAGGCAGCCAGACAGGGAGAACACCGGCTTTGGGTTGCCCGCGCCGTAGGGCTCCAGCAGCTCCAGGCCCTCCACTCCCTCCAGGGTGAGCAGGCCCACATCGTCCAGCTCCCCGTCGATGTCCAGGGCGGAAACCATCTCCTCCCCGCCGGTACAGGCGCAGACATAGTCGTTCATGGCGGCGGCAAAGGCCGGGATATTCTCCTCCCGGATGGTGAAGCCCGCCGCCAGGGCATGGCCGCCGAAGCCCTCCAGCAGGGGGGCGCAGCGCTCCAGGGCGGCGAACAGGTTGAAGCCCGCGAAGGAGCGGCAGGAGCCCTTGCCCTTGCCGTCCTGCAGGCAGATCATAAACGCCGGGCAGGAGTACTTCTCCGCCAGACGGGAGGCCACGATGCCCACCACCCCCTGGTGCCATTGCTCCCCGGCCAGCACCAGGGCGTGCCTCTGCGGCCGGGCCTCGGCCATGGCCTGGCACTCGGTATAGATCTCCGCCTCAATGGCCTGCCGCTCCCGGTTGAGGTCGCACAGGGCCCGGGAGAGTTCCTCCCCCCGGGCCGGATCGTCCGTGAGAAGCAGTTCCCCAGCCAGGGAGGCGCACCCCATCCGCCCGGAGGCATTGATGCGGGGGGCCAGGGTGTAGCCGATGGCCGTGGCGGTAAGGGGCCGCTCATCCAGCCCCGCCTCGTGGAGCAGGGCCCGCAGCCCAGGCCGCCCGGTGCGGCGCAGGGCCTCCAGCCCCAGGCGCACAATGGTGCGGTTCTCTCCCGTCAGGCTCATGACATCGGCCACCGTGCCGATGGCCGCCAGATCGGCGTAGCGCTCCAGCAGCTCGTCCCGCCGGGCCGGGCCGCCCAGGGCCAACACCAGCTTGAGGGCCACCCCCACCCCGGCCAGGCACTTGAAGGGATAGGGGCAGCCGGCCCGGCGGGGGTCCACCACCGCCGCGGCGGCGGGCAGGGCGGCCTTGCACTCGTGGTGGTCGGTGATCACCAGCTCCACCCCCAGGGAGGCGGCGCAGGCCGCCTCCTCCACGGCGGTGATGCCGCAGTCCACCGTGACGATGAGGCCCACCCCCTGGCCCCGGAGGGCGGCCACCGCCTCCCGGTTGAGGCCGTAGCCCTCCTCCATCCGGTCGGGGATATAGGGGATCACCGTCCCCCCCTCCCGGCGGAGGAAGTCGGTGAGCAGGCAGGTGGAGGTGATGCCGTCCACGTCGTAGTCGCCGTAGACCGCGATGTGTTCCCCCGCCGCCAGCGCCCGGCGCACCCGCGCCGCGGCCCGGTCCATGTCCTTCATGAGAAACGGGTCCAGGAGCTGGCCCCGGCCGGCGTCCAGAAAGGCGCTGGCCTTCTCCGGGGTGTCCAGCCCGCGGGCGCAGAGGGTCAGCGCCGCCAGGGGCGGCACCCCCGCCGCCTCCATGGCGGCCCGCGCCTGAGGGGCACTGGCCGCCCGGTTCCACTGCTTGTATTTCACGGCCGTATGCCCCCTTCCCTCAAAATTACCCTTTATTATATCAAACTCTCAGCCTTGTGACAAGGCAAGACGCCGTTCAGCGGCGATTTTTTGCCGCCACCCGGCGCGCATGGAGCGGACGCGGCCGCCCCTCAGCCCAGCTCCAGATAGAGCGCCACCAGGTCGATCGTCGCCTTCATCCCCTCAAAGTGCGTCCGCTCCATGCCGTGGGAGGCGTGGACGCCGGGGCCGATGAGGGCGCCCCGGGCGTCCATGCCCGCGTGCCAGGCCACGGTGATGTCAGAGGAGTAGTGGGGGTAGATGTCCACCGCGTAGGGGATGGCGTTGGCCCGGGCCAGCTCCACCAGGCGGGTGACCATGCCATAGTCGTAGGGGCCGCCGTTGTCCTTGGCGCAGATGGACACCTGGCGCTCGGTGCAGCTCAAGTCGTCCCCCACGCAGCCCATGTCCACCGCCAGCAGCTCGTCCACCTGGGGCAGGGTGGCCCCTCCGTGGCCCACCTCCTCATGGACGGTGAAGCACACCTCGGTATCGTACCGGGGCCGCTGCCCGGCGATGTGCATCAGCCTCAGCAGGGTGAGCAGACAGGCTGCGCTCCCCTTGTCGTCGATAAACCGGGACTTGAGGAAGCCGCTGTCGGTGACCACGGTCTTGGGGTCGATGCACACGAAGTCACCGGGGGCGATGCCCAGGGCCTCCACGCCGGCCCGGTCCTCCACCACCTCGTCGATGCGCACGGCCAGGTTCTTCTCGTCCCGCGGGCGGGTGAGCACGTCGTCAAAGACGTGGGCCGCCGGGGACAGAGACAGGATGGTTCCGGTGTATATCCGGCCGTCCCTGGTGTGGATGCGGCAGTACTCCCCGTCCAGGGTGGGCAGGATGGGCCCGCCGATTCTGGTGGTCATCAGCATGCCGTCGGCGGTGATGGAGCGCACCATGAGGCCCAGGGTGTCGATGTGGGCGCACAGGCCGACGCGCTTCCCCTTTTCCCGGCCGGGCACCGACACCACCAGGTTTCCCTTGTTGGTGCGGCGGACGGCGTAGCCGTGGTCCCGGGCGATTTGCTCCGCCTCCCGCACCACCTGGTCCGTAAAGCCGCTGGGGCTGTCAATGGACAAAAGCCGCTGGGCAATGTTCATGAGCTGCCCCCGGCATCCCTTTGTATCCAGCATTTGCATCGTCTCCTCGTTTGTAGTATGATATAGGATCATACCATAACCGACAGGAGCGGACAACCATGGCCGAAGAAAAGACCAATGTGATGCGTATTTTAGACCAAAAAAGGGTGCCTTACACTCCACACCACTACGCCCACCCCAACGGCGCGGTGGACGGGGCCAGCGTGGCCGCCCTCCTTGACCGGGACCCCGCCTCGGTGTGCAAGACCCTGGTGACCCAGGGGGCCAGCCGCCAGCACTACGTCTTTATCATCCCTGTACTCCGCTCGCTGGATCTGAAAGCGGCCGCCCGGGCTGTGGGAGAGAAGTCCATCGAGATGATCCCTCAGGCCAGGCTGCTCCCTCTCACCGGCTACGTCCACGGGGGCTGCTCCCCGGTGGGGATGAAAAAGCCTTTTCCCACCGTGCTGGACGGGAGCGTGGAAGGACTGGACGCCATCGTGGTCAGCGCCGGGAAAATCGGAGCCCAGGTGGAGCTGGCTCCGGCAGCCCTCTGCGCCCTGGTGGGTGGAACCTTCGCGCCGGTATCCAAATAATTTTTCCTCCAGCGGGAACTTTTTCTCCGCCTTCTCGTCTAAGGAGCGTGCAAACCCAAACTGCAAAGGAGAATCCAAATGAAGAAACTCGGTACGCTTGCCCTTACCCTCACCCTCACCGGGGCCATGGCCCTGCCCGCCCTGGCCGCGGAGGAGCCGGAACTGGTGATCGCCCCCGCCGACACCGGCTACGGCCAGACCATCGTGCTCAATGGAGAAACCCTGGATCTCACCGGCATCCCCGGCGTCTCCGGGGAGGAGCTGCTCCCCCTGCGCCTGCTGGCCGAGGCCGACCACGGCTCCGCCTACTGGGATGAGGAGAACAACGAGAGCTGGTTCACCTTCGGGGACAACCGCATCACCGTCAAGTTCGCCGACAACAGTGTTTGGCTGGACGACCAACAGGTGAAATCCACCGCCCAGGTGGCGGACGGCATCACCTTTGTAGAGGCGGGCGTTCTGTCCATGCTGGAGGGCTACACGGTAGACCGGAACCCCGAACTGGATGTCAACCGCATCGACATCACCACCCCCAACAACGACCCCATGGTGAAGGCCGCCTATCAGATCCGCGAGGACAGCGGCATGGCCTTCGGCATGCGGAGCGACAACGCAGAGGTGGCGACCCTCTTCCAGCTGCCCGAGGACACCTTTGAGCAGGCCATCTGCTTCACCTCCATGAACACCACCCCTGACATCATGGTGCTGGCCAAGCTGGCCGACGGCGCCGATGAGACCGCCGTGAAGGAGGCCCTGGAGGCCCACCGCCAGTCCCAGCACGACACCTTCTCCTGGTACCTGGCCCAGAACCTGCCCAAGGTGGAGGACGCCCGCATTCTGGTGGAGGACGGCTATGTGTTCTACCTCATCGCCGAGAACGCCGACGCCGGCGAGGCCGCCTTCCACGCCTATGTGGAGGCCCAGGCCTAACCTGTCCGTCCATAACAAGTGCCCCGCCGGCTGGCGGGGCACTTGTTTTTTGGCCGGCCGGGCCGTATAATGTTGCCCAAAGGAGGAATCGTTTATGGAATCTGCCGCTCCCCAGACTCCGGTTCAGGCCCTGGAAGCCCTTCAGAACGCCTACAGCCGGTTCCTGGACGCGCTTCCGGAGGCCCGCAGGGCCAGCTTGGGGGAGGCCATCGGCTTCCTCCTCCGCTCGGACGGCAATCCCAAGCTTGGCAGTCTGGTGGACGCCTTCGCTGAAGAGCTGCCCGTCCATGTGGAGGCACTGAAAACCCGGCTTGCGGCCTGCCCGGCGGAGGAGGCCGACCGCCTGGCCACCCAGGCCCTGGAGCTGATGCTCCTCTATCCCCGGCCCAAAGACGGAGCCACCGACTTCTCCCTGGCCGCCTTTGAGGGCTTTGCCGCCCCGCTGCTCCCCTTCCTGGCCCCCGCCCGCCGGGCGGAGCTGGCGGAGCGCTACCGGGCGCTCACCCCGCCCCGGAAGATGCTGCCCAACCAGAAAAAGCTTTGGAAGGCCCTGTCCAGGCGCTGAAGCCCAAGCACAACCGCCCCCC
>ERZ836939.4113-NODE-4113-length-11325-cov-5.850044_pt1 | contig 11325 bp, 8 predicted proteins | sample MGYA00519912_ERZ836939 | MGnify/ENA primary metagenome ERZ836939 (study PRJEB31850, sample SAMEA3708810) | human gut metagenome | biome: human gut; feature: human-associated habitat; material: faeces | place: China | collected 2014 ... | reverse complement strand
AAGGCGGCAAAGCCGCCAACGGCTGCGCAGTGAGCGCCGCTACAAGCCCCGTCGGAGCCGTTACCATTTTAACGACGGTCGGCGTATGATCCATTCTTCATTCTTCAGTATTCATTATTCATTATTTCATCCATCCCCCTGCGGGGGATGGCAAACCATATGACAAAACGTCCGGAAATTCCCTGCCTTTCGTGCAAATTTCCCCAGAGCCGCCGGATTTGTCATTGACAACAGGGGCTTTTATTGATAAAATCATATCGGAAAACAAGGGCGCAGTATGCCCCTTGCAGCAGGCTCGTCAGCCTGCAAAAAATCTTTTTGTGACCCACGATCCCAACACCCGAGATCAATACAGGAGGACTACCCAATGGATCAAGAACGCTTCGTTACCATAGAGGAGATGGAGGCCGCCACCGCTTCCCTGCTGGAAAACGGCAAGAAGGTCGGCGCCGACAGCTGGCAGCAGCGCGTCAAGAATCAGACGCCGCACTGCGGCTTCGGTGAGGCCGGCACCTGCTGCCGCATCTGCGCTATGGGCCCCTGCCGTATCACGCCGAAGAGCCCGCGCGGCATCTGCGGCTGCGACGTGCACGGCATCGTCGGCAGAAACTTCCTGAAGTTCACCGCCGGCGGCTCTGCCACCCACTCTGATCATGGCCGTGAGATCATGCACACCCTGCATCAGACGAAGGAAGGCGGCAACTATCAGGTCAAGGACCCCGAGAAGCTCATCCGCATCGCGCATGAGTGGGGCGTCGAGACCGAAGGCAAGGACATCTATGAGCTGGCGCACGAGATGGCCGAGATCGGCCTGCTGGAATACGGCAAGCCCTTCGGCGTGCAGCGCTTCCTGAAGCGCGCTCCGGAGCACACGCAGGAGCTGTGGCACAAGGCGGAGATCGAGCCGCGCGCCATTGACCGTGAGGTCGCGACCGCTCTGCACATGACCCATATGGGCTGCTCCTCCCTGCCCGAAGCCCTGATCCGTCAGGCCCTCCGCAGCGGCCTGTCCGACGGCTGGGGCGGCTCCATGATGGGCACCGAGTTCTCCGACGTCATGTTTGGCACGCCGAAGCCCGTGGACACCACGGCCAACATCGGCGTTATGGAGAAGGATATGGTCAACATCGTCGTCCACGGCCACGATCCTTCCCTGTCCGAGATGATCGTTTACTATGCCAATGATCCCGAAATGATCGCGCTTGCCAAGAGCGTCGGCGCGAAGGGCATCAACATCTGCGGTGTCTGCTGCACCGCGAACGAGGTCGCCATGCGCCACGGCATCCCGATGGCCGGCAACTTCCTGACGCAGGAGAACGTTGTCCTTACGGGCGCCTGCGAAGCCATCGTCGTCGATGTGCAGTGCATCTTCCCGGCCCTCGGCCCGCTCTCGAAGTGCTTCCATACGAAGTTCGTCACCACCTCCCCCATCGCCCGCATGCCGGACTCCGAGTTCATCCGCTTCTCTGCTGAGAACGCCGGTGAGAACGCCAAGGCGATCGTGAAGATGGCCGTTGAGAACTTCACGAACCGCAAGACCGATCTGGTCAACATTCCGAACCAGGTCTCTCACGCCCGCGTCGGCTATTCCCTCGAAGCCATCGTCAAGGTCCTCGACGGCGTTGCCAACAGCCAGGTCGACACCTTCGGCACCACGAAGCCCCTGCTCGAGTGCGTCACCTCCGGCGTTCTCCGCGGCGCGGTCGCCATGGTCGGCTGCAACAACCCGAAGGTCCGCCCCGATTATGCCCACATCGAGCTCATGAAGAAGCTCATCGCCAACGATATCATCCTCATCGTCTCCGGCTGCTCCGCGCAGGCCGCCGCCAAGGCCGGCCTCATGGACCCGGTGCACGCCAAGGAGCTGTGCGGCGCCGGTCTGAAGCGCGTGTGCGAGCTGGCCAACATCCCGCCCGTGCTGCACATGGGCTCCTGCGTTGATATCTCCCGTATGATGATCCTGGCCTCCGAGCTGTCGAAGGACTCCGGCCTGAACATCTCCCAGCTTCCCGTCGTGGGCTGCGCCCCGGAGTGGATGAGCGAGAAGGCCGTCTCCATCGGCAACTACGTCGTGGCCACCGGCATTGACACCTTCCTCGGCGTTGACCCGTACGTCAAGGGCTCCAGCGAGATCTGCGACCTGCTGACCGGCGAGCACGGCGTGAAGGATTGGGTCGAGGCCAACTACACCGTGGAAACTGACATCGAGAAGCTCGGCGATCTCATGATCGAGCGCATCGAGCAGAAGCGCGCTGCGCTGGGCATCTGAGTATGAAGCTCGCGATCACCGGCAAGGGCGGCGTCGGCAAAACGACGCTCGCCTCCACGCTGGCGCGGCTTTACGCCGACGAGGGCCGCCCCGTGCTGGCTGCGGACGTCGATCCGGACGCCAACCTGGGCCTTGCGCTTGGCATGAGCCAGGAGGAGGTCGATTCCATCGTCCCCATCTCCAAAATGCGCACGCTCGTCGAGGAGCGCACCGGCGCGAACGAGGCCAATAAATTCTTCAAGCTCAACCCCTACGTCTCCGATATCCCCGAGAAATATGCCCGCGAGGTCAACGGCGTGAAGCTGCTCGTCATGGGCACGGTCGACACTGGCGGCAGCGGCTGTGTGTGCCCGGAGCATGTGATGCTCAAGGCCCTGCTCAGCGCGCTGACCTACCGCAAGGACGACGTTGTGATCATGGATATGGAGGCCGGGCTGGAGCACCTCGGCCGCGGAACGGCAGCCAACATGGACCAGTTCCTCGTTGTGGTGGAGCCGGGCGCACGCAGCGTCCAGACCTACGGAAACGTCAAGCGTCTTGCCGCCGATCTCGGCGTGAAGCGCGTGCGCGTCGTGGCCAACAAGGTGCGCGACGAGCGCGACGAGGCGTATGTCCGCAGCGTCATCCCCGCAGAGGACTTCCTCGGCTGCATCCACTACAATCCGGAGATCATGGACGCTGACCGCAACGGAAAGTCCCCGTACGATTTCAGCCGCACGGCTATGGAAGAGATTCGGAACATCAAGGCCATCCTGGATCGGGATGAAAAATAGGAGGAAAATCCCAGTGACTTTATTTGAACGTGTATTCGGCGGCAACGATGCCGTTTACGGCCTGACCGAGGCCGCCATTGACAATGCCATCGCCCAGTACGGCGAAGGCCAGGCCGTGTCCTTCCCCGACACTGCCTACTCCCTGCCCTGCTACTACGCCGTCACCGGCTCGAAGGTCGGCACCCTCGGCGAGCTGAAGCAGGCTCTCGGCGTCGTCAAGACGCTCATGACCCGCAATCCCCGCCTGAACGACGCCTTCATGTCCGGCGTAGCCACCGCACTGTGCGCCGAGTTCATCGAGGTCCTGAAGTACCTCAACGGCGCAGCGCCCTATGAGCTGCCCTGCTACGGCCACCTGTCCGACGCCGTCATTCGTAACCTCGGCGTGCCGCTGGTCACGGGCGACATCCCCGGCGTTGCCGTTATCCTCGGCTCCGCTCCCTCTGCCGATGAGGCCGTCGCGCTCGTGAAGAGCTACCAGAGTCAGGGCATCCTCATCACCCTCGTGGGCGGCGTCATCGACCAGCTCGAGGAGAAGGGCTACAAGACCGGCGACAATGTCCGCGTCATCCCGCTCGGCAAGGACGTCACCGCCGTCATCCATGCCGTCTCCGTCGCGCTGCGCGCTGCCCTGATCTTCGGCAACATCACCCCGGGCGACGCAGGCAGCCTGATGAAGTACACGATGGAGCGCGTTCCCGCGTTCGTCAACGCCTTCAAGCCCCTGGACGACGTCATCGTCGCCTGCGGCGCTGGCGCCATTGCCCTCGGCTTCCCGGTCGTCACGAACGAGACCGAGAACATCTACCGCGTCCCGAAGAGCCTCATCGTGCAGGAGGACGTCAGCAAGTTCAACGCCACCTCCCTCGAGGCGCGCGACATCAAGATCAAGATCACCACGATCGACATTCCTGTCTCCTTCGCTTCCGCGTTCGAAGGCGAGATCATCCGCAAGGGCGACATGCAGGTCGAGGTCGACGGCTCCCGCAAGGACTGCTTCGAGCTGGTCACCACGAGAGACGCCGCCGAGATCGAGGACCACAAGATCACGGTCGACGGCCCCGAGCTTGACGAGATCCCCGTCGGCTCCAAGATCTCCCTGTCCTACATCGTCGAGGTCGCGGGCAAGAACATGCAGTCCGACTTCGAGTCCGTTATGGAGCGTAAGATCCACTCCTTCCTGAACTGCATCGAGGGCGTTATGCACACCGGCCAGCGCGATATGATCCGTATCCGCGTTTCGAAGGCCGACTTTGAGGCTGGCTTCCGCTTCCACCACATCGGCGAGGTCCTCTACGCCAAGATCAAGAGCGAGTTCGACACCGTCGTCGACAAGTGCCAGGTCAAGATCGTCGTGGACGAGGCGAAGAACAAGGAGCTGCGCGCGATGGCCAACGAGGTCTTCAACCGCCGCGACGACCGCCTGCGCAGCATGACGGACGAGTCCGTGCCCGTGTTCTACACCTGCATCATGTGCCAGGCCTTCTCCCCGAGCCATGTCTGCATCGTCACCCCGGAGCGCCTCGGCCTCTGCGGCGCCGTTTCCTGGCTGGACGCCAAGGCAACGAACGAGCTCGACCCGCAGGGTCCCTGCCAGGTCGTGCCGAAGGAGCACTGCATCGACGAGCGTCTCGGCCGCTACGAGGACGTGGACGAGGCCGTCCAGAAGTACTCGCACGGCGCGCTCGAGCACGTCACGCTGTACTCCCTGTTCCAGGATCCGATGACGTCCTGCGGCTGCTTCGAATGCATCTGCGGCGTCGAGCCGGTCAGCATGGGCGTTGTCATCACGATGCGTGAGTACGCCGGCATGACCCCGCTGGGCATGACGTTCTCCGAGATGGCCTCCATGACGGGCGGCGGCGTGCAGACGCCGGGCTTCATGGGCCATGGCAAGCACTTCATCGCCTCCAAGAAGTTCATCGCTGCCGAAGGCGGCCTCGGCCGTATCGTCTGGCTGCCGAAGGAGCTCAAGGAGCAGATGCGCGACAAGCTGAACGAGGCTGCCAAGGAGCTCTACGATGTGGATAACTTCGCCGACATGATCGCCGACGAGACCATCTGCACCGAGGACCCCGAGGAGCTGCTGAACTACCTGACCGAGGTCGGCCACCCCGTCCTCTCCATGGAACCGTTCGATATGTAAGAGACCCGATCGGGGATGCCGGAAAATCCGGCATCCCCGGTTTTTTGCATTTTGAGGGGCCAACGACGGCACGTTGTAGGGGCCGAAGGCCCGTGAATGATTCATTCTTCATTTTTCAGTCTTCAGTATTCATTCATTTCTGCATGCCGCCCCCTGCAAGGCACCTCATCGCCCCAACATTTGTGTGCAAAAAGCCGCTGCGGCAGAACCGCAGCGGCTCGTTCTGTTTTCTTACGCCTCGCCGGGGCGGGGGAAGGTGACGGTGACGGTCGTACCCGTTCCAAGGGTGCTCTCCAGTGCAACGCGGGCGTGGTGATAGGCCGCAGCATGCTTCACAATGGACAGGCCGAGGCCCGTGCCGCCGATGGCGCGCGAATGGCTCTTATCCACGCGGTAGAAGCGCTCGAACACGCGGTCCTGCTCCGCCGCCGGGATGCCGATGCCGGTATCCGCCACGCGGAGGACCGGCTGGCCGTTCTCCTCCGCCGTGCTGACGGTCACGCTGCCGCCCTTGCGGTTATACTTGATGGCATTGTCGCAGAGATTGTAGATCAGCTCGTCCACGATCTGCGCAATGCCGTGCACGCGGCAGGGCTTCAGGTCCGTGCGGAGCGTGACGTCGTGCTGCGCGGCCGCGTCCTGCAGACGTGAGACGACGCTTGCGGCCATGCCGTCGAGGCGCAGGTCCGTCTTCTCGCTGCCCACGCTGCCCTCGTCGAGCTGGGACAGGCGGATGATATCGCCGACCAGAGCGATGAGGCGCTGGGCCTCGGTATAGATGTTCCCGGCAAAGTGCTGCACGTCCTGCGGCTTTGCGATGCCGTCGCGGATGAGCTCGGCAAAGCCGGAGATGGACGTCAGCGGCGTGCGCAGCTCGTGGGAGACGTTCGCCGTGAATTCGCGGCGGAGCTGCTCGCGGTCCTCGCGCTCCGTCACGTCCAGCAGCACGAGCACCGCGCCCGCAAGGCGGCCGTCCTCCATAGCCGGGTTGGCCATGAGCTGGTAGATGCGGCCGTCGAGCGTCAGGGTGCGCAGGTCATGCTCGCCCGACAGAGCGCGCTGCACGGCCTCCCGAAAGTCCTCGCTGCGGTTCACGGCCAGCACGGACTGCTTTTCGACATTTTCGATCTGCAGCAGGCGGCGCGCGCTCGGATTGCAGAACAGCAGGTTCGTCCGGGCGTCGACGATGAGCAGGCCTTCGTTCATGTGCTCCGTGATGGCGGTGAACTCCGTCTGGCGGCGGCGCAGCTCGTCCATCTGCGCGGCGATCTGCCGGTTCTGGGCGGAAATTTTCTCCAGCAGGGGGGAAAGCTCGTCATAGGCCTCCGCCTGCTCCGGATGCTCCAGGTCGAGGGCATTCAGCGGGCGGACGATGCGCTTCGACAGACGATAGGACAGCAGCCACGCCAGCGCAATGGCGACAAGCACGGCCGCAACGGCCGGGCGCAGCATGCGCAGCAGGATGCCGAGCACGGAATCACGCGTTCCGGCCAGCCGGAGCACCGTGCCGTCCTGCAGGCGGCAGGCATAGTAGAACGTCTTCTGGGACAGCGTCGCGGAATAGCGCTCGCTCTCACCCGCGCCGTAGCGCAGGGCATCAGCCACCTCGGTGCGCGCGGCATGGTTCTCCATCTGCGCGGGGGCAGCCTCGTTGTCATAGCGGACGGTTCCGTCGGCGCCGATCCAGGTGATGCGGATCGGTGAGATCTTATCCTGCTCCAGCGAGCGCAGGTAGTCCTCCTCCGCAAGGCCGCCGTTGATGGCATGGGCCATGGAGAGGGCCTCGCTCTTCAGCTCCGAGCGGTACTGCACGGCATAGTCGTTATAAAACACGACGGACAGCAGCGCCACGCTCAGCAGGAGCACGACGAGGGCCACCAGAAAAATGGACCGGAAAATTCGTTTTGTCATACCGCAGTCTCCCGCAGGCGGTAGCCCACGCCGCGGACCGTCTCGATCTGGCCGCCTGCTGCGCCGAGCTTCTGGCGCAGGGAGCGGATGTGGACGTCCACGGTGCGGCTCTCGCCGTCAAATTCATAGCCCCAGATGCTGGAAAGCAGCCGGTCACGCGTAAAGACCTGCATTGGGTGCTCGAGCATCAGGTGCAGCAGCTCGTATTCCTTCAGCGTGAGCGTCAGCTCCTCGCCGCAGGCGCGCATGGTGTGCGTGGTGGTGTCGCACTCGATGTCCCCGCAGCGCAGCGTCTCGCGGCGCTCGCGGCCGAACTCCGCCCGGCGCAGCAGAGCGCGCACGCGGGAGATCAGCTCCATCATGCCGAACGGCTTTGTAAGATAATCATCCGCGCCGCCGTCCAGCCCGATAACCTTGTCATATTCGCTGCTGCGCGCAGTGAGCATCATGACGGGCAGGTGCTCCGTGCGCGGGCTGGCGCGCAGCCGGCGCAGGATGGAAAGCCCGTCCTCCTCCGGCAGCATGATGTCCAGAATCAGCAGCTCCGGCAGGGCGCGCTCCATGGCGTCATAAAACTCCGAGGGCGCGGCGAAGCCTGTGGCCTCCAGCCCGGTGCTGCAGAGCGTGTAGACGACAAGCTCACGAATGGCGCTGTCGTCCTCCAGCAAATAGATCATAAAAAGTTCCCCTTACTCTCCGGCATGTGCGCCGGTGATGGAATATTCGACCCACTCTGCCACATTCACGGCATGGTCGCCGATGCGCTCGAGATACTTTGCGATCATCAAAAGATCGAGGCACTCGCCGCTCAGGTCCGGGTGCTCGGTGATCTGACCGACCAGCTCGTTTTTCACGGTGTCGAACAGGCCGTCGACGATGTCGTCCTCCTTCTGGACGGCACGGGCCTTGCCGAGATCCTTGCGGACGAAGGAGTCGACGCTGTCCGTGACCATGCGGCTGGCGGCGCGGGCCATTTCATAGATGTGCGTGCCCGACTTGAGCTGCTCATCCTCGATGTAGCCGGTGATGCCCGCGATGTCCGAGGCCTGGTCGCCGATGCGCTCCAGATCGGAGATCATTTTCAGGGCCGAGGAGATCGTGCGCAGGTCGCGCGCAACGGGCTGCTGCTGCAGCAGGAGCTTCATACACAGGCTCTCGATCTCGCGCTCCTTGTGGTCGATCTCGCGCTCCAGCGCGGCCGCCTTTTCGGCGCTTTGCTTGTCCGTTTCATTTTTCAGCGTGTGCATGGAGGCGGAGATCGCGTCCTCGCACAGCGCGCCCATTTCAATCAGTTTCCGGTTGAGCAGCTCCAGCTGCTCGTCAAAGCGGATGCGCATCAGCCAAACCTCCCCGTGATGTAATCTTCGGTGCGACGGTCCTGCGGCATGGAGAAGATCTGCTCCGTCGGGCCGAATTCGACCATATCGCCCAGCAGGAAAAACGCCGTTTTGTCCGAGATGCGGGCGGCCTGCTGCATATTGTGCGTGACCATAACAATAGTATAATCCTTTTTCAGCTCCATGGCAAGCTCTTCGATGCGCGAAGTGGAGATCGGGTCGAGAGCGCTCGTCGGCTCGTCCATCAGCAGGACCTCCGGCTCCACGGCAAGCGCACGCGCGATGCACAGGCGCTGCTGCTGGCCGCCGGACATGCCGAGGGCGCTTTTCTTCAGGCGGTCCTTGACCTCGTCCCAGATGGCGGCGCCGCGCAGCGATTTTTCGACGATCTCGTCGAGCTTCACGCGGGAGCGGATGCCGTGGGTGCGCGGGCCATAGGCCACGTTGTCATAAATGCTCATGGGGAAGGGATTCGGCTTCTGGAAGACCATGCCGACGCGCTTGCGCAGCAGGTTCACGTCCATTTTGCGGGAAAAAATATCCTCGCCGTCCAGCGTGACGGTGCCCTCGATGCGGCAGCCCTCCACGAGGTCGTTCATGCGGTTGAGGGACTTTAGCAGCGTCGACTTGCCGCAGCCGGACGGGCCGATGAAGGCCGTGATCTCATTGGCGGGCAGGCGGAGGTTGATGTCCTTCAGCGCCTGAAAGCTGCCGTACCAGAGATTGAGGTGCTCGATTACGATCTTATCCTGTTCCATATGGGAACTCCTTCCTGTTTCGGTCACTGCGTGCGCCGGGCAATTCGCTTTGCCGCGGCGCCGGACAGCGCGTTGATGCCGATGACCATGACCAGCAGCACGACGGCCGTGGCATAGGCCTCGCTGCGGTGCAGGCCCTCGTTGAGCAGGCAGTACATGTGCACCGCCAGCGTGCGGCCGGATTCCATGACACCGCCCGCGACGCCGCTGAACGTACCTGCCGTAAAGATGAGGGCAGCCGTCTCGCCGACGATGCGGCCGATGGCCAGAATGATGCCGGAGAAGATGCCGGGCACGGCGGACGGCAGCACGATGCGGAACACCGTGCGCAGCTTGCCCGCGCCGAGGCCGAAGCTGCCCTCGCGGAACGAATCGGGCACGGCCTTCAGGGCCTCCTCCGTCGTGCGGAGGATGGTCGGCAGGACCATGATGGCCAGCGTGAGCGCTCCTGCCAGCATGGATTTGTCCATGTTCAGGGCGATGACGAACATCAGGTAGCCGAACAGGCCGTAGACGATGGACGGGATGCCCGAGAGGGTCTCTGCCGTAAGGCGGACGACCTTGACGAGCTTATTGCCGCGCTTGGCATACTCCACGAGGTAGATGGCAGCGCCGATGCCGAATGGGACGGACAGCAGCAGAGACAGCACGACCATGAGGAGCGTATTGATGATAGCGGGCGTCATGGAGCAGTTGTCCGACGTATAATGCCAGGCAAACAGGCCCGGCTTCAGGTTCGGCACGCCCATGATGAGGATATAGGCCATGAGCGCGGCGAGAATGGCGAAGGTGATCACGGCAGAGGCCGTGACGGCGATGCGCTGGACAAGCGACATCGGATGGCGGCGGTAGGACGCGCGGCTCGTGCGCCCGGCGCTCGGTTTCGAACGTTCCGTTTTTTTCATGTTGCGTCAGCCTTTCGTTTCACGGCGGAGAAGCACAGATTGATGAGCAGGATGAACACGAACAGCACCACGCCGCAGGCGATGAGGGCCTCGCGGTGCAGGTCCGTGGCGTAGCCCATCTCCAGCACGATATTGGCCGTCAGGGTGCGCACGCCGCTGAGCAGGCTCTTGGGCAGGATGGGCTGGTTGCCCGCGATCATCACGACGGCCATGGTCTCGCCGATGGCGCGGCCGACACCGAGGATGATGCCAGCGAGGATGCCGGAGCGCGCGGCGGGGAACACGGCGGAGAAGACGCTGCGCTCATGCGTTGCACCCAGCGCAAGCGAGCCCTCATAATAGCTCTCCGGCACGGCGCGCAGCGACGATTCCGAGACGCTGATGATGGTCGGCAGGATCATGATGCCGAGCATGATGGAGGCCGTGACGATGCTCTTGCCGCTGCCGAACATGGCCTGCAGGGCCGGGACGAGCACGACAAGGCCGAAGAAGCCATAGACGATGGACGGGATGCCGGCCAGCAGATCGACGGCGGGCTTCAGCACGCTGTAGAGGCGCTTCGGGCAGAAGCGCGCCAGATACAGCGCGCACAGCAGGCCCAGCGGGACGCCGATGAGGATCGCGCCGCCCGTGACGAGGATGCTGGCGATGATCATGGGGAAGATGCCGTAGAGGTCCTGATTCGGCGCCCAGGTCATGCCGAACAGGAATTTGCCGAGGCCGATCTTATGCATGGTGGGGATGCCGTTGGCAAACAGGAAAATGCAGATGAGCGCCACGGCAAGGATGGAGATGCAGGCCGTCAGTAGGAAGACGACTTTCATGGTCCCTTCCCGAATGGCGTGGAGATTGTGTTTCATAGTTCCTCCTGAAAGAAGACAGGATCGTGGTAAAGTGGAAAATGCAGGGCTCTCAGATTTGTCATTGCGGGGAGGCCAACGGGCCGACGCGGCAGTTGCTTGCAGTTGGCACAGAGTGCCGTCTAAATGGTGCGCACCGATTGCGTCTGTAGCGGCGCTCCCTGAGCGCCTATGGCAGTTGCAGGTATTGCAGCAGTGATTCGGCGGCGCGAGGCTATCAGAATTGTCATTGCGAGGGCGCTTTGCGCCCGTGGCAATCTCGGGAAGGCAGTTACGATTTCGCCGAGAGTACCCTGTTATCCGGCTGTGTACCGCGAGATTGCACCCCAAGGGCACTTCCTCGCGCTTCGCGCTCAGGGCGCCACG
>ERZ836939.4111-NODE-4111-length-11333-cov-4.934740_pt1 | contig 11333 bp, 10 predicted proteins | sample MGYA00519912_ERZ836939 | MGnify/ENA primary metagenome ERZ836939 (study PRJEB31850, sample SAMEA3708810) | human gut metagenome | biome: human gut; feature: human-associated habitat; material: faeces | place: China | collected 2014 ... | reverse complement strand
GCCGTCCCCGGTGGCGTTTTGCCTACTTTGCCGCCATGGGCAAAGTAGGTCGCCGCCCGCAGGCGGCGAAATCCCCTGTATTTTCACTCCCCGCCTCGCCTTGTTTTTCCCCAGAACCTGTGCTATCATGACCGTATGCCTGGAGAAGCCAGGCGGAAAGAAGTCCTGGTATGAACGATCTGCGCCGTCCCGGCGTGCTGCCCTTTCTCCTGGCGGAGGGAGCTCTCTACGGGACGTTTCTGTGGCAGGATCTGTCCCCCGGCGGCGCCGGCTCCACACCGGTCAAATACGCCGCTATTCTGCTGTGCGCCCTGTTCTCCCTGCTGTGGGCCCTGTTTGGGGGCGGGGACCGTCTGACAGCCCTGGCCCTGGTCCTCACCGGGGCGGCGGACACCTTTCTGCTGGAGCTGGACGCCCACTACGCCGCAGGCGTGCTGCTGTTTTGTGGGGTGCAGCTGTGCTACTTTCTCCGGCTGTATCCCAAGGGGCTCCGGAGTCTGTGGGGGGCCCGGCTGGGGCTGTTCCTGCTGTCCCTGGGAGCGCTGTGCGCCCTGAAACTGCTCACCGCCCTGAATATCCTGGCGCTATTTTACTTCTCCAACTTCCTGTGCAACGCCCTGCTCAGTCTGGGCTGCCCGGGGCGGCGGGCACGGATCTTCTCCGCCGGCCTGTGCCTGTTCCTGTGCTGCGACCTGTGCGTGGCCGCCTATCAATTTCCAGGTTCCCTTCCGGACGCGGTTTTCCAGGCTGCCCGGGTGGGGATGTGGCTGTTTTACCTGCCGGGACAGGTGCTTATCGCCCTGTCCGGGCTGCCGGAATCTTTGACCTGAGGTGACTGCTCTTGAAATCCAGCAAACTACTCTCTCTGCTGACCGCCCTGGCCACCGCCGTGCTGGTGCTGTCCGGGTCTATCGCCGTGCCCATCCTGTGCCGGCCCTTCTACTATGCCCATATTGAGGCCATGTCCCTCCCCGAATACACCGGGCTGACGGTGGACCAGATCAAGCAGGCCTTTGATGAGATGCTGGACTTCTGCCTGGGCCTGCGGCAGGACTTCTCTGTGGGGGTGCTCTCCTGGTCGGAGTCAGGCCGGGACCACTTTGCCGACGTGCGTGTGCTGTTCCAGCTGGACCTGGTGCTGCTGGTCCTGTCGGCGGCGGCCCTTGTGCTCCTGTTTCTCTTTGCCCGGAAGCGTCGGCTCACTCCCGCCCGTCTGCTGGGCCGCGGGCCGGGATTCTGGGCCGCGGCGGGGCTGGCCGCCGTCTTCCTGGCGGTGGGCGCCCTGGCTGCCACAGATTTTGACCGGGCCTTCGTGATCTTCCACTTCATTTTTTTCCCGGGCAAGACCAACTGGATCTTCGATTGGCGCACCGACCCCATTATCCTCCTGCTTCCGGAGGACTTTTTCCGCAACTGCGCCATTCTGATTCTGGTCCTGCTGGTATTCTGGTGCGCGGTTCTGATCGCGGCGGACCTGCTGGCGGGCCGCCGGAGAAAGAAGGGACAGGCGGTCCCCACCTCCTGCCCGGGCTGTTCCGGCGGAGCGGGGCAGTGAGACGCCTGCAAGTGATTTTCAAAAATCCTGCAAAAAGATTTGTAATTTCCTCTAAAACCGGTTGACAAATCCGGGGTCGAGTGCTATATTATAGCCAGAAAGGGTGATACCAATGTGGTAAGAAACCTGGACCCCAGATGTCACCGGATTCGGCGGCTGAGATTGAAATAAAGAAGTTCGATTGAGAAAGGCGCGGAAAGGAAAGAAAATTTTCGGAACCCAAGCAGTGATCTCCTAAGTGTAACCCAAGAATCCTGAAAACCCCTGGAACGCAGAAAACACGGAAGCAGACCAAAGGAAATTCAAGGTTCCCAGGCACCAAGAAGTAACTGTCCATTCAGTTCCAAGCAACGCGCGCCGGCCGGAGAAGAACATCTGGACCCCACTCCAAAACTCCACAGAATGCCACAAGAAGGACGAAATCGCGCAACAGAACAGGACCTCATGTGTGAGGGGTGCAGCTCAGAGGAGCGCAGAAGAACGAGTTGAACGCAGGATGGAAACTTGCAGGCGGAACGTGTGGAATTGGAGAATCTGCAGAAAGAGAGGTAACCATATGATGTTAGATAACAAGAAGCACCAGAAATAACCCCTGATTGTCAGAACTACGGAAGACGATCAGGGGTTATTTCTTTTGCTTTTTGGGGCAACGGAAGGGCGCCGGCTCCGGATAAAACACGGGGCCGCCCCTCTGAGGCAGCCCCGGAAACGCATCATTTGGTCAATACCTTTTTGTGGTATCCCCGCTGTCCGCAGCGGGGACATTTCATGCTCCGGCTCCGTCCGATGTGCGGGGCCAGCACCACCGCCCGCATGGTGGGGATATACCGGGCGCCGCAGTGGGGACACTCATAGTAGCCCGCGTCGTGCTCGATGCGCAGAGCGTAGGCGATGGCCACCACCAGGATCGCCAGGCCGGTGAGTATCAGCGCCAGCCGCCATGCCAGCATCTCCACCGCGAAGACGGCGGCGAATATCATAACCAGATAGTTGACCGTGGCCGAGGCGGCGATCACCGTCTCCAGAGAGAGGAGCTTTTTGTTCTGCTCCGCCTCCTGGCGCTGCAGCTCCAGCAGGTGTTTCTCCGCTTGTTCCTGATACTGCTCCATGTCCATCCGCGCCCCGGTCAGGAGCTCATTGATATTGATATGGAGAAGTCCGCACAGCTCCAGCATCAGGGACGGGTCCGGCATGCTTTTTCCAGTCTCCCATTTGGAGACCGCCCGGTCTGTGATCCCCAGCTTCTCCCCCAGGGCGGCCTGGGTGTAGCCGGCCTCTTTCCGGCATTGGGCGATGAATGCGCCGATTTTTTCCTGATCCATGGGCGCACCTCCTTTCTGACCTGAGCATACGATTTCCAGATCCGAATCACCACATACCATCGGTTGAGCTCCGTCTGTCCACGGGTGCCGGCCGCTCAACCAGCGGTTGAATTGGGCGGTAGAGTATGAAATTTGGACGGGATAGAACCCTATGGGAATGGTCTAACCAGGGAGGGCCTCACAGCAGCAGGGAGATCAGCGGGATGGTGACCAGACACAGCAGGCTGGACAAGAACACCGCCTCAGAGGCAAACTGGGTGTCGCCCCCATAGGTCTCCGCCAGGATGGAGGTGACGGCGGGGGAGGGCATGGCCATGATGATCAGGGTGACGCCGATGACCAGGGGGTCCTCCACCGGGAGGAGCATCAGAATTCCCCAGGTGAGCAGCGGCAGGAGCAGCAGGCGCAGAAAGGCGGAGGAGAGGACGTCCCGGTTCCGGAGCAGGGCGGAGACGCTTCCGCCGGTGAGGTTCATGCCGATGATCAGCATGGACAGCGGAGTGGTCACGTCGGCCAGATAGGTGAGCGGGGTGTCGATCACCTCGGGAATGGGAATTTGGGCGGCATAGAGGATGAGACCCAGCAGGGTGGCTCCGTTGACCACCGTGAGCAGGATGGACCGCCAGGAGACCGGGGGCGCATCCCCGGAGGCGCTGCGGTCCATGCAGATGAGGGTGGCCCCGGTGGTGTAGGCCAGCAGGTTGAAGGGGATGCCCAAAAAGACGGCCAGGACCAGCCCCTCCTCCCCAAAGAGAGCCAGGGCGATGGGAAAGCCCATAAAACCGTTGTTGTTGAAGGCACAGGCGAAGGTCCACACCCCCCGCCGCTCCCTGGTGACGCGGAACGGCCGGGCCAGCAGGGCGCTGATCACTCCGTACAGGATGTAGAGGGCCAGGCCCAGAACCACCTCCAGCAGCCCGGCGCGGAGAAAGGCGGGATCGTAGGGCCGCACCAGAGAGGTAAGGATGGTGGCGGGCATGGTGACATTCATCAGCAGGCTGCTGAGCATTTTGGAGGCAGAGGCGGGCAGCACGCGGAACCGGACAGTCCCATACCCCACCCCGATGAGCAGAAACAGGCCGAATAGGTTGGAAAACACATCCCGAATGTCCAGCATGGCGCCGCGCCCCTCTTCCTCAGATGGTTCCCGGCCGCAGCAGGGCCGGCTTACAAGGAGCATTGTAGCAAAAAAAGAGCCGGTTGTCACCCGGGAAAACGGGACGGCCGGCGTTTCTCCGCTTGCGCTCCCGCTCCGGATGGGATATAATACGGTGAAACTTTTTTGTCGAGGTGTGTCTCCATGGCGGACAAGCTGGGTATTTACATCCATATTCCCTTCTGCCGCAGTAAATGCGACTACTGTGACTTCTACTCCCTGGCGGGGCGGGAGGACCAGATGGACCGGTATCAGAAGGCCCTGCTGGCCCACCTGAAGGAGACCGCCCCCCTGGCCCAGGGCTACCCGGTGGACTCCATCTACTTCGGCGGCGGCACCCCCAGCTACTACGGGGCCAAGCGCATCAAAGAGCTGCTCGCCCACCTGTCCAAGCTGTTTCAGGTGGAGAGGGACGCGGAGATCACCGTGGAGTGCAACCCGGACAGCGTGGATCTGAAGTCCCTGCGCATTCTGCGCAAGGCGGGGGTGAACCGTCTGTCCATGGGGATGCAGTCCGCCCAGGAGGCGGAGCTGCGGGCCATCCACCGCATCCACACCCCCCAGCAGACCAACCAGGCGGTGGAGGCGGCCCGGAAGGCCAAGTTCACCAACCTGTCCCTGGATCTGATCTACGGCCTGCCGGGGCAGACCATGGAGAGCTGGAAGGCCACGGTGGAGCACGCCCTGTCCCTCATCCCCCAGCACCTGTCCTGCTACGGCCTGAAGGTGGAGGAGGGCACCCCCCTGGCCCGCCGGGTGGCGGAGGGGGAGGTGCTGCCCGACGACGACCAGCAGGCCGACCTGTACCTGTGGACGGTGGGCCGGCTGGAGCGGGCGGGGCTCCCCCAGTATGAGATCTCCAACTTCGCCAAGCCGGGGTACGAATCCCGGCACAATCTGCGCTACTGGCTCACCCGGCCCTATATCGGCTTCGGGCCCGGGGCCCACTCGGACTTCGGGGGGCGGCGCTACTCCTTTGTCCGGGACCTGGACGCCTACATCCGGGGGGTGCTGGAGGGGGGCGACATCATCGACTCCTCCGAGCTCATCCCCCAGAGGGAGCGGTGCGGGGAGTATCTGATGCTCCGCCTGCGCACTGTCCGAGGTGTGGACGGCCGGGAGTACCGCCACACCTATTTCATGGACTTCGCTCCCCTGGAGGCCCGCCTGCGGGAGTTTGCCGCCCAGGGCTGGGCGGAGGAGACGGACGGGCGCTGGCGGCTCACCCCCAGGGGCTTCCTGGTGTCCAACCAGCTCATCGGCGACCTGCTGGACCGGCAGGAGCAGGCCAGCTGGGAGGATCTGATCCGCCCCAGACAGGACCAGGCCTGAAGAAAACTGGCCGGGTCCGGGCGGACGGCCCTTCCAGCCGGAGAGGCGGAGAATGGCAGGAGATGAAATCATTGCATCTTGCCCAAGGCACCTCAAAAAACCTCATTTGTTCTTACTTTTTTCACAATTTTATGTCTACTCTGTAAATTTCATTGCCTTTTGGACATACTGATGCTATAATATACTTGTTTCCATGCGCCGCCTGTGTTGCGCGCATGCTTGATTTTGATATGTTATGGCTTTGGCCATATGATCTTATATAGACCCCAATCTAATGAATATGGATCGAGAGGGTGCCAGATTTGACAAAATATCACATTCAGGGCGGAAAGCCCCTTCGTGGAAGCATCACCATCAGCGGCGCCAAAAACGCCGCTGTCGCCATCATCCCCGCCGCCCTTTTGGTGGACGGGGTATGCCGCATTGAAAATATTCCCCAGATCAGCGACGTGACTTTGATTCTCCAGATCCTCCAGGAGCTGGGGGCGGACATCCGCACCGTCAACCGCACCACCGTGGACATCGACTGTTCCCACATCCGCAACCGGCAGGTCCCCTATGAGCTGGCCCGGAAGATCCGCGCCAGCTACTACCTGGTGGGCGCTCTGCTGGGCCGCTTCGGCTGGGCGGAGGTCCCCCTGCCCGGGGGCTGCGACCTGGGCGGACGGCCCATTGACCAGCATGTGAAGGGCTTTGTGTCCATGGGGGCCGACGTGGACGTGCGCAGCGGCCTCATCTGCGCCAAGGTGCCCGGCGGCCGTCTGGCCGGCGGACAGGTGTATCTGGACATGGTGTCTGTGGGCGCCACCATGAACATCATGCTGGCCGCCGTGCTGGCCGACGGCATGACCATCATTGAGAACGCCGCCAAGGAGCCACACATCGTGGACCTGGCCAATTTCCTCAACTCCATGGGCGCCAACATCATGGGGGCGGGCACCGACGTCATCAAGATCCGGGGCGTGAAGCAGCTCCGGGGCGGAGCCTACTCCATCATCCCCGACCAGATCGAAGCCGGTACCTATATGGCCGCCGTGGCCGCCGCCGGCGGGGATGTGCTCATTCAGAACGTCATCCCCAAGCACCTGGACTGCATCACCGCCAAGCTGGTGGAGATGGGGGTGGAGGTGGAGGAGCTGGACGACGCCGTCCAGGTCCGCCGCAGCGGCCCGATCAGCCGCACCAATGTGAAGACCATGCCCTATCCGGGCTTCCCCACCGATATGCAGCCCCAGATCGCCGCTGTCCTGTGTCTGGCCAACGGCACCAGCGTCCTCACCGAGGGGGTGTGGGACAGCCGCTACCGCTATGTGGATGAGTTCCGCCGCATGGGGGCCCACATCCAGGTGGACGGCAAGGTGGCCGTCATCGAGGGCGTGCCCGCCCTCACCGGGGCCCCGGTCCACGCCTGCGACCTGCGGGCCGGAGCGGCTATGGTCATCGCCGGCCTGGCCGCCCAGGGCGTCACCGAGGTGGACGGGATCTACCACATCGAGCGGGGCTATGAGAACCTGGTGGGCAAGCTGGCCGGTGTGGGCGCCGACATCCGCACCATCACCGTCCCCGATGAAGACGCCAAGTCCCAGGCGGGCTGATACTGAGATACGAGATAGGAGTTAGGAGATAGAAGATAGGAGCTGACGGGAGCATGGACCGGCGCAAGGCCCGCTCCTATTTCCTATCTGCTATCTCCTATCTGTTATGAATGGGGGAAGTTTTCTGTGCTGACATATACGACGCTGGCCAGCGGTTCCAGCGGAAACTGCGCGCTGGTGAGCTGCGGCGCCACCCGCCTGCTGGTGGACGCGGGCATCTCCGCCCGGCGGATCACCACCGCTCTCAAGAATTTGGGGGTGGACCCCGCCTCCCTCAGCGGCGTGCTGGTCACCCACGAGCACAGCGACCACATCTCCGGTCTGACCACCCTCACCAAGCAGCTGAAGCTGCCGGTATACGCCACTGCCCCCACCCTGCGGCAGCTTTGTTACCGCATCCCCTTTCTGGATGGGCTGTGCCGGGAGTTTGACCCGGGGGACGGGTTTCCGGTGGGCGAGCTGTGGGTGGGTTCCTTTGCCACCTCCCACGACGCGGCGTGCAGCGTGGGCTACACCCTCACCGGGGAGGGGTGCAAGGCGGCGGTGGCCACCGACCTGGGCCGGCTCACTCCGGCGGTGCTCCAGGCGGTCCAGGGCTGCGACCTGCTGGTGTGCGAGGCCAACCACGACGAGGACTGGGTGAAGTCCGGCCCCTACCCCTACTATTTAAAGCAGCGCATCCTGGGGGACCAGGGCCACCTGTCCAACGAGATGGGGGCGGAGTTGGCTGCCCTGGCGGTGGAGTCCGGGGCCCGGACGGTGGTTTTGGCCCACCTGTCCTCGGAGAACAACACCCCCGCCCGGGCCCGGGATGTGGTGTCCCGCCGCCTGTCCGCCGGGGGGATCGACCCGGAGCGGGATATCTCCCTCACCGTGGCTCCCCGGAAGGAGTGCGGCCCGGTGTTCCGCCTGGAGCGGGGCCGGGATATGGCCTCTTTCCCGCTGCAAGAGGGGGCGGCCCTATGCTGAGCGTCCATCTCATCTGTGTGGGCAAGCTGAAGGAGAAGTTTTATCTGGAGGCGGCGGCGGAGTACCAGAAGCGCCTGTCCGCCTACTGCAGGCTGACCCTGGTGGAGCTGCCCGAGGAGAAGCTGCCCCAGAATCCCACCCAGGGGCAGATCGACCAGGCCCTTTTCAAAGAGGCCCAGGCCATCCGGGCCAAGCTGCCCCCCAGCGCCAGCGTGGTCGCCCTGTGTGTGGAGGGCAAGGAGCGCTCCAGCGAGGACTTTGCCAGGCTGCTCTCCACCTGGGAGCACAGCTCGGCCAAGCATCTGGTCTTTGTCATCGGCGGCTCCTACGGCCTGGACCCCGCCCTGAAGGCGGAGGCCTGGGTACGCCTGTCCATGTCCCCCATGACCTTTCCTCACCACCTGGCCCGTGTTATGCTACTGGAGCAGCTCTACCGGGCCTTCAAGATCCAGGAGGGGTCCAGCTACCACAAATAGAGTTTCGTGCGGAGAGGGCAACCTCTCCGCACTGGTTTTTTCCGGAACCGCTTGACAAACGGGAAAAAGCACGCTACCATTTTTCATATCAAAAATTCCCGGAGCGGGTTTCTCTCCGCCGGACCATTCAGAAAGAAGGAATTTCCATGTCCGATTATCAGATCTCCACCGACTGCCTCCACGCGGGCTACCGCCCCGGCAACGGGGAGCCCCGGAACATCCCCATCATCCAGTCCACCACCTTTCGCTATGAGACCAGCGAGGAGATGGGCAAGCTGTTCGACCTGGAGGCCAGCGGCTACTTCTACACCCGCCTGCAGAACCCCACCAACGACATGGTGGCGGCCAAGATCTGCGCCCTGGAGGGGGGCACCGCGGCCATGCTCCTGTCCTCCGGACAGGCGGCCAACTTCTACGCCATCTTCAACATCGCCGGATGCGGGGACCATGTGATCTCCTCCACCTCCATCTACGGCGGCACCTTCAACCTGTTCGCCGTCACCATGAAGCGCATGGGCATCGAGTTCACCTTCGTGGACCCGGAGTGCTCCGAGGAGGAGCTGAACGCCGCCTTCCGGCCCAACACCAAGGCGGTGTTCGGCGAGACCATCGCCAACCCTGCTCTCACCATCCTGGACATTGAGAAATTCGCCAAGGCGGCCCACGCCCACGGGGTGCCCCTCATCATGGACAACACCTTCGCCACCCCGGTGAACTGCCGCCCCTTCGAGTGGGGCTGCGACATCGTCACCCACTCCACCACCAAGTATATGGACGGCCATGCCCTCACCGTGGGCGGCGCCATTGTGGACAGCGGCAACTTTGACTGGAACGCCCACGCGGACAAGTTCCCCGGCCTCACCACCCCCGACGAGAGCTACCACGGGGTGACCTATACCGAGCGCTTCGGCCTGGGCGGCGCCTATATCACCAAGGCCACCGTGCAGCTCATGCGGGACCTGGGCTCCATCCCCTCCCCCCACAACTGCTTCCTGCTGAATGTGGGCCTGGAGACCCTGCCCCTGCGGATGAAGAAGCACTGTGAGAACGCCCAGGCGGTGGCCGAGTACCTCCAGGGCCACGAGAAGATCGCCTGGGTGGAGTATGCCGGCCTGCCCGGAGACAAATACTACGAGCGCGCCAAAAAGTACCTGCCCAACGGCACCTGCGGCGTGGTGGTCTTCGGCGTGAAGGGCGGCCGGGCCGCGGCGGAGAAGTTCATGGCCGGGCTGAAGCTGGCCTCCATCGCCACCCATGTGGCCGACGCCAAGACCTGCGTGCTCCACCCCGCCTCCTCCACCCACCGGCAGATGAACGACGAGGAGCTGGCTGCCGCCGGAGTGTCCCCCGACCTGGTCCGCTTCTCAGTGGGCATTGAAGACGCCAAAGATATTATCGCTGACCTGGAACAGGCTCTGGCTGCAGTTTAAGAAAAATTTGCCCCAGCCCACGGAGGGGCCCCACGCAGTGGGGGCGCGCCGTTTGGCGCGCGCAAGCATTTTGCGCAGCAAAATCTTGTCGTCTGGGTAGAATTCATTTCTACCCAGACGTATTCAATCCCGAAGGGACCCCAACCGCCTGAAACAGGCGGTTGGGCGGGCATCGAAGACGTAAAGGACATCATCGCCGACCTGGAGCAGGCACTGGCCAACGTCTGAGTTTTTAGAGTGGAGCGTTGAGCGTGAAGCGTGTAGAGGCGGCCTTCGCGGGCGACCGCAAGGGCCGCCCCTGCGGTGAAAACGCACCGGGGACGTTGGTTCGTCAAAGTCAGGCGCGGCGGTGGAATCGCACCGGCATCAATTTTTGCAAACCCAGGGCCCAGTGGCCCGGCAGGAATTCAGACCAACCACTCAAATTTTGCGCGCCGGAAGTTCTGCACCATCCCACAGGCATGCGTCCCCCGTAATGGGGGTCCAGGGGGACGGCGAATATGAGCGCGGAGCGCTCATCCTGAGCCATCCCCCTGGCGGCTCTTTGGTGACTTTCTGGCCGGCCAGAAAGTCACTCGCCGTCCGCAGGCGGCGAAATCCCCCCGAGCCCATCTCAAAAAGGAGAAGATCTATTATGGCAACCGAAACCGTTCTGATGTACAACTGCGATGGCGAGCACTGGGCCAAGCTGCGCCAGATTTTCCTCATGCTCCGGGTGCGTATCCGCCCGGTGGAGGCGGACCAGTACGGCCTGACGCTGGAGGACCTGCTGGGCCGCAGCGAGGAAAAGGCCCCGGTGGAGGAGGAATTCTCCGACCCCATGCTGGTGTTCTGCAATCTCCCCCATGAGAAACTGGACCACCTGCTCACCGCCATGGGCCGGGCCGGCCTGCCCCGCATCGCCCTGAAGGCCATGCTCACCCCCACCAACCGCACCTGGACCTCTCAGCAGCTGTGGACCGAGCTGCGCCGGGAGCACGAGGCCATGCAGGCCCAGCGGCAGCAGAAAAAGTAAGGGATTCAGCTGGAAAAACCATTGACAAACCGGTCCTGTGACAGTATAATGATAAAGCGGTTTTTGAAAACCGCTTGTCTGCGGCTGTGCTGGAATTGGTAGACTGGCAAGCTTGAGGTGCTTGTGTCCGGACGGGCGTACGGGTTCGACTCCCGTCAGCCGCACCAAAAAGAAAGACATCTGCTTGTGCAGATGTCTTTCCTCTTTTGCTTCCGCTCCTTTTTGCTCTCCCCCCTTTTCCGGCTCTAGGAGCCGGGACGGACTTTTGCCGGGGACAGCCGGAAGATCACAGCCCTGCCCTTGCGCTCTGTGCTTCCTTTAAAAATGCCGGATGAAAATATCGCTCTGCTCCAAAAATTCCTCCACCGTATCAAAGCCCAGCAGGCGGAGCAGCTTGAGGACATAGGGGTTGTCCAGCGGAGTGCTGAACTCCGCCTCGTCTCCGTAACGGTCTACATTCTCCCGCCCGGTCTCCCGGTCCAG
>ERZ836939.4106-NODE-4106-length-11341-cov-3.451267_pt1 | contig 11341 bp, 10 predicted proteins | sample MGYA00519912_ERZ836939 | MGnify/ENA primary metagenome ERZ836939 (study PRJEB31850, sample SAMEA3708810) | human gut metagenome | biome: human gut; feature: human-associated habitat; material: faeces | place: China | collected 2014 ... | reverse complement strand
ATTAGAAAACTTTATTCTTGGTCTGATGAAGATAAATTAATTAATAACTAATCAATTATGAGGATAGAAATATCCTCTTTTTTTATACAAAAAAGCTATTGAATATAAAATAAATAAGTAAAGATTAAATTAATCTCTACTTATTTAAAACATTCAATAAATTGATTTATAAGAATAGGTGTTTCTTCATTCTTTCTCGTAATAAAAGCAATACCTGTATATAAATCTTTATCTTCTAAATAAGCATATTCTAAAGAAGAATCATAATTTAAAGATAAGCTACTTAAAGGAACGATAGCAACACCAATACCACTGTTTGCCCAAATAAGAGAAGTTCGGCTATCGTCACAAGTCACTTTTATTTGAATTTGAATGTGTTTATTTAGGCTATAATCATTGATTAAAGGAAGATATCTTTGATGGATAATCAAAGGTATCTTTTTTAAGTCTTTCATTTTAGAAATAGGTCTTTTAAAATATTCTTTTTTACCTATAACAATCATAGGTTCTTTTTCTAAATAAAACGTATTAACTTTAGAAGTATCAAAAGGAGTTCTAACAATCCCTAAATCAATATTATGAGACAATAATAAATCAAGTATTTCATAAGTAGAACCTTCATAAATACGATATTGAACATGATCATAGTGTTCAATAAAATGCTTAATATTATCTTGTTGAATTAAACCACCATTAGAAGAAGTAATTCCAATTCTTAATACATCTTGAAAAGATTCTTTTAATTCATTTTTAGTAATTTCAGTTAAATCTAATATTTGAAGACATCTTTTATAAAAACGCATTCCTGCATCTGTTAATTCAATTTGTTTATTTCCTCTTTTTAATAAAGTAATACCAAGTTCTTCTTCTAATTGTTTAAGTTGAATAGATAAAGGGGGCTGTGCCATATGTAAAACCTGTGCAGCTTTAGAAATAGTTCCTTCTTCTACAATTGTTTTAAAATACTTCATTTGTCGAATATCCATTATAAATCCTCCTTTATATGTTAATAATATAATTATTATATAATATATATATTTTACATATAGATAAATCTTATCATATAATAACACCGAGGTGAAGAAAGTGAAACTATTAAAATACGTTAAAGAATATAAATTTTCAGCAACACTAGGTTTTTTATTTAAAATCTTTGAAGCTGCATTAGAACTTTGTGTTCCTGTAGTTATGGCTTCTGTCATTGATAAAGGAATTGCAAATAATGATACACCTTATATTTTAAAATGTGGTCTGGTGTTAATTGGACTTGCAGTATTTGGTTATTTATTTGCCCTTGTATGTCAATGGTATGCTTCCCTTACATCACAAAGTGTGGGGACACAACTTAGAAAAGACATGTATCATCAAATCAATCAATATGATGATGCCAATTTAGATACCCTTACAGCACCATCATTAGTGACAAGACTTATTAATGATGTAGTACAAATTCAATTAGCTGTAGCGATGACGATTCGTCTTACATCAAGAGCTCCATTTTTAATGATTGGTTCATTATTTATGGCGTTTATGATCAGTGGTTCTTTATCAATGATCTTTGTTGTAGGGGCGATTATTTTAGCGGTATCGATGTTATCAATTACAATTATTTCGATGCCTTATTTCTCTCGTATTCAAAAGTTATTAGATAAGATTGCTTTAATAGCAAGAGAAAACTTAAAAGGTGTACGTGTTATTCGTGCTTTTTCAAATCAAAATCATGAAGTAAAAAGATTTAATTTAGAAACAAAAAATCAAAAAGATGAACAAGTAAAAGTAGGTAAAATACAAGCTTTATTAAATCCCTTTACTTATTTAATTGTAAACTTTGCAATCATTATTATTATTTATGCTAGTGGTTTCCAAGTCAATGTAGGAAGTCTTTCTCAAGGGGAAGTTATTGCCTTAATTAACTATATGAATAGTATTTTACAAGCACTCATTGTCTTTGCGAATGTTTTATCAATCTACAATAAAGCTACAGCAAGTTATCAAAGGGTTTTTGAAGTACTTGAAACAACACCGCAAGTAGAAGATCAAGGAAGTTATTCAACCCTTATTCCTAATGAAAAAATGATTGAATTTAAAGATGTCAACTTTGGATATCTTCAAAAAGATGTGTTACACAACTTATCATTTACGATCAATAAAGGTGAAACAGTAGGAATTATTGGAGGAACGGGTGCTGGTAAATCAACACTAGTATCCCTTATTGGAAGAAATTATGATGTTAGAAGTGGACAAATTAAAATAGCTGGTAAAAATATTCAAGATTATAAACTAGAAACATTAAGACAACATATCAGTTATGTTTTACAAAATACATCATTGATTTCAGGAACAATTAAAGAAAATATTTGTATGTCAAAACCTTACCAAGAAGAAACAATGAATAAAGCTTTAGAAGTTTCGCAAGCTAAAGAATTTGTAAGTCGTCTTCCTCAAGGAATAGAAAGTGCTGTTGTTCAAGGTGGGAAAAACTTCTCTGGTGGACAAAGACAACGTTTAACAATAGCTAGAGCACTTTATAAACAAGCGGATATTTTAGTTTTAGATGATTGTTCAAGTGCGTTAGACTATGCAACAGATGCTGCTTTACAAAAACAATTACAAGAATTAAAAGAAATGACAAAAATTGTTATTTCTCAAAGAACAGCGTCTTTAAAAAGATGTGATCGTATTATGGTTTTATATCATGGTGAACTTATTGGTTTTGATTGTCATGAAGAATTATTAAAGAATTGTACGGTTTATAAAGAAATTTATGAATCTCAAAATAGTAAGGATGGTGATCTCAATGGATAAAAAAACAATTAAAAGATTGCTTACATATTGTAAACCTTATCGTTTTTTAATTATGTTATTAACACTTTTATCAATTGTCTCTGTTGTCTTTACTTTACTTACACCTGTTTTAATAGGTCAAGCAATAGATTTATTGGTTGGAAAGAATCAAGTTCATTTTCAAGCGTTATTGAACAAACTTATTTTTATTGGAATTGTTATTTTAATTATTTCTTTGATTCAATGGATCATGGGACAAATTACAAATACAATTACTTATAATATTACGAATGATTTAAGAAATAGAGTATTTGATCAAATTCAAGTTCTTCCTTTAAAATATATTGATGCTACAAGTCATGGAGATATTTTAGGAAGATTGATCAATGATATTGATTTAATTGGACAAGGTTTATTACAAAGTTTTACATCCTTGCTTACAGGAATTGCAACAATTGTAGGAACGATTTTGATTATGGCTTATATTCATTTTTCGGTAGCTGTAATTGTGGTTGTTTTAACACCACTTTCTTTACTTGTCGCTTCTTTGATTGTTAAAAGAACACATTCTTATTTCCAAGAACAACTTGCTTTAAGAGGGGAAATGAATGGTTATTGTGAAGAAATGATAGGCAATCAAAAAATTGTTAATATTTTTGATTATCAAGAACAAAACGAAGAAAAGTTTAATGAAATCAATGAACGTATGCATAAAAGTGGGGTTATTTCACAATTCTATGGAGCTTTAATTAATCCTACAACACGTTTAGTTAATAGTATTGTTTATGCGGCTGTTGGTATTTTTGGAGCATTTCAAGTATTAAATGGTTCATTTACAGTAGGTATTCTTTCAAGCTTTTTAACATATGCTAACCAATATACAAAACCATTTAATGAAATATCATCCGTTATGTCAGAAATGCAAACAGCCATTGCTGCCAGTCAAAGAGTCTTTGCATTATTAGATGAAGAAACAATCCAAGAATTAACAACATCTAAAATCATTGAAAATAAACAAGGACATATTATCATTGATCATTTAAATTTCAGTTATGATCCAAGTAAACCATTAATTCAAGATTTTAACTATGAAGCTAAACCAGGAATAATGACAGCTATTGTAGGTAAAACAGGTTGTGGAAAAACAACATTAATTAACTTATTAATGCGTTTCTATGATCCTCAAGGTGGAAAAATTACAATTGATGGTGTTAATATTGAAGATATGAACCGAGAAGATTTAAGAAAAATGTACGGTATGGTTTTACAAGATAGTTGGTTATTTAAAGGGACTATTAAAGAAAATATTGCTTATGGGAAAACAGAAGCTAGTGATGAAGAAATCATTGAAGCGGCTAAAAAAGCACGTGTGCATAAATATATTATGTCTCTTCCTCAAGGATACGATACAATGGTCGAAGAAGATGGTGGAAATATGTCTCAAGGACAAATGCAACTTGTGTGTATTGCACGTATTATGTTAACACATCCACCAATGTTGATTTTAGATGAAGCAACAAGTTCAATCGATACGCGTACAGAATTACAAATTCAAAAAGCTTTTGATGAAATGATGAAAGGAAGAACAACCTTTATTGTTGCTCACCGTTTATCAACGATTAAAAATGCCGATCAAATCATCGTTATGGATCAAGGACATATTGTAGAAATTGGTAATCATGAAGAATTGCTTCAAAAACAAGGTTATTATCATCAACTTTATTACAGTCAATTCGAAACTGAATAATCAAGAAAGTTACGATTTTAAGTCGTAACTTTTTTATTAGTTACTTTGAAGTAACTATACCACAATATTGTGCGTGCTTTTTTTTATTAGAAATAAAATTATAATGAAAAACGAAAAAGGAGGCACAACAATGAATGTTTCAACTTGTTTAAATATTTTAAGAGAAATCAAAGATGTTGCTTTTGCAACCGTTGATGAAAATAATCAACCACAAGTAAGAATTATAGATGTGATGTTGGTTGAAGATAATAAATTATATTTTTGTACAGCAAGAGGAAAAGATTTTTATAAACAATTAAAAAATCATCCATACGTTGCAATTATAGGAATGAATAAAGAGTATCAAATGGTTCGTTTAAATGGACTTGTTAAACGATTAGAAAAGCAAAAATATTGGATAGATCGTATTTTTAAACATAATTCATTAATGAATTATGTTTATCCAAATGAGAGTCGTTATATTTTAGAAGCCTTTTGTCTTGAAGAAGGTGAACTAGAATTCTTTGATTTAGGCAAAGAACCTATTTATAGAGAAAGTTTTTCAGTGAATAAAGAGATAAAACCTAAGGGATTTATCATTAGTAATCAATGTATTCAATGTGGCTTATGTCAAAAGAATTGTCCACAACAATGTATTTCAAATTATCAAATTCAACAAGAACGTTGTTTATATTGTGGATTATGTTATGAAAAATGTCCTGTACAAGCAATAGAAAATAAAGTATTGTAATATTCATACATTAGCTAAAGTGATTGATAATATAAGAGAAAGAATGCAAAGTGATGATAGTTTTTCTTATTCCTATTTTCCGGTAATTCAATTTTATGATTATGGAAATGAAATTAAACAAAAACTCTCTATTGGTTATGGCAAAGAACTTCCTATAGGGAGTTCCTTAGAAATTATGTATGAGGAAAATAATCCTAAACGTATATTGATTTTAGAAAATAATCCACAAAAAAAGCTATATATCATTTTTATAATTGTGGGTATTTCTTCGTTAATAGCAGGTTTAATAATACGTATTCTTTAAAGACTTACGAGATGATTTCGTAGGTTTTTTTATTAGAAACTTTTTTGGACTATCCGCCCATTGAAGAAGGTAGGAGAGATTGCTAAAATAATAATAGAAATGAGACAAATGTGAGACGAATTATCTTTAAACATATGATACAATGATAGAAAATGTAGATGATCCAACAGAAATCAAAAGATATCGAGATGTCGTAGAAATCAGTCAAAGTATGTTTGCAGGAAATTATGATGACTTAAGAAACAATCGTAAAATCGAAACAGAAAGCTTCATGATGGCGGCAACATTTACATGTACAAATATTAGAAGAGAAGACTTACCAGAAGAAGATGAAATCAATATGTGTAAGGCAATGGATCAATTATTTCAAAGAACGAGAGATGAAAGAAAACTCAATACTTTAAAAGAATTGCTTAAAGTGAAATTAGGAACTTTATCAAGTCCTTTAGAAAAACAACTCACAAATACGTCGCTAGAAAAATTAAATGTTCTTATATTAAATATCTTTAACATCAATAGTGAAGAAGATGTTTTAAAAATTATTCATTAAAAAAGAGAGTATGCTTTGTACTCTCTTATTTTTCATTTACATATTGTTTGAAAATTCTTCCTCTTTCTTCATAACCCTTGAATTCATCAAATGAACTTGTTGATGGAGAAAGTAAGATGATATCTCCTGGTTCACTTATTTCAAATGCTTTATTAACAGCATCTTTTAAAGTTTCTTCATAATAAGCATCTTGATGATGCATATCTTCTTTAAAACGTTTACCTGCTGCTCCAAAAGTCACGAGCTTTTTAATACATGAATTATAAGTAGACATTTCTTGTAAGTCTAATCCTTTATCAAAACCACCCATTAATAGAATAACCGGTTGTTTAAAAGCTTTTAAAGCAATAATACTTGCATCTGTATTTGTTGCTTTAGAATCATTATAAACTCTAACACCATTATATTCTCTAACGAATTCAATACGATGTTCAACCCCTTTAAAATGACTCACAACATCTTTAATCACTCGAGGACTTACTCCAGCAACTAAACAAATAGTAGTCGCAATCATAATATTTTGGACATTATGATCTCCTACAATCTTAATATCCTTTAAATCAATAATATGTTCCCCTCTAAAATAAATCGCTTGATCAATAATGCTACAATCAGCTGGTTTATTTAAAGATTGTGTTAAAACACAACAATAAACATGATATCTTTGTAAATATTTTTGTAAAGTTTCATCATCAATATTATTAACAAAAACTTCATCATCACTTTCACAATTTTCATAAATACGCATCTTAGAAGCATAATATTCATCTAATGAAGCCATATAATCTAAATGATCTGGTGTTAAATTAATAACAGTTGAAATTTCTGGTCTAAATTTATCAATATCTAGTAATTGGAAATTAGACATTTCAATAACAATATAATGATTTTCTTCTTCTAATAAATTATTTTCTAAAACAACATCACATAAAGGTTTACCAATATTACCCGCAAAATGAACATGTTCATATTGTGCTTTTAATATTTCATAAATCAAAGTAACAGTTGTTGTTTTACCATTTGTCCCCGTAACAGCAATATAATGTTGTTTCTTAGCTACTTGATATGCTAACTCAATTTCTGTATAAACAGGAATACCTCTTTCTTTTAATCTTAAAATAAAAGGTTTATGATAATTAATTCCTGGATTTTTAACAACAAAATCAAAGTCTCTTTCAAAAAGCTCATCAGGATGTCCCCCTGCTACAATTTCAATTCCTGCATCTAAATATGCTTGATATCCTTCAATCTTTTCTAATTCTTTTCCTTCATTGATTGTAATTGTTGCATTTAACTTTTGTAATAACTTAACTGCTGCCTTACCACTTCTAGCAAGACCAATCACTAAAACCTTTTTCCCTGTTAACATTTTACATAACTCCTATCACAATAGCGATAATACCACAAATAAATCCAATAAACCAAAATGAAATCGTTACTTGTTGTTCAGACCAACCTAACATTTCAAAATGATGATGAATTGGTGCCATTTTAAAGACACGTTTTCCTCTTGTTTTAAAAGAAACAACTTGAATAATTACTGATAAAGTTTCCATTAAGAAGACACCACCAACAACAATTAACAATAATTCTTGTTTTGTTAGGATTGCTAAAATAGCTAAAAATCCACCAAGTCCAAGAGAACCTACATCTCCCATAAAAATACGTGCAGGATGATAGTTAAAATACATAAATCCAAGTAATGCTCCAACCATTGCTGTAGCATAACTTGCAATCGTATAATCTTTAATCATAATAGCATAGATGATAAATGGTGCAATTGCAACCATTGAAAGACCTGTCGCAAGACCATCCAAACCATCAGATAAATTAACACCATTACTTTCACCGGTAAACATAATAAATACTAAAACAGCATAGAACCAACCAAAATCAATATTTACTTTCACAATTGGAATAGTCACTTCTGTTGTAAAACCAGGTACAAAATTTTCTAGATACAAATAACATCCTACTGCCAAAATAGCTTGCATCAAGAATTTTTGCCATGCTTTCAATCCTTCATTTTGATGTTTTAAAATAATTAAAGCATCATCAATAAATCCAATTAAACTATAACCTACTAAAACAATTGTAATTAAAATCAAATTAGGATTTGTTATATTTTTATAATTTACAACAAACGCTGCAATCACTGCCGCTAAAACAAAAACAACACCACCCATTGTAGGTGTTCCACCTTTTTTCTTATGTGATTCTAATCCCTCTTCTCTTTCTACTTGTCCAAATTTCATTTTATGTAGAAATGGGATGACTTTAGGCATTGCAAGTAAAACTAATAGAAGTCCAATACCAAATGCCAACATTAACTTTATAAAGTTTTCCATAAACTTCATTCCCCTTCACTCTTTATTTCTTTTACACTATACCACACTTTTTTATCTCCTTCAAATTTCTAAAAAAAACGTTCTCTTTTTTTGAAAATTATCGTTTTTCTTATAAAAACATGTTAGAATTCACTTATTTTTATTTTTATTAATAAGGGGAAAATTATAAGAAAAAACAACACAAGTATGGAAAATCTTTACAAATTAGATGGTAAAGTTCCAATTTTAAAAGCAATTCCTTTTGGATTGCAGCATATCTTAGCAATGTTTGTTGCTAACCTTTCACCAATTACTTTAATTGGTCTTGCATCTAGTTTAAAACAAACAGAAATTGCATTTTTATTACAAAATGCAATGTTTATTGCAGGAATTGTAACTTTAATTCAATTATATCCTATTTGGAAAATCGATTCACGTTTACCTATTGTTATGAGTGTCAGCTTTAATTTTGTAGCTATCTTAACCTATGTAGGTGCTACTTATGGTTATGCAAGTGCCATGGGTGCAGTTTTAATAGGTGGGCTAATTGAAGGGTGTTTAGGACTACTTGCACGTTATTGAAAAAAAATTATTACACCAATCGTTGCTGCATCTGTTGTTACGTCCATTGGTTTTTCACTTTTTTCTGTTGGAACACGTTCTTTTGGTGGAGGTTACAGTGAAAGTTTTGGCTCTGCTAAAAATTTACTTTTAGGGATTATCACTTTAGCAGCTTGTTTATTATTTAATATTTTTCAGTATTAGTATCTAATAATTGAAATAATTGTCAAACCAAAAATTTCTAATAGGGATGGTAAAACAGTGTTATTCCATGTTGTATGATTACCCCTAGAATATCATTGTTTGTATATTAGATTATTATTTTTTATAGTGATGGTGAAAGGAGGACAACTTAATGAAATGTAATGTATTAGGAGGCTATATGGCAGAAGGTAATTCTATTAAAGATGAAATAAAAGAACAGCGTAAGAAGTTCTCAACACTTACGTTTACAGGCAGGCTGCAATATATATGGGAATATTATAGAATTCCTATTGTGGCGGTTATAGCTGTTGTGCTTGTGGTATTGTCATTTATAAATGCTTACAGAAGAAATGATTATGAGACATTATGTGATATTGCAGTATGTGATGGCAAGATTACAGGATACGATACAGATGATGATGTATTGACAACTGGTTTTACAAAATATCTTGGTATAGATGGAAAGAAGCAGCGCGTTCACATAGATTACAGCTATACGCTTGAAGAAAAGCTTTTCGACCAGGACCCACAGATAAGCAATGAGAAGATATATGTTTTGTCGCAGACTAATAACCTTGATGGGTATATGTCAGAATATGAAAAGATAGACCACTTCTGTTTTGATACAAGCTGTTTCTTCTATGATTTAACAGAACTTTTTACAGATGAAGAAATGGAGCAATTATCGGATTATATAATATACCATACGCAAAGAGATGGTGAAACCCGTGCAGTAGCAGTAGATTTATCTGATGCACCAAGAATACAGGATACAGACCTTACAATGGAAAGACCTTGCTATGGAATTGTTCAGTCAGCAAGAAATCCGGAAAATGCAGCTGATTTTATCAGGTATGTATTTGATATGGAAAGAAAATAAAAATGTAATATTATGAAATGATATATGGAAGGCTTGATATATGAGCCTTCCATTATTTATATATGGAGGGAATAAAGCTTGAATAATAAAGATGGAGAATTAACAGAGGAAGAGTACAGGGAAGTTATAAAATATGGCAGAGGTATGCTGATTAATATAATTATAGGGGTGGTAGCTGCTGTTGTTATTGCAGTGTATATGGGAATGTTAAAAAAAGGAGTGGTATTTTTGATGTTATTATTGCCATTAAGACAATATTGTGGCGGATATCATATGAAAAATCATAATAAATGTATTGTGGCATCAATAATAATATATTTTCTACAGTTAATGTTAATAAAAAATTTGAAAGTTACCATTAGTGTGCAAATTGTTATGCTAATTTTTGCTTTGGTAATTATTTTAATGTTGGCACCTGTCGATAATATAAATAATAAAATGAATTATGAAGAAAAGAACTATTTAAAGAAGAAAATAAGAGTTATTTTAATAATAGAGTTATTTTTATATGCTATTTTTATTGTATTATCAAAAACGGACTACGGATTAATTGTAGTTTTGTGTATTGCTATAGTAGCGGGATTGCTTATATTAGGGAATATAAGTAATAGGATACAGGAAAGAGGGGAGAAATATGATATACAGGATAGGGATATGTGACGATGAACAGTTGACGTGTTCAGAATTGGAGAATTACATTAATGAAATTTTTGAATGTAAAGATGATAAAGCTGAAATATATGTGTGGAACGCAGGTGAAGCGTTGAAAAAGGATATATCTAATGGGGTGAAGATTGATATTTTGTTTCTTGATATAGAGCTTTTGGACAGCAATGGCATTGAACTTGGTAAATATATAAGAAATTATATGAAAAATATGTCAATGAATATTGTATACATATCGTCAATGACAGAATATGCTATGGAATTATTCAAGATACATCCATATGATTTTGTGGTAAAGCCATTTGATAAGAATGAAATTGAGAACTTAATAGATGAAATGTGTGGATATTATGAGCAGGATAACAAGCATTTTAAGTATTGTGTGTATGGAAAGACCAATATGGTTATGATGAGGGATATTAAGTATTTTGAGAGCAGGGGACGGCATATAATTATCAATCTTGTGGATAATCAGTCAATACAATATGTGGGACAATTAAAAAATGAAATAAAAAAGCTGCCATTAAATTTTGTGGAAATTGGCAAATCTTATATTATAAATTTAAAGCATATGAGGGAATGTCACGT
>ERZ836939.4103-NODE-4103-length-11342-cov-4.675379_pt1 | contig 11342 bp, 7 predicted proteins | sample MGYA00519912_ERZ836939 | MGnify/ENA primary metagenome ERZ836939 (study PRJEB31850, sample SAMEA3708810) | human gut metagenome | biome: human gut; feature: human-associated habitat; material: faeces | place: China | collected 2014 ... | reverse complement strand
CCTGCGTATGTCCAAAAACGGCGGGCGGGTCTGAGACCGGCCCCTACGGCGTATCCGAAGGTGCGTTTGATCTTTTGTAGGGCCCGATGCCCCCATCGGGCCGTTCCCGGGCGGCCCAGATGTGCCGCCCCTACGGTTTGAACGAACCGCTCTTATAACCGGGACCGTTTCCCTCATCCGCCTCGCTTCACTCGGCACCTTCCCCCAGGGGAAGGCTTGGGCGGGAGGGGCAAGCCCCTCCCCTACGGGTTTCCAGAAATGACCCTGGAACTGGGGAGGGGAGCCCCTTGGGTCTCCCGTCGGGGAATACGCATTAGACCGGTGGGCGGCCCGGGTGTGCCGCCCCTACAAGAGAGGGAGCGGGAACCTGACCCCTCATCCGCCCCAGTGTGCGCACTAGGGCACCTGTCCCTATCCCCTCTGCCCCTTCGGGACATCATCCCTACCCCTTTTGGCCTTTGGCCATTTCCCCCTGACAGGGGGAATCGGCCCCTTGACAAGGGGAGTCGGCCCCCAGGGGGGAGGCTTGGGAAAAACAAAAAGGGACAGGTTTTGGACCTGTCCCTTAAACCGCAGAGGCGAAGCGGAGCTTCGCACAAAATTTCTTTGCCTCCTTTCTTTTTCAAAGAAAGGAGGGGACCCGGCGCCCCCGCGCCGGGTCCGGTTCCTTGATATGAAAAGGAGATAGAAATTTTATTTGTGCTTCTGAGCTTCCAGATAGTCGTTGAGCTCAGTATTCAAAATGTCGGTAATGAACATGTGGCCGGGGGCGTGGGTGATGACGATGGGGGGCTTGGCGTTCTCCACCGCCGCCTGGGGGGTGACGCCGCAGGGCCAGAACACGGGCACCTCGCCCTCCCGGATCTCCACCGGGTCGCCGTAGTCGGGCTTCATCACGTCCATGACGCCCACCTTCTCCGGGTCGCCGATCTGCACCGGGGCCCCGTGGACGTTGGGCATTTTCACCGTGATATCATAGGCCACCTGGGCCTGCTCCGGGGTCATGGGGCGCATGGAGCACACCATGGGGCCCTCGAAGGGGCCGGCCTTCACGGTCTGGATGTTGGTCTTGTACATGGGCACGTTGCAGCCCATCTCAATGTGGCGCACGGGGATGCCCGCGGCCATCAGCGCCTCCTCAAAGGAGAAGGAGCAGCCGATGAGGAAGCCCACATACCCGTCCTTCCAATAGTCGGATGCGTCGGTGAGCTCCTTGGTGAACACGCCGTTCTCATACACCCGGTAGCGGGGGATGTCGGTGACGATGTTGCCGCCCTCTCCCATGGCGTGAGTCTCCGGGGTGCCCCGGATGATCTCAAGCACCGGGCAGGGGAAGGGGTTCTTCTTGGTGTACTCCTCAAAGTCGTCGGCGTATTCGGGGGGCAGGATCACCAGATTGGCCTGGGCGTAGCCCCGGCACATGCCGGCGGTGGGGAAGTCGATGACGCCCTGGCGGATGAGCTCTCGCACCTCAGAGGGCTTTTTGTCAATATAAGGGGTAATGTCAAAGGCCATAGTTACCATCCCTTCTGTCTCATGGCCCCGCCCCGGCGGGACGGGGCCCGTGTCGGTTACATGTCCAGGGACCGGCGCAGAGTGCGCAGGGCAGCCCGCTGGTTGAGCAGGGCCTCCTGGGCGGCCTGGATGGACACCTTCTCGAACTTCACCTTGTCCCCGGCCTTCAGCTGGCCCAGGAGACGGAAGTCGGCGGAGATCACGTTGGCGATTTTGGTGTAGCCGCCGGTGGTCTGCCGGTCGGCCATCATGATGATGGGCTTGCCCTCGGTGGGCACCTGGATGGCCCCGAAGGCGATGCCGTCGGAGATGATGTTGCCGTCAGTGACGTGCTCGATCACCGGACCGTCCATGCGGCAGCCCATGCGGTCAAACTCGTTGGTGACGGAGTAGGTCTCCCCCAGGAAGGTGGCAATGCCCTTCTCGGTGAACGCGTCGTCCTGGGGCCCCATGACCACCCGGATGGTGTACACCGGACGGGGGATAAACTCGGGGTAGATGTACCGCTCGTTCAGGTTCTTGGGGGTGCCGGGGGCCCGGAAGCCGATCATGTCGTCCTTCTGGAGCTTCCGGCCCTGGAAACCGCCGATCTTGGCCTTCATGTAGGTGGAGCGGCTGCCCATGACCTGGGGGATATCCAGGCCGCCGGTGAAGGCGATGTAGGCCCGGCAGCCGGTCTTGGGGGCCTGGAAGCGGAGGGTCTGTCCCGCCTGGACCGCGATGGCCCGGTAGGTGGGCACCGGCTGCCCGTCCAGGGAGGCCATCAGGTCTCCGCCGGTGAGGGCGATGGTGTTGGCCGCGTCAAAGCGCAGCTGGGGGCCCAGCATGGTGCACTCCAGCACCGCCTCATCCTCCGGATTGCCCACCAGGATGTTGGCGGTGGCCGCCGCCCGGGGGTCCATGACTCCGGAGACGGACACGCCGAACTGCTGATAGCCGATGCGGCCCATGTCCTGCACGGTGGTCAGCAGACCGGGATTCAATACCGTGATGCTCATTGTCCGCCCTCCTTTCTGGAATGGCGCTTGCACTCATAGGTGCCCGCCGCCTCCTGGGCGGCGATGGCGTCAAACTCCGCCTGGGTGATGGAATAGAACTTGATGTACTCGCCCGCCTTGGGGAGGATGGGCTCTGCCCGGTCCGGGTCGTACATGCGCACCGGGGTCTTGCCGATGAGCTGCCAGCCGCCCGGGGAGTCGATGGGGTACACGCCGGTCTGAGAACCGGCGATGCCCACCGAGCCGGCGGGGATCTTCACCCGGGGCTGCTTCAGACGGGGGGTGGCGATCTCGTCGCTCATGCCGCCCAGGTAGGTGAAGCCGGGGGTGAAGCCCAGCATGTAGATGAGGTACTCGGTGGAGGTGTGGATCTTGACCACTTCCTCCGGGGTCTTGTGGTTGTGCTCCGCCACAAAGGCCAGGTCGGGGCCGGCCTCCCCGCCGTAGAGGACGGGGATCTCCAGCACGTCGCTGGGGGGGATCTGAATGTTGGAGAGCTGGCCCATCAGGCCCTTGAGCTCCTTTACCAGCTCGTCATAGAGGATGACGCCGGGGTCGTAGTGGACCATGAGGGAGCGGTAGGTGGGGACCACCTCCACAATGCCGGGGAGCTTGCTCTCCTCCAGGGCGATGGTGAAGGCGCGGATCTGGGCGTTGATGGCCGGACTGATCTCGTTGCCGAACTCCACCGTCACCGAGGAGTCCCCGGAGAGGAGAAATCTTACATCAGCCATAGAAGGCTCCTTTCTTGTGAGGCCCGGCAGACCAAAGAGATGGCCTGCCGGGCGCTGGGATCAAATGTTCACCTGGGATCAGCCGAACAGCTGCAGGATGCCGGGGACGGCCTGGACGCCGGAGTACAGGGAGATGGCCACCACGATGGCGCCCAGAATGATCAGGGGGATGGGATGCTTGTACTCGGTGCCCACGATCCGCTTGCTGCGGCTGGCGATGAGCATAACGCCCAAAGTCACGGGGAGAATCAGGCCGTTGAAGGCGCCGGCGATGATGAGCAGAGCGGCGGCATTGCCCACAATGACCATCATCAGGGTGGAGAAGGCGATGAAGCCCACCACGAACTGGCGTTCATACTTGGCGATGAAGGGGTGCAGGGTCTTCAGGAAGGAGACGGAGGTGTAGGCTGCGCCCACCACGGAGGACACGCCGGCGGAGAACAGGCACAGGCCGAACAGGCGGTAGCCAAAGTCACCGGCGGCCAGACGGAAGGCCTCGGCGGCGGGGTTGCCGCCGTTGGCGGCGTCGGTGATGATCTGGGCATTCTCAGCCAGCCACTGGGTTCCACTCATGCAGGTGCCCAGCACCGCCAGGAACAGCAGGATACGGACCAGGCCGGAGGTACCGCAGCCCTGGATGACGCTCTTGCGCACGTGGCCCACGTTCTCGGGGCCGGAGATGCCGGCGTCCAGCAGCCGGTGGGCGCCGGAGAAGGCGATGTAGCCGCCGCAGGAGCCGCCCAGCAGGGTGGTCAGCGCGGTGAAGGCGTTGTTCTCAGGGTCCAGCAGATAGGCCACATTGGTCACTCCCTTGCCTACCTCACCCAGAGGGGGCTGGGAGATGACGGCCACCACCAGCACGGTGATGAGGATGATGGCGGCCAGGATGGTAGCCACCTTGTCCATCAGGGTCTTGGCGTTCTTGTTGATAAAGATGATGATGCCCAGGCAGCCGGCCACCACCGCGCCCGCCTTTTCCGGCAGACCGATCATGGCGTTGAAGCCCAGAGCCACGCCGCCCACGTTGCCCACGTTGAAGGCCAGGCCGCCGATGGCCACCAGAATGGCGATGACCACGCCCAGACCGGGCAGCAGCTTGTTGGCCACATCCTGGGCCCGCATCTTGGAGACGGTAACCACCGACCAGATGTTCATCTGCGCGGTGATATCCATGATAATGGCCATGACGATGATCAGAGCTAGGGCCGCCCCGTGCTGGGCGGTGAAGGTAGAGGTCTGGGTCAGAAAGCCGGGGCCGATGGCCGAGGTGGCCATCAGGAAGGCGGCGCCGAAGAGCACCGAGCGGCTGGGTTTTGCCGCGGGCTGGTTCAGGGTGTTAGGTTCCTTACTCATAATGTACCTCCCATGATATGAAATTCAGGGGTCTCTCCTTATGTCTGTCTCTCAGTCACACATCACACGATCTCAGACAGAGGGGCGATCTCCACGCCCTGGGCATTCAGGGCCGCACGGATGTTCTTGACGAACTCCACCGCGGAGGGGTTGTCGCCGTGGACGCAGATGGAGTGGGCGTCAATGGACACCTCCTCGCCGGTGATGGCGGTAACCTTGCCCTCGGTGACCATGCGGATGGTGCGGGCAATGGCCTCGTCCTTGTCGTGGATCACCGCGCCGGGCTGCTTCCGGGGCACCAGGGAGCCGTCCGCCTGATAGGCCCGGTCGGCAAAGACCTCGCTGGCCACCCGCAGGCCCACCTGCTTGCCGGCCTCCAGCATCTTGCTGCCCGCCAGGCCCATGAGGATGATGTCCTTGTCCACCTCGGCGATGGCCTCGGCGATGGCCAGGGACAGGTCCATATCCTTGGCGGCCATGTTGTACAAGGAGCCGTGGGGCTTGCAGTGCTGCAGCTTCACCCCGTGGGCGGCGGTGAAGGCCATCAGAGCGCCCAGCTGGTACTGGATGTAGGCCTTGACCTCCTTGGGGGAGCACACCATGTTCCGGCGTCCGAAGCCCATGAGGTCGGGGTAGCCGGGGTGAGCGCCCACCGCCACGCCGGCGGCCTTGGCGGCAGCCACCGTCTTGTCCATCACCAGGGGGTCGCCGGCGTGATAGCCGCAGGCCACATTGGCGGAGGAGATGTGAGCAATGACCGCCTCATCCAAGCCGATGGTATAGGCGCCGAAGCTCTCACCCAGATCGCTGTTCAGATCTACTTTGTACATACGGATTGCCTCCTTGCAAATGATAGTCAGTTCTATTATATTGCAAGCCCCGTGCCAACTTTTCCAATATTCATAAAAACTTGTAAAATGTGTCCTATTTTTTGTGAATTTCGCCTTTTCTCTACAAATTCTTTTTGTTCCCTTTCATCTCATTCAGTCATGTATTCACTCTGTGCGGGCAAAGACGGCGGGAGGGTGTGCGAAACCGCACACCCTCCCGTGCAAAACTGCACAGCCGCAGTCTATGTCTCCTCACCGCTCTGCTCCAGACGCCGTTTCAGGGTAAAGCGGGTGCAGCCCAGCAGCTGGGCCGCCCGGCTGCTGTTGCCCCCGGAGAGCTCCATCGCCCGGTCAATGTAGGCGCGCTCAAAGGCGTCCACCTCCCGCTTCAGGTCAATCGGGCTTTGTGTCAGATCTTTCATGGGGTAGCTGGGGCCCGCGGCGGCGCCGTCCTCCCGTTTGAACTCCAGGCCGGTCTCCTCTCCTGTGAGCAGCTCTCCCTGGCTGAACAGGACGCACCGCTCCATCACGTTGCGCAGTTCCCGCACATTTCCCTTCCAGGAGTAGCGCTCCATCTCCTCCAAAAAGGCGGGGGCGATGTCCCGGACATGCTTGTTGAACTTCCGGTTGAAGTGCTCCAGGTAATAGCGGGCCAGCACCGGGATGTCCTCCCGCCGCTCCCGGAGGGGCGGAATGCGGATCTGCATCACGTTCAGGCGGTAGTACAGATCCTCCCGGAAGGTCCCCTTCTGCACCTCCGCGTCCAGATCCCGGTTGGTGGCGGCGATAATGCGCACATTGACCTCAATGTCCCGCAGGCCGCCCACCCGCTTGAAGCGCCGGTCCTCCAGAAAGGTGAGCAGCTTGGACTGCATGGCCAGGGGCAGTTCTCCGATCTCATCCAGAAAGACGGTCCCCCCGTTGGCCAGCTCCATCAGGCCCTTCTTGGCCTTGTTGGCCCCGGTGAAGGCCCCCTTCTCATAGCCGAACAGCTCCGACTCCAGCAGAGACTCGGGGATGGCCCCGCAGTTGATCTTCACCAGGGGGGTGTCCCGGCGGGGGCTGCTGTCGTGGATGGCGTTGACCACTACCCCCTTGCCGGTGCCGGTCTCCCCGCAGATGAGCAGGTCCACGTTGTCGTTCTCCGCCAGGATGGCCACGTTGCGGCAGATGCGCTGGATGGCTTCGCTCTCGCCTACGATCTGCCGGGGCCGCTGTCGCATGAGCTCCAGGCTCCGGCGGCGCTTCAGCTGATCCAGGTTCCGGCGGATGATCAGGTCCACCTCCTCCAGATCAAAGGGCTTCTGGATGTAGTGGCAGGCCCCCCGCTTCATGGCCTCCACCGCCTGAGAGACCGAGCCATAGGCGGTGATCATAATGATCTGGATGTCCTCATCCAGCTTTTTGAAGTCCTCAATGTGCTCCAGGCCCAGCTCGCCCCCCAGCTTGTTGTCCAGCAGCACCACGTCCGGCCGCCAGGACTCCGCCAGGGCCAGCCCCTCAGAAAAGGTCTCCGCCGTCTTCACCTGGTGTCCCAGGTCGGACAGGCCGCTCTCCAGGGACATGCGGATCAGAAATTCGTCGTCCACCACCAATACCTTTGTGTTCATGCCGTACCTCCTTTGTGGGGAAAGCGGATCTGTGCCCGGGTCCCAGACCCGGGCGTGCTGTCCATGGACAGCACGCCGCCGTTCTGCGCCAGCAGCCTTTGGACGATAGAGAGGCCCAGGCCGCCTGTTCCCCCTTCGCCCAGCACCTTGTGCAGCTTCTCCGGCGTCATGCCCACTCCGGTGTCCACCACCGACAGGGCGACGCCGTCCTCCTCCTTCCATGCCCGGATGGCCAGTTCCCCGCCGTCCGGCATGGCCTTTACACTGTTGTTGATGAGATTGATGAGCACCTGGCGCAGCTCCCCCTCGTCGGCGTAGAGCCAGAGGCGGCCGTTCACCAGGGCGTTGAACAGGATTCCCTTGTTCTCCGCCACTTTAAAATAGAGCATCTGCAGCTCCTCGAACAGGGCGTTGAGGCTGACGGTGGTCTTTTCGCTCTCCCGGCGGCGGGACAGGTTCAGCAGGTTTTCAATGAGCAGGTTGACCCGGTCTACCTCCCGCACCATGCCGCCGCACAGCTTCCGGTCCCGCTCCTCGCCCAGCTTCCGGCTCACCACCTGGATGCCCGCCCGGATGCCCGCCAGCGGGTTTCGGATCTCGTGGGCCACGTCGGCGGCCAGCTTGCCGGTGTAGGCCAGCTTCTCATCCTCGGTGAGCTTCTCCTCCATGTGCTTCTTATAGGTCACATCGTCGATGGTGCACAGCACCCCCCAGCGGGTGCCGTCTGGCTCCCGCAGCTGCCACACACCAAACTCGTAATCCCGGGCCTTTCCGCCCTGATCTGTCAGACGGGCGGGCTCGGGGAGCACGTCCTCCCGCCGCTGGATGCGGGACAGGAGCATCCGCAGGTCGCGGTTCTGCCCGTCCCGCTCGTCCTCCCGCCGGAGCATAGTGGAGGCCGCGGCGTTGATCAGAATAGGGGTGCCGTCCTGGTCATAGGCCACCACCCCGAGGGGCAGGTTTTCCACGATGCTCTCGTTGAGTGTCTTGACCCGCTCCAGCTCGCCGGTGTAGCCCCGGATGCGCTCCATCATCTTCTGAAAGGCCCGGGCCAGCTGCCCTACCTCGTCCGTCTTGTTCAGATACTCCTCTCCCAGCTGGTTCTCCTTGCCGGGATCTCCGCTGATGCCCCGGCACACCTCACTCAGCCGTCGGATGGGATCGGAGATATTGTGGGCGATGAGGACGCTGGCCTGCACAATGGCCAGCAGCATGGCCACCGCCGCCAGAATCATGTACTTCTGTTCCTCGATAAACCCGCTGCCCACCCCCTGCCGGTCCAGGTAACAGCGGATTTCCCAGCCCATCTGCGGAACGGAGACCTGCTCCAGCAGCTCCATAGACGCCGCGTCCGCCTCGGGATCACCCAGAAGAAGGCGGCCGTCCTGGTCGTAGATAAACAGCAGGTTTCCACGGTAATCTCCCCGGTACTTGTCCAGCAGCAGCTCCGGCTGCTGCCGGTACTCCTCCAGCTGGAGGTCCGCCTGGAGATAGCCGATCAGGGTCTGCGCCTCCTGGCGCTCCGTCTCCACCTTGACCTGGAATTCCGTAAAATATAGGATGATGCAGAAGCAGAGGACGGTGGCCAGACTGATGCAGGCAAAGGGGATCAGAATTTTGTTTTCAATATCCAGGGGCACGATACGCCGCAGCTTCATTGTGCCGCCTCCTCTCTCCGGCTCAGCGCCGACCCCACAAGCAGGGCGGCCGTGGACAGAATTACGCCAGGCAGGGCCGGATGCAGGGGCAGCAGGCCGCCGTAATAGGCGGGATACAGCGTCAAAATAGCCGCGCCCCCCACCAGGACCGAGGCCCAGACCCCCTGCTTGGTAACCCGGCGGGACAGCAGAGTTCCGTAGGTGGCGGGAAAGAGCAGGATGCTCACGCCGCCCCACACGTCGCCGCCATAGGACAGCGTAAACTCCGGCGGGTTCAGGGCCAGCAGCATGGAGATGGTGCCGCCGCCGAACACCGCCAGCCGCCCCAGGTTCAAAACCTGCCGCTCTGATACCTCTTTGGGGCTTACGGTGCGGATGATGTCGTAGGAGAAGGAGGACGCAATCAGCAGCAGCTGGGAATTGGCGGTGGACACACAGGCTCCAATCACAGAAAACAGGAAGAAGCCGCTCCACACACTGTACAGCTCGTTATTCATCAGGTGGACAATGATCTCGTCGCTGGAGGCCACCTCCGGGGACTGGGGCGCCAGAACCCGGGCCGCCAAGCCGATATGGACCAGGGCAAAGTACAAAAAGGCCAGCAGGATCAGGGACCCCAGCACCGTCCACCGGGCGCTGCGTGGATTGCGGGCGGACAGCACCCGGACCATGTACTGGGGATTGGCCGCCAGCCCCAGTCCCCAGCCCCAGAACATAGACATGCAGATCAGCGGAGTATAGCGGTCATTGAACAGGGAGAGCAGGCTCTTGGAGGGGTCCGATCCGGTCAGTGCCCCCGCCTGGGCATAGAGCTCCGGAAAACCGCCCACCCAGCCGATCATCAGCACCAGCAGCACCGCGAGACTGAGCACCAGCAGCACCAAATTAAAGGCGTCTGTGCGCAGGACCGAGCGGTACCCGCCGAAGGTGGTGTACAGCACAAACAGGTATACCATCAGCACCGCCACCGGATAGGGGATGTCAAACAGGGCTGCCGCAACCGTCCCGAATCCTTTATACTGGGTGACCAGGTAGCAGACATACACCACCACCATAATGGCTCCGTAGACCACCTGAAGGGCCGGCGACCGATAGCGCTGGCCGAACAGCTCGGGAATGGTGACCACATTGTGGGCATACAGGCGGCGGCTCACAGCCGCCAGCAGGAAAGCTCCCAAAAACCAGGGGAACACCGAGTAAGCCAGCACCGCCAAGCCGTCCTCATACACCCCGCCGGTGAGACTTAAAATCGTGATGGCGGACAGCCAGGTACCCACAAAGGTACAGATGCACAGCGGAAGACTGGCCGTCCGGTCACAGAGAAAATAGCTGCGGGCGGTGGGGTCCTCCCGCAGGCTGCTCTTTCCGATCAACAGCAGGGCGGCGGAGTAGATGCAGAAATAGATGAGATACAGGGCGGTCTTATTCATCCCATTGAGCCTCCATCCTTGGTACAGAAGCGCTTCCTATTCACAGAGCGGGAAAACGCACCACAATTTTAGCACATTTTTCAAACGCTGGGGGAAATTTTTTCTGCCCAGCCTCTATATCAAGACCATTCCCTTTACCTTCGTGCGCCGAAGGACGCCCGCCTCTTCCCTTTCTGAAAACATCCAGCCCCTTTTTATTGAAAGTGAGAGCCGTAAATACACAGTGCGCCCACGCGCACGGAGACAGCCGCGAGGAAAAAGGGACAGGTCTGGGACCTGTCCCTTTAAACGCAGAGGCGAAGCGAAAGCTTCGCATAAAATTTCTTTGCTTACTTTCTTTTTCAAAGAAAGTAAGTTACTCCAGGATGGCGCCGCGGTCGGCGGAGGACACCATTTTGGCGTAGCGGGCCAGGTAGCCGGTTTTGATCCTGGGCTCCGGGCAGACCCACTTGGCCCGGCGCGCGGAGAGCTCCTCGTCGGACACTTTCAGGGTGATGGAGTGGTTGGGGATGTCGATGGCGATGCGGTCGCCCTCCTCCACCAGGCCGATGGGGCCGCCGGAGGCCGCCTCAGGGGAGACGTGGCCGATGGAGGCCCCCCGGGTGGCGCCGGAGAAGCGGCCGTCGGTGATGAGGGCCACGTCCTTGTCCAGCCCCATGCCCGCAATGGCGGAGGTGGGGTTGAGCATCTCCCGCATGCCGGGGCCGCCCTTGGGCCCCTCGTACCGGATGACCACCACATCGCCCGCCACGATCTTGCCGGCGTAGATGGCCTGAATGGCGTCGTCCTCACAGTCGAACACCCGGGCGGGGCCCTCGTGGACCATCATCTCGGGGGCCACGGCGGACTGCTTCACCACGCAGCCGTCAGGGGCCAGGTTGCCCTTGAGCACCGCGATGCCGCCGGTCTTGGAGTAGGGATTGTCGATGGGGCGGATGATCTCGGGGTTCCGGTTGACCACGCCCTCCAGATTCTCGGCCACCGTCTTGCCGGTGCAGGTCATCAGGCTGGTGTCCAGCAGGCCGGCCTCCGCCAGCTCGGCCATGACGGCGTACACGCCGCCGGCCCGCTCCAGGTCCTCCATGTAGGTATCTCCCGCCGGGGCCAGGTGGCACAGGTTGGGCGTCTTCAGGGAGATCTCATTGGCCATGTCGAAGGACAGCTCGATGCCGCACTCGTGGGCGATGGCGGGCAGGTGGAGCATGGTGTTGGTG
>ERZ836939.4100-NODE-4100-length-11345-cov-2.427369_pt1 | contig 11345 bp, 10 predicted proteins | sample MGYA00519912_ERZ836939 | MGnify/ENA primary metagenome ERZ836939 (study PRJEB31850, sample SAMEA3708810) | human gut metagenome | biome: human gut; feature: human-associated habitat; material: faeces | place: China | collected 2014 ... | reverse complement strand
TCAAAGCCGGACGAATGCCAGAATGGAAAAGGCTTTCCTCCAAAAAGATCTGGCCATCCGTAATGGAAATGACATTGGTCGGGATATAAGCCGAAATATCACCTGCCATTGTTTCAACAATGGGAAGCGCCGTAATGGAACCGCCGCCTTTTTTGGCGGATAGCTGCGCAGCGCGTTCCAACAGACGCGAATGCAGGTAGAAAACATCGCCAGGATACGCCTCACGGCCCGGCGGCCTACGAAGCAATAGAGACATGCTGCGGTAGGCAACAGCGTGCTTGGAAAGATCATCATATACGATGAGCGCGTCGCCGCCCTCTTCCATAACATGCTCTGCCATAGCGCACCCTGCATAGGGTGCAAGATATTGCATCGGCGCAGGATCGGAAGCCCCTGCAAAGACCACCGTCGTATAGGAAAGCGCATCGTGATGTGCTAATTCTTCCATTACGTTTTTTACGGTACTGATCTTTTGGCCGATGGCCACATAAAAGCAACGAACATTGCGGCCGCGCTGGTTGATGATGGTATCGACGGCCAGCGCAGTTTTTCCGGTCTGCCGGTCTCCGATGATGAGTTCACGCTGCCCCTTGCCAATGGGAACCATGGCATCGATGGCCAGCCAGCCGGTTTGCAGCGGACGCTCCACGGCGTCACGATCGATGATGGCGGGCGCTTCACGCTCCACAGGCCGGAATTTTAAGCTTTGTATCGGGCCCTGTGCATCAAGCGGCCGGCCGATCGGATCGACAATGCGGCCCTCCAGCCCCTGTACGGGCACTTGAACAACATGGCCGGTACCGCGCACCTCCATGCCTTCGGTTACCTCATATTCACCATTGAGCAGTGCAATGCCGTTGTAGTTTTCTGCCAACGACAGCGCCATGCCATATATTTCTCCGGGCAGCTCAACCAGCTCGCTGAGCTGCAGCCCCTCCAGCCCATCGGCCCAAAAAATGCCGTCGCCTACCTTAAGAACATGGCCAAAGGAGGAGATTTGAGGCTTATATTCAAACGAATCTACCTTTTCGCGAATTACATCGGTTGATTCATTGTTTGCCATAGGATTTCACCATCCTTGTTACGTAGTCATCAACTGCATGGCATCGATGAGCTGATCCTTTACGTTGTATTCGTAAATGCGGCCGCCGATGGTGACCTCTAGCCCGCAAAGAAGCTCTGGTGCTTGCTCCACTTGAAAATCAATGGGGGTATGCAGTTTGCTGGAAAACACAGCCGTCAGCCTGGCAAGCTGGCTTTCCGTAAGAGGATATGCGGTACGGATAAAACCCTTCATTTCTCCGCTACCTCTTTGATAAAGGCGTCTATCATGCGCTCATGATCCTCTTTTTTGATCTCACGAGAGAGGATACGGCCGGCAAGCTCCACGGAAAGAGATCCGATACGCTCTTCGGAATCCTCCATGGCCTTGATGCGCAGCTGCTCTGCTTCTTCGGTTGCGCGGCGGCGAATCCGGTCTGCCTCTTTTTCTGCCGTTGCAATCACATCCTTGGCAAGCTCTTCCGCCTGCTTTTGAGAACGGGTCAACGTTTCGGCAGAATGGGCGCGAAGCTCCTCTTTTTGAGCCTTGACTTGATTTTGCTGAATGGTAATCTCTTGCTTGACGACTTCCAGCTGTTGGCGGTCTTCCATCACCTTTTTCGCGTTGTTGTCCATAAAAGCACGCACTGGTTTGAATAAAAAGTGCTTGAACAGCAACGCCAGGAAGAACACCGACAGCATATGCCAGCCGATACTCCACAGATCGATGTTCATAGATAATCCCTTTCCTTTATCAATGGTTCAGCGAGGATAAGGTTTATGCCTTACCGCCTAAAACAAACATGATCAACAGCGCAACTACAAAACCGTAGATTGCGGTGGATTCTGCCAAAACCAAACCTAACAAAAGCACGGAGTTGATCTTGCCCTGCGCCTCTGGCTGGCGGCCTACAGCCTCTACTGCCTTGCTGGTTGCAATGCCCATGCCCAGCCCGGCACCCAGCCCGGCCAAAACAGCGATACCAGCACCGATTGCGATTAATCCAATTGCACTCATGATGATAATCCTCCTTTTAGGAATGAAATCTTAATCCAACGCTTCGCCTACGTAGGAAAGCGATAGGTAAACAAATATATACACCTGAATCGCCGTGTGGAACACGTTGAAATACAGGGATAGAAGCGGCGGAATTAGGATGGTTGTTACGGAATAGATCAGCTCCATAACGATCATGCCCGCCAGCACATTGCCGTATAAACGGCAGGCCAGCGAAACAGGCACTGCCAAGTCTGAAAGCAACTTGACAGGCGCCACGGCCGCCATCGGCTTTAGGTAGCTTTGGGCCCGATACTTTAGCCCCCTGTGGCGGATGGTGATGTAATTGATCATGATGAACGTACAGATCCCCAGCGCCAAGGTGGTATTGATATCGGCGGTCATCGCCGTAAGACCAAACAACTCGATACAACAGCCAAGGCCAATGTATATGGTCAAGGCAAATAGGTAAGGAGCAATTTCCCGCCCGATGGTTTCGCCCAGGCGGTTGGTCGCCATTTTGTCATAGGTGGTGACAAACAGCTGTAGATAGTTTTGCAGCTTTTTCGGATTTTCTGTCATGCCTTTATAATAAAATAGATTTAGGCATAGCAGAACGACGATACATAGCAAAAGAATGACGCCGCCCACAAAAACAGACCAGCTGACAGCTCCGATACCTGGCAACGTGATGGTGCCGACATCGATGGAAAGCTCCATACCATTGCTTTCCTTGGGGCCGAAGATTAGCATCAACGCGCCATAGATTATGCATAGGATCAGGTATGGCGCGGCGAGCTTTAAAAAGGCTAGCAGCTTTTGCTTGATGGATTTTTTCTTTTTGACACCCTGCTTTTGGGCAGCTTGAGAGGTTGTGTTTTGCTCCATGACTTAGTTAACTCCTCTTTGCCTTGGTGAATATGACGGCAGCCCCTGCGAACAACAGAAATAGCGCTGCACCCGCACAGCCGGCTAGATGGCCTACGGACCATAGCGCCATCAGCAAAAATACCGCCACATAGGCCAGCATTTTGCCGATGAACCAAAGCCAACGATAGGCAGGATTGGAAACCATATGCCATAACGCATACAGCTGAAAACAGCCGAGCGCAATGCCAAACACGATTCCGATGAGCACACCGGATACGGTAATGGACATAGAACTCCTCCTTTTTGCCGGCATAGTTATGGATAACAGAAATAAAAAGGGGCTTACCGGCAACAGACACAACGCCTTGGCAAACACCCTTGTTTTTATCTTGATGTAAAACTACACCCAAAGAAACAGGATGTCAAGACTCTTTTCCGGATAATAGATTATTTTTTCATATTTTTATCTATGTTAGAGAGACTCCCTGAAAATTCTATCTTCGATTTTAGCTTGTATAAATATAATAGGAAAGAGAAAAACTGGAAAATTCATCAAAACTTGACAATGCAAAGGGTGTTTGCATACAATGAACGGAGCATTTTAGCTTATAATATACACATAGAGATCCAACAAAAGGGGGCATTTGTCGGTGGAACCCATCAAAGCAGTGGTCTTGGCGGCAGGCAAAAGAATGAAGAGCAGTACGCCCAAGGTGCTACATAAAGTATGCGGAGTAGAAATGGTGCAGAGGGTACTGAATGCTTGCCCGGCACAGTGCAGCCCCATTGTGGTGGTAGGCCATGGGAAAGAACAGGTGGCCCCGTTTGTGGAAAAGTCCGCGGCAGTGGTGGAGCAAACAGAACAAAAGGGAACAGGGCATGCCGTGCAGATGGCCATGCCTTACCTAAAGGATTATGATGGCAAGACGTTGATTTTGGCGGGCGATATGCCGCTTTTGACACAGCAAACGCTGCAAACGTTGATCGACAAAACCCCCACAGGCGGGGCGGCGCTTTTGAGCAGCATAGCGGAGGACCCCACTGGCTATGGACGCGTGCTGCGGGATGATCATGGCCGTGTGGCCAGGATCGTAGAACATAAAGACGCAACGGATGAGGAGCGGCAGGTAAGAGAGGTCAACGCCTCGGTATACTGTTTTGACAACCGTGCGCTGCTGGAGGGGCTAACACAGCTGACATGCGACAACGCGCAGCAGGAGTATTATCTGACGGACTGCATTGGATTTTTGGTACAGGCGCATCGTCCTGTTGAGGCGGTGGTGACGAGCCAGGCGGAATGCATGGGTGTCAACGACAGGATACAGCTGATGCAGGCGGAGCAATATTTACAAACGCGGATCAAAGAGAATCATATGCGAAATGGCGTTACTATCCTCGATCCGCAGCAGGTATACATTGAAGAGCAGGTGGAGATCGGCCGCGATACCATTTTGTACCCGGGCGTGATGCTCAGGGGCCGTACAAAGATTGGAGCGGATTGTGTGCTGATGGGCTCTTCGCGTATCGAGGACAGCATCCTTGCAGACGGCGTGGAACTGCAAAACAGCGTGGTTGTACAAAGCGAAATCGGCAGCGGTACGACGGTAGGCCCGTTTGCGTATCTGCGGCCGGGCAGCAAGATTGGCAGCGGATGCAAGGTCGGCGATTTTGTAGAAGTTAAAAATTCCAATGTCGGAGATGGAACCAAACTGCCCCATCTGGCTTATATTGGAGATGCCGACATCGGCAGAGACTGTAATATTGCCTGCGGCACGATCTTTGTGAACTATGATGGGAAGATAAAACAGCGATCTACGGTAGAGGATCGCTGCTTTATCGGCTGCAATGTAAACCTGGTAGCGCCCGTAGCGGTGCGGGAAGGCGCGTATGTGGCGGCGGGCACCACGGTAACCGAAGAAGTGGAAGCAGGCTCGATGGCGATCGGTCGCGTTCGTGCCGAGACAAAGCCGGAATGGGCGGACAACCGAAGAAAACAGGGGAAACTCAAATAAGATGAAACTGGTATTTGGCCTGGGGAACCCGGGGGATAAATACGCCAAGACCCGGCATAATGCCGGTTTTTTGGCGTTGGATGAATTGGGGGCGCTGCTCAATGCGACGCCGGAAAAAAAGCAGCGCGGCGCAGTGGTGCGGCAAGTGCAATGCGGATTGGAAAAGGTACTATTGATCAAGCCGCAGACCTTTATGAACAACAGCGGCGAATGTGTGATGGATTTTGCTGCGTACTATAAAGTGTCGTTGGAAGATATTGTGGTGCTATACGACGATATAGACCTGCCGGCTGGCGTAATCCGCGTGCGAGGAAAGGGCGGCGCTGGTACGCACAACGGCATGCGCAGTATTTTATCCCATTTGGGCGAGGGAGGATTCCCGCGTGTGCGCCTAGGCGTAGGCGCCCCACCGGAAAAATGGGATCTGGTTGATTTTGTCTTGGGAGTACCCAAAGGAGAGGACGCGCTTTTGTTTCAGCGCAGTATTGAACACGGCGCCCAAGCGGCAAAGCTTTTGCTTACGGAAGGGGTAGAGGCTGCGCAGAGGGCGTATAACGGCGTATAACGCCGGGGAGGCATTTATGCAACAGCAGCCATGGGCCCAGATCAGCCCTTTGCTGAAGCCGCTGATGGAGGGCGGCGCGTATAAAAGATTGATTGGGAGCATGAAGGGGGAGCAGAAAAAACTCTCTCTTTTTGGCATGCCGGAAAACGGAAAGGTGCCCCTGGTTCTGTCTCTGTTTTACCAGCAGAAGAAATCCATCATGATCGTGACATCAGGCGATTTTTCTGCACAAAAGCTCTATGCGGCGCTGGAGCCTACGCTGGGGGACGCGTGCCTGCTGCTGCCGCAGAGGACGGTACAGCTCAGCCGTGCACGGGGACAAAACAAGCAGACGCAGGGCCTGCGGGCCAAGGCGCTGAGCCGGGCTGTTTCGGGCACGCCGTTTGTCATCATTGCGGGTGTGGATGCGGCGCGGGCCCGTTTGGCCCCTCCGGAGGATTTCCAAAAGCATGTGTTTACCCTGCAAAAAGGACAGCGCATCGAGATCAACAGGGTGATGGAAAAGCTGGCGCGTGCAGGCTACCTGCGCAATGAAACGGTACAGGAAACGGGCGAATTTGCCGTGCGAGGCGGTATAGTGGATATCTTTGGCGCGGATGGCAGTGCGGTGCGCGTGGATTTTTTTGGCGATGAGATAGACCAGATCAGAAAGCTGGATGTGTTATCCCAGCGTAGCCAGGAGGAAATACAGCAGTTTGCGCTATCACCAGCTGTGGAAACGCCGCTGACGCATAAGCAGGCGCAAAAGGCGCTGCTGGAAATGGATAAGATCCTGAAAAACATTCCGCTGTCTGCGCAAAATGAGCAGAGCGAACGGCTGCGCCAGCTACATGATAGCATTGCCCAAGGTGATTATACGCAAAGCTATGAGGTATTGTCGCTGTTTTTGCCAGCGTATACGGCGGTGGACTATCTGCCGGCAGACAGTATACTGATGCTGGATGAGCCGATACGCCTGTCGGATGCGGCCCATTCCTCAGATTTAGAGATTCAATCTACGGTAGTAGAGCTTAAAGAAAAGGGGATGGCGCCGCTGGGCTGGGAAAACCAGCTGGCGCCCTATGTACATTTGACGGCTCCGCCGGATGTATATACGCTGTCATGCTCTGCTGTACAGCAAACAGGGGACAGCCACGTATTTCAGATTCGCCCGGCGCAAGCCCTGCATGGCAGGTTTGATCTACTGGCAGATGAGCTGACCCTGCGCAACAAGCACGGGTACCGCACGGTATTGGCTCTGCAAAATGAAAAGCGCTGCCAGACGCTTTACCAATCGCTGTTGGACAGAGGCGTTTCCTGTGTGGTGGACAGCGAGATGAAAAACCCGCCGCAAAAGGGGTACACTGTTTTGACGGTGGCGCCGCTGGGCAGCGGATTCGAGATGGGAGAGGAAAATTATCTCGTATTTTCCGAACATGAGATTTTCCGCACCCAAGGGGCACGTACGCCGGCCAAGCAGAAGAGCTCCTTACAGGCGGCAATGCCGGCTGTTGACTTGAAAGTAGGAGATTATGCCGTACACGATGTGCATGGCATCGGTGTGTACAAGGGGCTTACCACTATCACGGTAGAGGGAAAGCCCAAAGATTTTATGCTGATGGAATACCGCGGCGGGGATAAGCTCTACATCCCGGCTGACCAGGCGGACCGTTTGCAAAAATACATTGGCAACGACGATACCCCCAAGGTAAACAAGATGGGCGGTGCCGAGTGGGAAAAGGCGAAGAAAAAGGTTTCCAGGTCAGTGAAAAAGCTGGCGCAGGATCTGGTTTCGATCTATGCGGCTCGGCAGGCGATGACGGGCTATGCGTTCTCGGAGGATACGGCTTGGCAGGCAGAGTTTGAGCAGGCGTTCCCCTTTGAAGAAACGGAGGGGCAACTGCAAAGCGTAGAAGAGATCAAACGGGACATGGAATCCAATAAAATCATGGATCGTTTGCTGTGCGGCGATGTCGGCTATGGCAAGACGGAGGTGGCGATGCGTGCCATTTTCAAATGCGTGATGGACGCCAAGCAAGCCATGGTGCTGGTACCGACGACGATTTTGGCCCAGCAGCATTATGCAACGATGGCGGCCCGGTTTGAGGGGTATCCCATCCGGGTTCAGGTATTGAGCCGGTTCAAGACCGCCAAGGAGCAAAAGCAGATCTTGCAGGAGTTTGCCGACGGCGCTATCGATGTGCTTATCGGCACGCACCGACTGCTGGCCAAGGATGTAAGGCCGCATGATCTGGGGCTGCTGGTGGTGGATGAAGAGCAGCGGTTTGGCGTAGGGCACAAGGAAACGATCAAAGACATGAAGCGCAGCGTGGATGTATTGACGATGACGGCTACACCCATCCCGCGCACGATGGAGATGTCGCTGGTAGGGATCCGGGATATGTCCGTCATCCATACGCCGCCGGAGCAAAGGATCCCGGTAAATACCTATGTATCTCCGTATGATGCGGGGCTGATCCGCGAGGCGATCCACAGGGAGCTGGCCCGCGATGGGCAGGTATACATCCTATATAATAAGGTGCAGAGGATGGAGTGGCTGGTGCATGAGCTGCGCCAGCTTGTGCCGGAGGCGCGTTTTACCATGGCGCATGGGCAGATGACGGAAAACCAACTGGAAAGCGCGATGCTGCAATTCTATGAACGAGAGGCGGATGTGCTGGTGTGCTCTACCATCGTGGAAAACGGGGTGGATATTCCCTCTGCCAACACCATGATCGTGCTGGATGCCGACCATCTGGGGCTTTCCCAGCTGTATCAGCTGCGCGGGCGGGTCGGCAGATCCAATCGTACGGCGTATGCGTTTCTTATGTACCGCAGAAACAAAATGCTCAAAGAGGTGGCGGAAAAACGACTGGCTGCCATCCGGGAGTATTCGGATCTGGGCAGCGGATTTAAGATTGCCATGCGGGACCTGGAGATCCGGGGAGCCGGAAATCTGCTGGGAGCCGAACAGAGCGGTCACATGGAGGCGGTTGGATATGATCTGTACTGCAAGATGCTTCACGAAGCGGTGAAAGAAGCCCGGGGAGAAGCACCGGCCGAACAGTTTGAGACTTCCGTTGATATCCGGACGGATGCATTTATTCCGTCCACATATATTGCAAATGAGTCGCAGAAACTGGATATGTATAAGCGGATCGCCGGAATTGAAACGGATGAGGAAGCGGAGGAAATGCTCGAAGAACTGATTGACCGTTTTGGAGAGCCTCCGAAGTCCGTGCAGAATCTGCTGACAATTGCCAGACTCAAAGCGGTTGCCCACAGTGTATATATTAAGGAAATTGTTCAAAGAGAAGATCTGTTAAAAATCCTAATGTACGAAAAAGCAAAGATTCATGCACAGCGTATTCCGGAGCTGGTAAAAACATTTGCTCCATCACTGAAATTTGCGGCAGATCCGAAGGGACCGTACTTCACTTACCGTCTGGGAGCAAATTCAAGGGAAAAGAACAGGGAAATTCTGGAAGTTCTCAGGCAATTATTGGAACAAATGCACGTTTTTTTGTGTGCGGAGCCGTAAAAGTGCTTGCCTGATGTAGGGAAAAGAATTATAATACTCTGGTATATAGGTGAAAAGAAACTCCCGGGAGGAACTATGAAAGCAAAAAAAGTTACAGCGATTATTTTAGCCGGTGCAATCTGCGCAGCAGCTTTTACCGGATGTGGTATAAATACAGGTGCGACGGCAGCAAGCATGAAAAATCAGACCGTCACGATGGGCATGGCAAACTTTACATGCCGTTATCAGCAGGCAAATGTAGAAGATTATTATAAGAGCATGATGGGGGCCAAAAGCAGCAGTGAGCTCTGGAGCAAGGATTTATATGGAAACGGAACAACCATGGAAGACACCATGAAAGATTCCGTTATGGAACAGCTTCATGAGATGTATACGTTACAGGCACATATGAAAGACTATGATGTGAGTGTGACAAAAGACGAAAAGGCAGCAATCAAAAAAGCTGCACAGCAGTTTATCAGCGATAATTCTTCCGAGGCACTCAAGGAGATGACTGCAGACGAAGATACCGTGGAGGAACTGCTTACGCTCTACACCATCCGCAGCAAGATGCAGAAAGCCATCGAGGCAGAAGCAGATACCAATGTGACGGATGAAGAGGCAAATGAGCGCGGTTATACGATGATGACTATTTCTACAACTTCCCATCAGGATGACAGCGGAAATACCGTAGAATATACCGATGATGAGAAAAAGCAGCTGAAGGAGACCGCAAACAAAATCGAAGATGCGGTAAAGAATGGAAAAACTCTTGAAGATGCTGCAAAGGATGAGGATCAGCAGACCACTACCGGTGCGTATGCATCCGATGATTCCACATTGGATACATCTGTGAAAAAGGCATTGGATGATTTGAAAGAAGGAGAAACTTCCGATGTGATTGAAACAGACAGTGCATTATATATTGTTCGTCTGGACAGTGAAACAGACAAAGACGCTACAGAAAAAAATCGTCAGAATATTATTGACAAACGTAAAAGTGACCACTACAATGAAGTGCTGGAGGGCTGGCAGAAAAAAGACGGCTGGAAGGTCAATAAAAAGAATGTTGCAAAGATTTCATTTAAGAATTCCCTGACACAGCAGGACCCGAATGCCTCTACAGAGACACAGACTTCCACAGAAACACAGAATGCAGAGAGTACACAGTAATGCAAAAAGATAACATTGTGTTAATTGGAATGCCGGGGGTGGGTAAGAGCACCGTCGGCGTTATCCTTGCTAAGGTGCTGGGATATCAGTTTATAGATGCAGATTTAGTCATTCAGGAGCAGGAGAAGCGCCTGCTTCGTGAGATCATTGCAGAAGAGGGAACCGAAGGGTTCATTCAGGTAGAAAACCGTGTGAATGCGACACTTGAGGCACATCATGCAATTATTGCAACCGGAGGCAGTGTCGTCTACGGAAAAGAAGCTATGGAGCATCTGCAGGAAATCGGAACAGTTATATATCTTGAGGTGGCATATCCGGAGCTGGAAAAGCGTCTGGAAGATATCAAAGGCAGGGGTGTTGTTTTAAGAGACGGACAGACGTTATATGATCTGTATCTGGAGCGCACGCCGCTGTATGAAAAATATGCGGATATCCGGATTTCGGAGACGGGGCTGGATATCGAACAGACCGTTGAACAGATTGTGGATGGTATCACAAATTTACACTAGATGAATAGGATAGATAGTAGGGTAGCGTACTATACGAAATAGGGCGTTTATTGAGGTGAGATATGGAACAATATGTAATCAAAGGCGGAAATCCGCTGAATGGTGAGGTAGAAATCGGTGGGGCAAAGAATGCGGCACTGGCAATTCTTGCAGCTGCGATCATGACGGATGAAACGGTTACAATCGAAAATTTGCCGAACGTGAGAGATATTAATGTATTATTGCAGGCGATTGCAGAGATCGGTGCAATGGTAGACCGTATTGATGCACATACCGTAAAGATCAACGGTTCATTTATCAAAGACGTGACGGTGGACAATGAATTTATCCGTAGAATCCGTGCGTCCTATTATTTGATCGGTGCACTTCTTGGAAAATACAAAAAGGCGGAAGTGGCTCTTCCGGGCGGATGCGATATCGGAAGCAGACCGATTGATCTGCATATCAAAGGATTTCGTGCAATGGGAGCAGAAGTGGATATTGCACATGGTCTTGTTATTGCAGAGGCAGAAAAATTAAACGGAACACATATTTATCTGGATAAAGTATCGGTTGGAGCAACGATCAATATTATGATGGCAGCATCCATGGCAGAAGGAAAAACCGTAATTGAAAATGCAGCAAAAGAGCCTCATGTGGTAGACGTGGCAAATTTCTTAAACAGTATGGGTGCGAATAT
>ERZ836939.4095-NODE-4095-length-11366-cov-2.499956_pt1 | contig 11366 bp, 7 predicted proteins | sample MGYA00519912_ERZ836939 | MGnify/ENA primary metagenome ERZ836939 (study PRJEB31850, sample SAMEA3708810) | human gut metagenome | biome: human gut; feature: human-associated habitat; material: faeces | place: China | collected 2014 ... | reverse complement strand
ATCGGAGAAGAGGCATGGAAGCGGGTCTTTGAAAAGGGCGAGGACTATTCTCTGTTTTTTGAGTGGAACGGGACTCCTATTTTTGCGGTGCTGGCACCGGTCCTTTATGAGGCCAGGGTCGATGGCGCGATCATCACCTGCCATAAAATGAAGAAAAAAACAGTAACGCCGGAAAGATCCAGGGGCAGCCAGAAACGGGAAAACAACCGGGTACTGCCGCCGCTGGTACAGTTTGAGGATATTTTGCAGAAATCCACGGCCATGCAGGAATGTATCCGCAAGGCGAATCTGTACGCATTGTCCGAGCATCCGGTGGTGCTGATCGGAGAGCCGGGAACGGAGAAGCGGATGCTGGCAGAAAGCATCCACAACAGCAGTATCCGCGCCCATGGCCCCTTTCTGGATGTTCCCTGTGAGGGCTTATCCGGGGAAGAGCAGAAAAATATGATCTTTGGAAACCGGGGGGCAGTGCTGCAGGTGCAGGGGGGGACGCTTTTACTTCGTGATGTGGAGGAATTGACGGCAGCCAACCAGTACCGGCTGTATCAGCTGATCCGGTTTTGCGTCTGCCACGGTGCGGATATCGCAAGCCTGCGAAAGGTGGATGTGCGGGTTATGGTTACAACGGGATGCCTGCTGTCTGAACTTATGGCAGAGAGAAAACTCAGTCCGGACCTTTATTACCTGCTTTCCGGACTGGAACTGTTTGTACCACCTTTGAGAGAGCGGCGGGAAGATCTTCTGGAGAAGATTGAGAATACGATCCATGATTGCTGTGAGCATTACTCCCGCTATCATGTGCTGACGAAAGGGGCTATGGAAGTGATGCTGGATTATCCCTGGAAGGGCAATCTGTTCCAGATCGAAAGCTTCTGTGAGCGTCTGATCCTGATGGCAGGCAAGCGTTCCATTGATGAGGTGGCAGTCCGCAGACTTTTGGAGGAACTGTATCCGGAGCGGATCCTGGGAAACGGGCAGAAAACTGAAAACAGTGACACGGCGAGACCGTTTGCTATGAACGAAAACGGCTGCGATACTTTGCCGGATGAGGCAGTAACAATTCGGGAGTTGCTGCACAAGTTCAGCGGCAGCCGCGAGAAAACTGCCCAGGCCATGGGGATCAGCAAGGCAACGCTGTGGCGGCATATGAAAAAATATGGGATTGAAAAAGACAGATGAAAAAAATAAGTCAAAAAAGTATTAAAAAACGCTGATTTTCTCTGTTAATGAAATAAAAAGAAATATATATGAAATAAAATGAAAATAATATGAAATAAAATTGCAAAAATATCACATTTGCATTATTTTAAATCTTGAATTTGGACATTCTGCCCATTGTTTGATACACCGCGTTTGATTATAATGCAGACATAAGCTGATAGCGAGGGAGCCGCAAGGCAAAACTCCTGTCAGGGAAACCAAAAGAAGATTTACTTTTTTCAAAGAAAGAGAGGAATTCAAAATGAAAATTGGATTTATCGGATTAGGTATCATGGGAAGACCGATGGCAAAGAACCTGGTTAAAGCAGGTCACGAGCTGGTTGTTTTCGATTTCAATAAAGATGCAGTAGCAGACCTGGTATCCTGCGGCGCAACCGCAGCAGAGAGCAACAAGGACCTGGCTTCCCAGGTTGACGTTGTTATCACCATGGTTCCGAACTCCCCGCACGTAAGAGCAGCAGTTCTGGGTGAGAACGGTGTTGTTGAGGGTGCAAAAGAGGGTCTTGTTGTAATCGATATGAGCTCCATCGACCCAACCGAGAGCAAGGCAATCGGCGCTGAGCTGGCTAAGCACGGCATCGATATGCTGGACTGCCCGGTATCCGGTGGTGAGCCGAAAGCAATCGACGGTACCCTTTCCGTTATGTGCGGCGGTAAGAAAGAGCTGTTCGACAAGTACTATGACATGCTGATGGTTATGGCTGGTTCTGTAGTTTACGTTGGTGACCTTGGTTCCGGTAACGTAGCTAAGCTGGCTAACCAGATGGTAGTAGCTATCAACATCGCAGCTGTAGCTGAGGCTCTGACCTTCGCTAAGAAAGCTGGCACCGATCCTGAGTTAGTATACCAGGCAATCCGCGGTGGTCTGGCTGGATCTACCGTTATGGATGCTAAGGCTCCGATGATGTTAGCTGGCAACTACAAGCCGGGCTTCCGTATCGAGCTTCACATCAAAGACCTGAACAACGCTCTGAACGCAGCTCATGCAATCAGCTCTCCGGCTCCGTTAACCGCTGAGATGATGGAGATCATGCAGTTCTTAAGATCTGAGGGATGCGACAAAGACGATCACTCCAGCATCGTTAAGTACTACGAGAAGATTTCTGGTACCAGCATCGTTAAATAAGTTTAACGCATCAATCATATAAAATAAGTTATCATACACTGCTGCTTACGGGTCCGTGGGCAGCAGTGTGTCAGATAAGGCGTCATGTGCGCTGGAAGGAGATAGTATGAATACAGATTTTATTAAGGGCGTAGTTGTCCCGATGATCACCCCGATCGACAAAGATGAGCTGATCGACGAGGCTGCGATCCGCAGCCAGGTTGATTACGTAATCGATGGCGGCGTAAGCGGCATCCTGTTATTCGGCAGCAACGGTGAGTTCTATGTAGTAGAAGAGGACGAGATGGAGAGAGGCTTAAAGATCGTTGTAGATCAGGCCGCTGGACGTGTTCCGGTATACTTCGGTATCGGTGCGATCAGCACCAAGAAGTGCATCCGTCTTGCAAAGATGGCAGTAGCAAACGGCGCAGCAAGCGTATCTGTTCTGCAGCCGATGTTCTTAAAGCCAACTGAGACCGAGCTGTTCACTCACTTCAAAGCAATCGCAGACGCAATTCCGGAGACTCCGGTACTGCTTTACAACAACCCGGGACGTGTAGGCTACACCCTTTCCGCTAATCTGGTTGACAGACTGGCTCATGAGGTTCCGAACATCGTAGGTATGAAGGATACCAGCGGTGATATCACCCAGACCTCTGAGTTCATCCGCAGAAACAGAGACGTGGACTTCAAGGTATTCGGCGGCAAGGATACCCTGCTGTATGCTTCCATGTGCCACGGCGCAGTAGGTGGTGTATGTACCGCAGCAAACTTCATGCCGGAGCTGATCACTGACGTATACAACAAGTATGTTGCCGGTGATCTTCAGGGTTCCCTTGAGGCTCAGTTCAAATTAAATCCGGTACGTCTGTCCATGGACGGCGCAAGCTTCCCGGTAGCAGCAAAGGATATGGCTAACTTACGCGGCCGCAACATCGGTGTTCCGTATACCCCGAACCTGGCTACTCCGGAGGGACCGGTATTAGACAAGATCAAAGCTGAGATGACCAAGGCTGGCCTGCTCTAATTTCTGATTTTAACTGAATAATAAACGAAAATACCATTACGGCATTAATGATGGACCGGCGATTCTTCTGGAATGCCGGTCCATTTTCTGTTATAATGAATAAGATTGCAAAGTATAGATTCCACTATATAAAAGGAGGACTTTATGAAATTACTGTTTGCTTCCGATTCTTTTAAGGGAACTTTATCTTCTGACCAGATCATTAAGCTGTTAAATGAGTCCGCACAGCGTGTATTCCCGGGCTGTGAGACTGTTGGTGTTCCGGTTGCGGACGGCGGTGAGGGTACCGTTGACGCTGTTATTGCTGTTACCAAGGGCGATTACCGCAAGATAAAGGTTCACGGACCGTTAATGGAGGAGGTTGAGGCTTCCTACGGTGTGTTCCATGGCGACTCTGCTATCATCGAGATGGCAGCAGCTTCCGGACTTCCGATGGTTCCGACTGAGAAGAGAAATCCGTTAAATACCACAAGCTATGGCACCGGCGAGCTGATCAAAGATGCTCTGGACAACGGTTACCGCAAGCTTTCCATCGCAATTGGCGGCAGTGCTACCAACGATGGCGGTATGGGTGCTATGAGCGCACTGGGCGTTCGTTTCCTGGATGCACAGGGCAACGTGCTGACCGGTGTTGGCTCTGATCTGGAAAAGGTTGCTGATATCGATATGAGCGGCCTGCATCCGGCAGTGGCTGAGGCTGAGATCACCGTTATGTGCGATGTTACCAACCCGCTGACCGGACCGGACGGCGCAACCTATACCTTTGGCAAGCAGAAGGGCGGTACCCCGGAGATCCTGGACCGTCTGGAAGCAGGCATGAAGAACTATGCGGCTGTGATGCGCGCAAAGGGCATGGATGTTGAGAATAAAGAAGGTGCAGGCGCAGCAGGCGGCCTGGGTGCAGCTCTGTGTGGCTTCTTAAAGGCAAACTTAAAATCCGGTATCGAGACCGTGCTGGATCTGATCGATTTCGATGGCCTGTTAGAGGGTACGGATCTGGTTGTAACCGGTGAAGGCCGCATTGACTGGCAGTCCGCATTCGGTAAGGTACCGAGCGGTATTGGTATGCGCTGCAAGGCAAAAGGCGTTCCGGCTGTTGCGATTGTAGGCGGCATGGGCAACGGTGCAGAGAAAATCTACGATTTTGGCGTAGAGAGCATCATTCCGACCATCAACGGTGCTATGGATATTGAAGAGGCTCTGGAGCGTGCAGAGGAGCTTTACGCAAACGCGGCAGACAGAACCTTCCGCATGATCCGTGTAGGCATGCAGCTGAAATAAAATAAATACAGAAGCCGGAAGATTCAGGCTTGTGTGTGGCCGGTCACTTGCTGACCGGCCATATTTATGAGATTGACAGAAGAGGGGAGCGACACAATGGACATCAGTAACTTATGGACCCTGCAGGTCATGATGTTTTTTCTGGTGGCTGCAGGGGCAGTTTTAAAAAGTACGGGAATTTTGAAGGATGACGCCAAAGGGATCTTAACGGATCTGGTTCTGTATTTTTTTCTGCCCTGCAATATCATCAATTCTTTCCGGATGGAATTTAATCTGGATATTTTAAGAAAGTTTGCGGTTGTGCTGGCAATTTCCCTGCTGGTGCAGCTGGTATGTTATATTCTCAGCAAAGTTCTTTATAACCATAAACCGAAGGAAGTGAAACGTGTTATGCAGTACTGTACCATCGTTTCCAACTCCGGTTTTCTGGGACTGCCGATCGCTCAGGGCATTTATGGCGCGGAAGGCATGATGTATGCGTCCATTTTTATTATCCCGATGCGCGTGATGATGTGGTCTGCAGGCATTGCCTGCTTTACCGAAAGTCCGGATATGAAGAGTGTCGTGAAGAAGCTGGTTGTACATCCGTGTATTGTGGCTGTTTATATCGGACTGGGTCTGATGATCTTCCAGGCTCCGTTAAATCAGCTGTATAATGCGGTGTTAAACTGCGGCATCCCGCTGGTGCCAGATCTTGTAAGGGTATTTTTCGGTGCGCTGGATAAGGGGGTGCGCTCCGCAGGCGGCTGTACCACAGCCATGACCATGGTGCTGATCGGAATGATGTTTTCCGGTATGTCTCTGCGCAGCATGCTGGATGGCAATACCCTGTTTATCTCTGCGCTGCGTCTGGCGATTCTGCCGGCGCTGCTGCTTGCAGCCTGTCGTCTGGTGGGAATCGATCCGTTTCTGACCGGTGTTTGTCTGTTGATCACGGGGATGCCGGCAGGAAGTACCTCTGCGATCCTGGCAGCAAAATATGGATGTGACTATACGTTTGCAACCAAATGTATTGTCGTGTCCACTTTGCTCTCACTGGTCACCATTCCGATCTGGGCTATGATCCTGGGATAAATCTATCATAAAAGAGTAAGGTTCATGAAAATCCTGAGCTGGTTTTCATGAACCTTTTTTCATTTTATATGACAGGAAATTGCGTCCTGTGAAAAAAGCATATTCTCGTTTGGGTCATTTAAATAAACCGGTCCTGCAGATTCTGACCGTAGCGTTTGGCCAGGCGGATGAGATAGCGGTGTGCTTCGCTCAGGCTTGTATCCTTTCGACGGGCGAAGCATACCTGCCATCTGGGGCGGCCCTGCAGCTTAAACCATGCACAGTCAGCGCTGTAAGGGCTGTTCAGCATTCGGGAATACGGAAGAATGGTACAGCAGAATCCCTTGCTTACAAGCTGGATCAGCGCATGGTTCATGGCGGTTTCAATGAGGATCTGCGGCTTGTAGCCAGCCTGCTGGAACAGCGGATCTACCAGCTGGCGCATGGTGGAGGTGCCAAAGATCAGAGAAAATTTACTGTCATAGAACCGTCTGAGATCTGTGGTGGCCAGTGGCATGCCAAAGGGATTGGCCCGCGCGGCTTCCGGATGGTTTTTCGGTACGCCCAGGATCAGGTCTTCTTCAAACAGTGTAATGTACTCCAGGTTGATCCTGGCTGATTCCAGAAGCATGACAAAGCCCAGGTCTAGCTGCCCGGAGAGCAGCAGCTCGTTCTGTCTGGCCACGATTGCCTCCGTCAGCGCAAAGGTAATGCCGGGATAGCGCTGGTTAAAAGCGGTAAAGATTGAAGTGAACAGGTCGATGCCGTGTTCGTGGGTAAGTCCCAGGCTGATCTCACCGGTGGCCTCTTTTTTCAGATCTCCAAGCTCCGTGTAGGTGTTTCGTTTGATTTTCAGAATCTCGATGGCATTTTTGACATAGATCTCTCCGGCATTTGTAGGGCGCAGAAAATGCTTGTTCCGGTCAAAAAGCTGCAGTCCAAGCTCCTTTTCCAGCTTGATGAGCTGCTGGTTCAGCCCGGACTGGGAAATAAACAGAGTTTCTGCTGCTTTTGAGATACTCTTGTTTTCGGCAATCGCCACAATATATTCCAGCTGTCGAAAATCCATAACTTCCTCCTATTGGTAATAATAATCAAAAACCTATGCTTATTTCTTAACAAAGACAAATCTTTTTGTGAAAAAAGCATGAACTGGTAAGAAGCATTACTTCTTATCAATAGAAAACAAAGTAATTTTACTTCTGATTATACCACGGATATAATGATAACACAAAACAAAAAGCTTTTTGAAACGGAGCGGTGATACGGGACGCTGGATCATCTGCGCAAACTTACATGAAGGAGTTGGGTACTATGAAACAAATCAAATGGCTCGAAAAAAACTTTGAGCTCATGATTCTTGCCATCATGCTGGTGGTCATGAGCTGTCTGTCATTTGCCAATGTCATTATGCGTTATTGTTTCCACAATGCGCTGAGCTGGTCAGATGAGGTGTGCTGTTACTGTCTTGCACTTTCTGCTTTCTTCTCTCTGCCATGCGCGGTACGCCTGGGAGTAAGCATTAAGGTGGATACGTTTACATCCATGATCTCAAAGTCTGTACAGAGGGTTCTCGGACTGATCTGTGATGTGGTCATGGTCGTATTTTTATGCTGGCTTTTAAAGGGAACTGCAGAGATCATTACCAATGCGGCAGCAGTAAACCAGGCAAGTCCGGCTCTTGGAATTCCGATCGCCAATGTGTACAGTGTGATGGCATTTGGTATTTTCCTTGGAATTCTGCGTTATATCCAGCTGATTTACAAGGTAGTGACAAAGAAGACAGAAAAGGAGGACAAATAAATGGCAATCGGTTTATTTTTCCTGATCCTGGCAATTCTGCTGGCAGTAGCAATGCCGGTCGGCGGCGTGTTCGGCCTGATGGCCATGCTGCCAAATCTGTTAAATTCCAGCTTCTCCTATGCTGCAGGCGATGTGGCCCGCGGCATGTTTGCAGGCTTAAACAGCTTTACTCTGCTGGCAGTACCGCTGTTCATGGTATCCGGTATGATCATGGCACAGGGTGGTATTTCTGAAAAGCTGTTCAATTTCTTCGGATATTTTATCGGCAATAAAACAGCCGGTTTCCCGTGCGCAGTTATTGTAACCTGTATGTTCTACGCAGCAATTTCCGGCTCCGCACCGGCAACGGTATCTGCAGTCGGCGCCATGACCATCCCGTTCCTGGTAGAGATGGGCTACGATATGGTATTCGCTACCTCGATCGTAACGGTAGCCGGCGGCCTGGGTGTTATCATCCCGCCGAGTATTTCCTATATTGTATATGCAGCCGCAGCCAATGCATCACCGTCTAAGCTGTTTATTGCCGGTATCTTCCCGGGACTCCTGATCGGCTTTGCCCTGATGCTTTACAGCTTCTATTACTGCAAAAAGCATGGTGAGGATAAAGAGAAGCTGTTAAAGAGCTACAAAGAAATCCGTGCAAAAGGCTTCTGGCCATTATTGAAAGAAAGCTTCTTCGCCCTGATGACTCCGGTCATCATCCTGGGTACGATTTACTCCGGTGTCTGCAGCCCGACTGAGTCCGCTGTTATCAGTGTATTCTACGGCCTGTTTGTATGTATCTTCGTTTACAAGACCATCAACATCCGCAACATCGGCAAGGTGTTCATGGAGGGTGCAAAAACCTACGTCAACATCCTGTTTGTTATCGCAGCGGCTTCCGCATTCGCAAAGTGTCTGACTCTGCTGCGTTACCCGCAGACTATCAGTGAGTCTGTGCTGGCTATTTCTGATAATAAGATTGTGATCCTTCTGATCATGAACCTGATCATGCTGGTTTGCGGTATGATCATCGATAACATCCCGAACATCATGATTTTAACCCCGATCATGGTTCCGATCGCAACCGCGGCAGGAATTGATCCGGTACACTTTGGTATCATCATGACCTGTAACCTGGCAATCGGTATGGTAACTCCGCCGATGGGCATCAACCTGTTTGTGGCATCCGGCATGACCAAGATCCCAATGCTGAAGCTGGCGAAGGCCTGCATGCCATACATTGCGGCATTCCTGATTTCCCTGGGAATGATCACCTACATCCCGCAGATCTCCATGGGACTTCCGACCCTGCTTTCCGGTGAGGAGACCAAGGCGGTTGCGGCAAATAAGGGTGGTGGTACCGGAACAGGCAGTGCAGACAGCGGTGACTATGGCGCTGACATTCCGGCACTGGATCCGTCTGAAATTGATGGCGAGTATCACTGGACTGCAGCCATGACGGTAGCAGATACCTCCATCAACTACATGATGGTAGATAAATTTGCAGAGCTGGTAAATGAGAAGTCCGGCGGCAAGATCAGCGTAGATATTTATCCGGGCGGTCAATTAGGAAACACCACGGAGTTCACCGAGGCAGTTATTGGAGGCTCCATCGACATCGGAACCGGTATGACTACCGATCTGGTAGACTTTATCCCGCAGTTCGCGGTGTTCGATATGCCGAACCTGTTTGATAATACTGCACAGATGCGAGCTGTACTGCAGAGTGATTTTGTAGATGTTATCAACGACTACTGCAACGCAGGCGGCATTCAGATGTTAGGTTACTCTGACGCAGGCTTCCGTGTGCTCACCACCAACAAGGAGACACACTCCCTGGCAGATTTAAAGGGCCAGAAGATCCGCGTTATGACCAATAAGTATCACATTGCTTACTGGAATGCAGTAGGCGCAGCAGCAACTCCGATGCAGTTTACCGAGGTATTCATGGGACTTCAGCAGGGTACTATTGACGGTCAGGAAAACCCGTACATGAACATTGTCGGCAACAATGTTCAGGAGGTTCAGAAGTACGTGGTAGAGACCAATCATCTGGGTCATATCATTACCTTCTATATGAACTCTGACCTTTACAACGGACTGCCGGATAATGTAAGAGAACTGGTAGATGCCTGCGCAAAGGCAGCAACTCAGTATGGCAATGACCGCGCAGACGAGAGCATTGCTGAGTACAAGAAAACCTGCGAGGATGCAGGCTGCCAGATCATCACCCTGGATGATTCCGTACTGGCAGAGCTTCGTGACAAGGCACAGGTTGTATACGACATGGTTCGTGAGGATCTGGGCAATGAGATCGTAGACAAACTGCTTGCAGCAGTTGATACCGTAAGAGAGACGGTAGTAGATGAGACAACTCTGGGTGATGAGATTACCGCGGTGGATCCGGCAGATATTGACGGTGAATATCACTGGACTGCAGCGATGACAGTAGCTGATACTTCCATCAACTATATGATGGTAGATAAATTTGCAGAACTCATCAATGAGAAATCCGGTGGCAAGATCAGCGTGGATATTTATCCGGGCGGCCAGTTAGGAAATACAACAGAGTTCACTGAGGCAGTCATCGGCGGTTCCATTGATATCGGAACCGGTATGAGCACCGACCTGGTAGACTTTATTCCGCAGTTTGCGGTATTTGATATGCCGAACCTGTTTGACAATACCGCACAGATGCGTTCCGTACTTCGCGGTGATTTCGTAAATGTCATGAATAAGTACTGCAACGCAGGCGGTATCCAGATGTTAGGTTACTCGGACGCAGGCTTCCGTGAGCTGACTACCAATAAGGAAACTCACACCTTGGCAGACTTAAAGGGTCAGAAGATCCGCGTTATGACGAACAAGTATCATATCGCATACTGGAATGCGTTAGGCGCAGCTGCAACCCCAATGCAGTTCACCGAGGTATTCATGGGTCTGCAGCAGGGCACCATTGATGGACAGGAAAACCCGTACATGAACATTGTCGGCAACAATGTGCAGGAGGTTCAGAAGTACGTGGTAGAAACCAATCATCTTGGTCACATCATTACCTTCTATATGAATAAGGATCTGTACGGAAGTCTTCCGGAGAATGTAAAGACTCTGGTCGATGAATGTGCGGCAGCGGCAACCAAGTACGGCAACTCCAAAGCCGATGAGAGCATTAAGGGCTACAAGAAGACCTGTGAGGACGCAGGCTGTCAGATCATCACCCTGGATGATTCTGTATTGGCAGAACTTCGCGAGAAGGCAGAGCCGGTATATGAGATGGTCAGAGAGGATCTTGGTGATGAGATTGTAAACCAGCTCTTTGATGCGATTAACGCGGCAAAGCAGTAGGCTGGCCACGGGAATACGGCCCGGCAATCATAAAACACGATCAAAAGCAATGAATGAAAATAAATAAGGAGTAAAAAGTTCAATGGGAGCATTTGTAATCAAAGGCGGAGAGATTTATGATCCGGCTGCACAGAAATGGGAGAAGAAGGATATTGCGATAGAGAACGGAATGATTATTTCCGGCATGCCTTCCGGAGAGTACCAGGTAGTGGATGCATCCGGATGCAAGGTCACGACCGGCTGGATTGATTATCACGTGCATTACTTTAATCATGGAACAGAAAACGGCATCAACCCGGATGCAGCGTCATTCCCCTGCGGTGTTACCACCGCAGTGGATGGCGGAAGCACCGGAGCGGCAAATTATGAGATGTACCGGAAAAGTGCCATGGCCTACAGTGATGTCCGGATCTTAAACATGCTCCTTGTAGGAAGCGGCGGTCAGGTAACAGACCGCTATCCGGAGCATCTGGAAAAGAAATATTTTGATATTCCCAAGATCAAAAAGCTTTTCCGGGAGTATCCTGATAATCTGGTAGGCTTAAAGAG
>ERZ836939.4094-NODE-4094-length-11369-cov-6.099699_pt1 | contig 11369 bp, 9 predicted proteins | sample MGYA00519912_ERZ836939 | MGnify/ENA primary metagenome ERZ836939 (study PRJEB31850, sample SAMEA3708810) | human gut metagenome | biome: human gut; feature: human-associated habitat; material: faeces | place: China | collected 2014 ... | reverse complement strand
GGAGGCCCCCACCAGGGCCGCCGCCCCGCACACCCCCGAGCCCGCCGCCCCCACCAGGGCCACCCCGAAGGGGGCGTAGTCCCCAAAGACGGCCGCCCCCGCCAGCACCGCCGAGAGCAGGAAGTGGATGCCCCCGTCGGCGAAGCGCAGCAGGGCGGAGGCGTCTACGCTCACCGTCTCCCCCCGGGACGACCGCCCCCGCAGTCTGTCCAGCTTGGCCCGTACCGTCTCCTTGCCCGCCATATGCCGCTCCTCCTTTGTATGGGACGGCTCAAGTACAGCCTGTCCCGGTGTGGAGGCCATTATATTCCATTATATGGAAAAATAGAGTCGGAACGGGGACAGCCCGCCAAACCTTTTCCGGCCAAATTCCCCCGGAATCCGGCAACGCGCCCGTCTGCGGCCCTCCTCTGAGCCGCCTTTGGGTCGTTTGGGGAAGAAGTTCTTGACTTGGAGTATACTTCAGGTGGTACACTAACCCTATCCAACCGGCAGCAACATAAAGGAGGAATGCGCCATGTCGGAATTTTCCAAACAGTACCGGGAGAAGCTGCTCCCCGGTCAGAAGCACGCCTTCGCGGACACCGACCCGGAGTTTGTGCAGATCTTCGAGTCCTTTGCCTTTGACGAGGTGGTGAACCAGGGGAGCCTGGACGACCGCACCCGGTTTATGGCCATCCTGGCCGCCCTGCTGGGCTGCCAGGGGGTGGACGAATTCAAGGTGATGCTCCCCGCCGCCCTGAACATGGGGGTCACCCCGGTGGAGGTGAAGGAGATCGTCTATCAGTCGGCGGCCTATCTGGGCATCGGCCGGGTGTTCCCCTTCCTGAAGGCGGTCAACGAGGAACTCACCGCCCGGGGCGTCTCCCTGCCTTTGGAGGGACAGGCCACCACCACCCCCAAGACCCGCCTGGAGGCGGGCAACCAGGTCCAGGTGGACATATTCGGGGAGGCCATGCGGGGCTTCCAGAACAGCGGTCCCCAGGAGAGCCGCCACATCAACAAGTGGCTGGCGGACAACTGCTTCGGGGACTACTACACCCGGAAGGGGCTGGATGATAAGCAGCGGGAGATGATCACCTTCTGTTTCCTGGCCGCCCAGGGGGGATGCGAGCCCCAGCTCACCAGCCACGCCACCGCCAACATCCGCATCGGCAACGACAAGGACTTCCTGATTCAGGTCCTCTCCCAGTGCCTGCCCTATATCGGCTACCCCCGGAGCCTGAACGCTCTGCGGTGCGTCAACGAGGCGGCGATGGGGTGAGGAGCCATCTTCCATCCCTCAATACCTGCGAAAACGGCGGAGCGCAAGGCGCTCCGCCGTTTTTGCACGGTGTATCTCCTTACAGAGCGCTCCCCCGCTTGGGCACGGAGAACCGGCTCACGTCCACCCCCTCGTGGGTGAGGAGCCGCTGTTTCCGCTCCACCCCTCCGGCGTAGCCGGTGAGGCTGCCGTCCGCCCCCACCACCCGGTGGCAGGGGATGACGATGGAGATGGGGTTGCGGCCCACGGCGCTTCCCACCGCCCGGGGGGAGGCCCCGTCCAGCTCCCGGGCCAGGGCCCCGTAGGTGGTCACCGCCCCGTAGGGGATGTCCTGGAGCTTCTCCCACACCGCCCGCTGGAAGGGAGTGCCCGCCGGGGCCAGGGGCAGCTCCGCCGGGCTGGGCTTCTTCCCGGCAAAGTACCGGTCCAGCCAGGCCCGGGCCGCCTGGAACACCGGCAGGTCCGGCCGCCCGGGGGCCAGCTCCTCGCCGGAGGTCCCGCCGAAGTACTTCTGCCCCTCCAGCCACAGCCCGGTGAGGGCCGTCCCATCGCTGGCCAAGGTGAGCGCCCCCACCGGGGAAGCATAGGTGGTGGTCTGGTACATGGGTTCCGCCTCCTCCCGTCCCGCGCCTCCGCCGGACGGATTAAATTTTCTCATCTGTATTATAGGGAGCGGGGGCCGCTTCTGTCAAGAATAGGCCGGAAATGACAGACTTTGTTGATTTTTTCCGCCGGAAACCCTGCCCCTCCCCTTGCGGTTGTTCGGGCGGATATGGTAAAATATATTGTTTTTCTCTTTCCCCTGAACGGGGACTATGCACAGATTCGGAGGAGCCCTTCACAGGGGTGGTCCTCCTTCTGCCCCTGGGTTCCGGCAGCGGCCGGGCCTGCGGAGGGGGCATCCTATTGACTGAGATACGCTGATTGAAGCTGGAGGGAATCACATGTCTTTGGAATCGGAAATCAAGCGCCGGCGCACCTTCGCCATCATCTCCCACCCGGACGCCGGTAAGACCACGCTGACGGAGAAGTTCCTGCTGTACGGCGGGGCCATCGCCCAGGCGGGCGAGGTCAAGGGAAAGCGGGCCCGCGCCGCCACCTCTGACTGGATGGAGATCGAGAAGCAGCGGGGCATCTCCGTCACGTCCTCCGTGCTGCAGTTCCAGCACAGCGGCTTCTGCATCAACATCCTGGACACCCCTGGCCACCAGGATTTCTCCGAGGACACCTACCGGACCCTGATGGCCGCGGACTCCGCCGTCATGGTCATTGACGGCGCCAAGGGTGTGGAGCCCCAGACCCGGAAGCTGTTTAGGGTCTGCGCCATCCGCCACATCCCCATCTTCACCTTCATCAACAAGATGGACCGGGAGACCAAAGACCCCCTGGAACTGTGCGAGGAGGTGGAGCGGGAGCTGGGCATCGACACCTATGCCGTCAACTGGCCCATCGGCTCCGGCAAGGAGTTCCAGGGCGTCTACGACCGGGAGAAGCAGCGCATCCTGTTCTTCCAGGCGGAGGAGCGGGGCAAGAAGGTCGGCTCCGCCGAGGTGGCCCTGGACGACCCGGCGCTGGAGGACATGATCGGCGCACAAAAGGCCGCCGCCCTCCGGGAGGAGGTGGAGCTGCTGGGGGCCGGACGGGAGTTTGACATGGAGGCTGTGCGGAACGGCACCCTGTCCCCCGTGTTCTTCGGCTCCGCCCTCACCACCTTCGGCGTGGAGCCGTTCCTGGAGGAGTTCCTCCGCATGACCACGCCGCCCCTGCCCCGTGTCAGCGACCAGGGGGAGGTGGATGTGTTCAGCGAGGACTTCTCCGCCTTTGTGTTCAAGATCCAGGCCAATATGAACAAGGCCCACCGGGACCGGCTGGCCTTCATGCGCATCTGCTCCGGCAAGTTTGAGCGGGACACGGAGTATTTTCATGTCCAGGGCAACAAAAAGCTGCGCCTCTCACAGCCCCAGCAGATGATGGCCGCGGAGCGGGAGATCATCGACGAGGCCTACGCCGGGGACATCATCGGCGTGTTTGACCCCGGCATCTTCTCCATCGGCGACACGGTGACGGTGCCTGGAAAGAAATTCAAGTTCTCCGGCATCCCCACCTTCGAGCCGGAGCACTTCATGCGGGTGTCTCCCAAGGACACCATGAAGCGCAAGCAGTTCATCAAGGGCACGGAGCAGATCGCCCAGGAGGGCGCCATCCAGATTTTCAAGCTGCCCGGCGCCGGCCTGGAGGAGGTCATCGTGGGCGTCGTGGGCACCCTGCAGTTCGACGTGTTCCAGTACCGGATGAGGAGCGAGTACGGCGTAGAGCTCTACATGGAGGGACTGCCCTACGAGCACCTGCGGGTCATCACCGCCTGCCCCTGCAAGCCGGAGGATCTGGTGCTGTGCACCGGCGCCGCCCTGCTGGAGGACTTCAAGGGCCGCCTGCTGGTGGCATTCGGCGGGGAGTGGTCCGTGGGCTTTCTCACCAAGCACAACCCCGGCCTGGAGCTGGCCGAGTCCCTGTCTGTCTGAGCCTGAAACCGTCCGCCGGAAAGAGGCGGACGGTTTTTTGCTTTTCTTTCTTCCGGCTGTCACCTTTTCGGCGGAAACCGCATCCTAATAAGTGACCGGTCAAACGAACCCAAAGGAGCGCTCAGTCCCGCCATGACAAATTTTTTGTTGGACAAAGAAATATTCTGCGACCAGGTAATCCGAAACCAGGAGACCATGTTCCGCACTGCCAAGGCTATCCTTCACCAGGACGAAGATGCGGAGGACGCCGTGCAGGAGGCCATCTGCGCCGCCTATGCCGGCCGCGGCAGTCTGCGGGACCCGGCGCGGTTCCGACCCTGGATCCTGAAAATTCTGGTCAACAAGTGCTATGAGTTCTGCCGGAAGCGGAGGACCACGGTGGACCTGGCGGATATCCAGGACTTCCTGCCGGCTCCGGCGGCAGACCAGGCGGAGCGCCTGTCTCTGTGGCAGGCGGTCATGGCGCTGAACAGCGACCTGCGGGCGGTCGTGACCCTGTTTTATTATGAGGACCTCTCCATCCGGGAGATCAGCGCCGTTCTGGGCATCAGCGAGGCGGCGGTGAAGACCCGTCTCTCCCGAGGGCGGTCCCGGCTAAAACAACTATTACACGAGGAATGAGGTGCGCAAGGTGGAGCCATTCGACAAGCGACTGAAAGAGCGGGCGAAGCAGGAACCCTTCCCCCTGCCGGAGACGTATGCCGGAAAGGTGCGGGACACCTGCGCCGCTTTAAAGGAGACGAACATGAAAGAAAACAAGCAAAAACGTTCCTATCGCTGGCTGGTCGGCGTAGCCGCGGCCCTGGCCGTATTCGTGGCCATTCCCAATGTATCTCCCGCGGCGGCTGCCGCCATGGAAGAAATCCCGGGGCTGGGCGCCGTGGTGCGGGTCATCACCTTCCGGGATTACCAGTATGACGATGGTCACAGCACTGCCGACGTCCACGTCCCGGAGCTGGGCGGCAGCGGCGCTGCAGACGAGATCAACGACCAGGTGCAGGCCTATACCGATCAGCTGATCGCCCAGTTCCAGACGGACTGCGAGGCTGCGGGCGAGAGCTACCAGGGCCTGGATGTGACCTCCTCTGTGGTGACGGACAGCGATACTTGGTTCACTCTGCGGATCGATGCCACGAGGACCGAGGCCAGCGGCTACAATTTCACCCGATTCTACCACATCAACAAAGCTACGGGTGAAGCCGTCACCCTCAGCGATCTGTTCCGGCCTGATGCGGACTACGTCTCTGTCCTGTCCGCGGAAGTCCTGCGGCAGATGGAGGAGCAGATGGCCGCGGACGCATCCCTGAGCTATCTGACGGACGAATTCACCGCTATTGACCCGGAGCAGAGCTTTTACTGGAACGCCGACGGCGATCTGGTTCTGGTGTTCGACGAGTACGCAGTGGCTGCAGGCTACATGGGCATGGTGGAGTTCACCATCCCTCAGGATGTGTACAGCGCCCTGCTGAAGTGACCGCTCTCCCCCATAAACCTTTATACGCATTGGGCGCATCGTAGATAAGGGCAAATGCTGTGGTGAAAGGTTTGGCGCATCGTTTCCGGTTGCCCCAAAGGAGCGGGGAAAGATGCATTCAGTTTTCTGCGGTGCTTTTGTATAACAGAGAACAGCGGACCGCTTCAGCGGTCCGCTGTTGTTTTCCAGGTTTACTGGGCTTGCTCCATCCGCCAGACGATGGCGGAGATCTGGCCCCGGGTCAGAGTGTTGTAGGGCTTGAAGGTGCTGGTGCCGTTGCTGAAGTAGCCCTCCACGATGCCTGCGGCATTCAGCGCCTGGACATAGGGGTCCGTGGTGTCGGTGAAGGGACGGACGCTGGACAGGTTGCTGATGCTGAGGCCCATGGCCTTGGCCGCGATCTGGCTGACCGCCAGCCGGGTGATGGGGGCGTTCAGGTTCACGCTGCCGGACACCAGCCCGTCCGCCTGCGCCCGGGCCAGATAGCCGCTGAACACGTTGGAGTTCACCGGCTTCTGCTCGTCATAGCCAGCGGCCAGCATGATGAGCTTCAGCGCCGCGCCGTAGGTCACCTGGTTGTCGGGCTTGAAGGTGCCGTCGCTGTATCCGTCGATCACGTCGGCGTCGCTGAGCTCCAGTACATATTTATAGCACCAGGTGGAGGAGGTGATATCAGAGAAGTCCTCCATAGCGCTGACAATGCCCAGGCAAAGCTTGCCGCTGGCAATGGGATCGCCGCTGCTGTTGCAGGCCACATAGGGGATTTCCACAGATCCGGTGAAGCCGCTGGCCGGCACGAACCGCAGCTGGCTGATCCGCTCGCTGCCGCTGGAGTAGCCGTACAGGGTCTCGGTGTCCGCCCGCTTGGAGGTGCCGCTGCCCACGTAGATGACACCCTCGTTGGTGGCGGGCAGTTCCAGCAGCTGGATGCTGGCCAGACCCAGGCCGCTGGACTGGGCCACCGCCGTGTAGATGGAGGCGGCGGGGAAGGTGACGGCCGTGTTTCTGGGCGTGGGGCCGTAAACGTCGGGCACCTCGCTGAGGTTCACGCTGATGAGGATGGTGCCGGACACAGAACGGCTGCCGGAGCCGTAAGCGGTGAAGGGGATCTGGGCGCAGTAGTTGACGCCGCTGGGTATGTATGTCAGCTCGCTGAGGGCGTGCTGGCTGCTGGAGGGACTGAAGTAGAAATCTATGTCGTCGCAGTTGTCGTCGGTGATGCGCAGGCTGCTGGAGCTGCCGTAGCTGCTGGTACCGTAGTAGTTGTAGTACAGGCTGCCGTAAGTGGGCGCATCTTTAAAGGTGACATACTGCAGGGTATAGCCGGGGTAGCTCTCCTCAAAGAACCGGGCGATGTCGTTGGCGTTGATCTGCACTCGGCCGCTGTAATCCGTATAATAGCGGATATCGCCGCCCTCTGCGGCCACGCCGGTTCCCCCCACATCGCCGATGGCGATGGCCACGGTGCCGTAGGCCTTGTCGCCGTCCTCACCGTAGGCAGTGAAGTCCAGCTCCACCACCTTGCCGTCGGCGTCCCTGTCCGCCACAAAGGTCAGGTCATCCAGGGTGAAGTCCTCGTCGTAGAACAGGTCCTTGCTGTCATAGTAGAAATAACCGTCGTCCAGGTCGCTCTCGTCAAAGTACGTCCGGTCATCATCGTAGTCGTAGCTGTACAGCTCGCCCCAGTCGTCCAGTCCGTCGGCGTCGGTGAACCGTACATACTCCAGATCGTCCCCGGTCTCGTCATCCAGGAAATCCCAGAAGTCGTCCCGGTCAAAGGTCACGCTGTCGTCGGGATCCACCTCGTAAATGATGTCGCCCTTCACCTTGGTGCCGGTGCTGCTGCCCTTGCCGATCTCAATGGTGAGGGTGGCGGAGATCTTGTCGCCTTTCACGCCGCGCATGGTGACGTCAAAGGTCAGGGTGTCTTCATCGGCATTCCGGTCCGCCGCAAAGGTCAGCGTGTCCAGCTCGAAGTCATAGTCGTCCCAGATATCGTCCTCATCATAGTAAAACACGGCGTCGTCCAGGTCACTGTCGTTCAGCTCGTAATCCCGGGTGTAGTCGTCGGAATCGTATCCGTCGGCGTAGAAACAGCCGTAATCGTCAAAGTCGTCATAGTCGGTGAACTCCACGTATTCCAGTTCGTCGTAATCCGACTCGTCGTAGAAGAAATCGTAGAAATCCTCCGCGTCCAGCGTCACATCGTCGTCCGGGTCCACCTGATAGGTCAGGTCGCCCTTGCTGCTGGTGCCGCTGCCCTTGCCGACCTCGATGTACAGAGTGCCATATACCTTGTCACCGTCCACGCCGTGCATGGTGAAGTCAAAGGCCAGGGTGTCCGCGTCGGCGTTCCGGTCGGCGTAGAACGTCAGCGTGTCCAGTTCAAAGTCATAGTCGTACCAGACGTCGTTCTCGTCGTAATAGAACATGGCATCGTCCAGATCGCTGTCATTGAGCTCATAGTCCGGGATATAGTCATCGCTGTCGTATCCGTCTGCACCGAAATATCCGAAGTCATCGAAATCATCGTAGCTGGTGAACTCCACATACTCCAGCTCGTCATAGCGGCCGTCTTCCTCGTCGAAGAGATCCCAGAAGTCCTCGGCGTCCACCGTCACATCGTCGCCGGGGTCCACCTTGTAGGTCAGCTCCACGTCGCCGGAGCCGGAGCGGGAGCCACCCTCCACATCAATGCGGACCGTTGCATAGAATGACCCTTCGTCGCCGTACAGCCTGACATCAAAATCCAGTGTGTCGCTGTCGATGTTGTCATAGGTCTCAAACCGCAGCGTGTCCAGGTCGATGTCGTAATCGTCCGCATCAGCACGGTCATAGTAGAATTCGTAGTTCTCCAGCGCCTTGGAATCCACGTCGTCGAACCCGTAACGGTCAAAGTCCTCGAAGGTGAAATAGCCGTAATCGTCAAAGTCATCATAATCGGTGAATTCCACGTATTCAAGGTATCCGCCGTTGTCGTCCTCATAGATTTCCTGAAAGTCATCCGCATCCAGCCAGACGCCGCTGTCCTCGTCCACATCGTACGTCAGATCCGCCGAGGCCGCAGACGCCATGGGAACGGTTCCGGCCAGCAGCGCCAGCGCCAGCAGACACGCCGGGAGCTTTTTCTTCCAAAATGTTTTCATAGTCCTCTTTCCTCCATCATATTCCAAAAGGCTTGCTTCCAGCTTCTATCTCTCTACATGTAACATACCGGGAAAGTGCCCGGCAATCATGAACAAATTATGAACTTTTCGCCATTCGGGAAAAAAGATTCCGGTCCGGCCGCATCCTGGAAAACGAAATTGTCCCCTGAAATACACAGACGGCCCGGGATTTTCCGTTTTTTTACGGGTTTTTCTTTACAAACAAACGTTCCTCCGATATAATACTATGGCTAATGAAATTTGAGGAAGTGGAGAGAGCACATGGCTTTGATCGAATACGACGAATATAAGCAGAGGCTCCGGGACCTGGGGCCCGAGCTGGAGAAGCTCTCCGCCGCGCTGGACATGGACAGCGCCCGCGCGGAGGCCCGAAAGCTGGAGGACGAGACTGCCCAGGACGGCTTCTGGAACGACCTGGAGCGATCCCAGAAGGTGCAGCAGCGCCTCAAGCAGCTGCAGAACAAGATCGCCCGCCAGGACAAGCTGGTGACCGAGTGGCAGGATCTGACGGCCCTGTGCGAGATGGGCCAGGAGGCGGAGGATGCAGAGATCCTGGAAGAATTGAAAACGGAGTTCCCCGCGCTGGAAACCGAGATCGAAGAGCTTGGCGCCCATATTGTTGAGCTGGAAAACGAGATCAACGACCCGGAGGTTCTGCGCGACCACCTGCTTTTGCGGGATAAGTGCGATGAACTGGATGATTCCCGCTTCCACCAGCAGGAACTGTATGACGAGTGGGAAAAGCTGGCAGAGGAACAGGACCGCATGGATGCAGAAAGTGATTCCTGAAAAACGCGTTGAGCGCTGCACCTGGCACACCGGCCCGGAGGCCCTTTTTGCGGCAGATCCGGCTGCAAAAAATGAGAAACATTAAAAACAGTAATGGAACTGTAACTTGCTTTCCTGATAAAAAGCGGTATACTATTTTTGATATTGGGCTTGTGCGGCTGGGCAGGTGCGCTGCATCATCCACCGCCAGCTATTTTGCATGTGTGCCGGTGCTTTGCCGGCTGGAGTAAAACACGCTGCGCTTTTTTGCTAACCATGCGCAGCAGTAAGAAACAGGCAGGGAATACACTTTGCAGACGACGATCATCATAGCAACACATAAACCGTACTGGATACCGGAAGACCCCATGCCGGTACAGATGGGGCATGCCATCCACCCCGGCATTGGCTACATCGGGGACGATACCGGTGAAAATATTTCAGAGCGCAACGGCAATTTCTGCGAGCTGACGGGCCTGTACTGGGCGGCCAAAAACCTGGATTCCGATTATATCGGCATCGTGCATTACCGCCGTTACTTTGCCAGCCGCCTGCACCGTTTTGAGCGCAAAAAGCGTCGGGTCATCGGCCACGAGGAACTCAACGCTATTTTGGCCACCACCAATGTTGTGCTGCCTAAAGAGCGCCACTATTTTATTGAAACCAATTATACCCAGTATATCCACGCCCACCATGAACAGGACCTGCGGGTGACCCGCGCCATCATCGAGCGCAAATGCCCGGAGTATCTGCCGGCGTATGACACCTACATGTCCAAAACGCACGGCCATCACTTCAATATGTTCGTGATGAAAAAGGAACTGCTGCAGCACTACTGCACCTGGCTGTTCGATATTTTGTTTGAGCTGGAAAAAGAGCTGGATATCAGCAGCTATTCCACCAATGATAAGCGGGTGTTCGGCTTTGTGAGCGAGCGCCTGCTGGATGCCTGGCTGATCACCAACAACATCGCCTATGAAGAGCTTGACGTTGTATATATGGAAAGCCAGCATTGGCTGCGCAAGGGGATGGCCTTTTTGAACCGCAAGTTCTTCCCCCACAAGGAGGCTCACAAATGAAACGCACGGCAGCGGTTATTGTAACGTATAACCGCAAGGCAATGCTGCAGCGCTGCCTGCGGGCTTTGTGTACCCAAACGGCCGGTGTGCCGGAACTGTGGGTGATCGATAATGCCAGCACGGACGGCACGGCCGAACTGGTGGCGCAGCTGAACCTGCCAACCATGCACTATTATAATACCGGCAAAAACCTGGGTGGTGCGGGCGGCTTTGCCTGCGGCATCCAGCAGGCAGCGTATTCCGGGGCAGAGTATCTGTGGATTATGGATGATGACTGCCTGCCGGAACCGGATGCCCTGCAGCAGCTGCTTCTGGCGGATGCCGAACTGGACGGGCAGTACGGCTGGCTTTCCTCCCGCGCACTGGCGCCGGACGGTAAAGACCAGCCCATGAACCTGCAGCGCAGCACGCCGTACAAAGATTTGGCAAGCTTTGCCGGGCCGCGGCAGCCCGCGGTTATGGCCAGCTTTGTTTCGCTGTTTTTGCGCAGCAGCACAGTGCAGCGCTTTGGCCTGCCCATTGCAGAATTTTTTATCTGGTCGGACGATTGGGAGTATACCCGCCGTATCTCCCGCAGCATGCCGTGCTATGTAATTCCCGCCAGCCGGGTGGTGCATGCAATGCAGAACGCCACGGTTGTCAACATTGCCACCGATACCCCGGACCGCTGGCCCCGCTACCGCTACTTTTACCGCAATGATGTGGTGCTTTACCGGCGGGAGGGGCTGCGTGGCTGGCTGTGGCTGATTGCCAAAGATGCCTGGCACAGCGTTCAGGTGCTGCGCCACGGCCCGCAAAAATGTAAGCGGCTGGGCATTATCTGGCGCGGTTTTTTTGCTGGAGTCAACTTTCACCCAACCGTACAAGGCTTACCCACACAGGAGCAATGAACAATACACCACACACAAACTGCCTGACCCTGCGCCTGCTGCATGCGGCAAAGGGGTACAAAGCGGTTGCTTTTGATATTTTCGATACCTTGCTCAAGCGGGATTGCGCCCACCCGGCGGATCTGTTCGCCCTGATGGAAGTTACCCATCAGGCGGCTCTCGGCTTTGCCGGGGCGCGCGTTGCCGCAGAGGCAGAAACCCGCCA
>ERZ836939.4092-NODE-4092-length-11376-cov-2.983482_pt1 | contig 11376 bp, 9 predicted proteins | sample MGYA00519912_ERZ836939 | MGnify/ENA primary metagenome ERZ836939 (study PRJEB31850, sample SAMEA3708810) | human gut metagenome | biome: human gut; feature: human-associated habitat; material: faeces | place: China | collected 2014 ... | reverse complement strand
GGTCAATGCGCGCCGGTGTCCCGGTCTTAAAACGATAAATTTCGATACCATGTTCTCTGAGAGAATCTGTCAGATGATTGGCGGCCTTCAGCCCGTTCGGACCGGTATACTCAATCACATCCCCATAGAGACAGCGGGCTTTCAGATAAGTTCCGGTGCAGATCACACAGGCCCTGCAATGGTAAACAGCCCCGGAGAGTGTCTTTACCCCACATATAGAATCATTTTCTGTCAGTATATCCGTCACTTCCGCCTGACGAAGGGTCAGATGTTCTGTATTCTGAAGCGTGCTGCGCATCTCCATACTGTAGGCAGCCTTGTCCGCCTGTGCCCGGAGAGAATGCACTGCCGGTCCTTTTGACTTGTTCAGCATCTTCGACTGAATAAATGTCTTATCGATATTGATGCCCATCTGTCCTCCGAGGGCATCCACCTCCCTGACCAGATGTCCTTTGGAGCTTCCGCCGATATTGGGATTGCAGGGCATCATAGCCACACTGTCCATGCTGATGGTAAAAAGAATCGTCTCCAATCCCAGTCTCGCACAGGCCAGTGCCGCCTCGCATCCCGCATGACCGGCCCCGATCACGCACACGTCATATGTTTCCTCAACCACTGATGACATAGGTATCTCCTCTATTTTCCCATACAAAACTTACTAAAAATTTCGTTTACTAAATCATCCTCCAGGGATTCCCCTATGATGTAACCTAACTGCTCATAGGCCTCCATCAGATCGATAGAAAAGAAATCCTCGGGCATATGATCCATAATACTTTCCCTGGTATGCTGCAGACTTTCCAGTGCCATCTGAAGAGCATGCTTCTGTCTCGCGTTGGTTATGAATATTTCCTGATTCATATCCAGACTACCCGAAAAGAACATATCCTTTATGCGCTCTTCCAGATTCTCCAATCCCGTCTGGTCCTTCGCGGAAAAAGAGATGACTTCGGCGTCCAGATGATCTTTGATATCCTTCTCCGTAACCTGCGTCTTAAGATCCGATTTGTTGAGAAGCGCAATGGTCTTATGTCCGCTGCATTTTTCCATAATGTGAAGATCATTTTTATCCAACGCCGCTGCGCCGTCCACCACATACAGGATAAGGTCCGCGTCCTCGATAGATTCCATGGCCTTCTCCACTCCGATCTGTTCCACCAGATCATCGGTATCCCGGATTCCGGCCGTATCCACAATATTCAAAGTAATCCCATGAATCCGGATCTGTTCCTCCAGAGTATCTCTCGTGGTTCCGGCAATATCCGTGACAATGGCCCTCTCCTTTCTCGCCAGCACATTCATCAGAGAGGATTTTCCGGCATTGGGTTTTCCCACAATCACAGTACGTACCCCCTCCCGAAGAATAGCCCCCTGATCAGAGGTATCCACCAGATGCTGAATTTTCTCTATAAGACCTTCCACCTTTACCTGAAGTTCTTCCTCATATCCGGTGAGATCATAATGTTCCGGATCATCTAAAGCCGATTCAATATAGGCTATCTCATAGAGAATTTTCTCCCGCATATCCTTGATCTGATCGGAAAGCATGCCGTTCAACTGATGCATGGAATTTTTCAAAGCATAGTCGCTGCTGGAAGAAATCACATCCATGACTGACTCCGCCTGAGACAGATCGATTCTTCCGTTCAAAAAAGCCCGCTTGGTAAATTCTCCGGGCTCTGCTGCCCTGACTCCATGCTTCAATACAGTCTCCAAAACCCTTCTCACGGCAAAGACGCCGCCGTGGCAGTTGATCTCCACGGTATCCTCCGCCGTGTAGCTTCTGGGCCCTCTAAGAAGCATTACCAGCACCTCATCGATGACCTCCTCTCCATCCACGATAAAGCCGTAATGGATCGTGTGGGAAGGCTGTTCGGAAAGCTTCTTTTTCTTCTTTGTACCGGAATCGTAGATCTGATCCGCTATGTCAAAAGCCTCGGCTCCGCTGATTCTCACAATGCCGATCCCCGCCGGGCTCATGGCCGTGGAGACCGCAGCTATCGTATCACTGTTCATATGAACCTCCTTAAAAAAAGAAGGAGATGCGATTCACATCCCCTTCTCATCTGGCGGCAGCTCTTATCTCTCTCTGCCGTTATTGTTATTATTTTTCAGTGTGACTACCACCTTACGGTAGGGTTCTTCACCCTCGCTGTGAGTGGCCACATAAGGATTGTTCTGCAGTGCAGAATGGATGATCCTTCTCTCATACGGATTCATGGGCTCCAGGAATACCGGCTTTCTGGTGCGTCTCACCTTGGAAGCAATGTTCCTTGCAAGGTTCTCCAGAGTTTCTTTTCTCCGTCTGCGGTAGTCCTCAGTGTCTACTTTTACGCGGACATAGGGACCGTTTCCTTTGTTTACCACAAGGCTGGTCAGATACTGAACGGAATCCAGGGTCTGTCCTCTTTTTCCGATCAGCACACCCATCTCGTCACCGTTGAGATCAATGTTCAAGGTGCCTTCCTCATCAAAGGAGGCCTTGATCTCTACCTGCATATTCATGGCGTTTAAGGTTCCCTTCAGGAAATCCTCCGCTCTCTTGATGGCTGCCTCTTTATCCAGCGGAGCCTTCGCCGGTCTCTCTGCTGCCGGCTCTTTTGCCGGTGCTGCTTCCCTGCGGACAGGCTCTTTTACTGCTTTGACTTCTTCCCGTACGGGCTCCTTCACAGGAGCTTTCGGTGCGGGCTTCGGAGCCGGTTTCTCTGCTTTTTTCACCGGTGTCTCCACCACTTCCTCAAAGTTTTCTTCGGGAGCTTCTTCTTTCTTGCGGGCCATAATGACTGCGGGTCTGCTTCCGAAGCCTAAGAAGCCGGTGCTTCCTTTTTCGACTACTTCATACTCGATATTATCACTGCTTGTGCCTAACTGAATGGAAGCTTCTGTGATCGCATCATCCACCGTTTTGGCTGAGATTCTGATGTATTCCATAGTACCCCTCCTGTTTTTGCTTACCTCTTATTTCTTCTTTCCGGTTTTCTCGTTATACTGCTCTACCATACGGGCTTTTGCCGCGATGCTTCCCGGTTTTGCCGTGTGGCTTTTGTAGTATTCCGTGGATTTCTCCATCTGTTTCTGCCGGGCTTCCTCTTTCTGCTTCTGAACCTTCTCATCCTCTTCCGGATCTGCCTGTTTGGAAGCTGCCATCATGGCCTGCTTGGAGATCGTCTGAGGCGGAAGTCCCATCTTTTTACGCTTCTCGTTGTTTTTCTCCACGTTCTTCTGGATCATCTCATCCAGGTCGATCTTGTCGATCTGCTTGTTTACGATGATCTGCTGAATCATACGCACAACGGCGCTGGCTACCCAGTAGATACCAAGACCGGTGGGCAGGGTGAAACAGAATACAACGGACATCAACGGCATAACATTGTTCATCATCTTCATGGAAGCTTCCATGGTTCCACCCTCGGAATTGTTGGAAGGCGTTGTTGCTGCGGTGGAAAGCTTCACGCTGAACCACTGGGTCAGACCGGAAAGGATCGGGATCAGAAGAGCTCCGATCACGAGAAGAATGGCTCCGCTCTCCAGGCCGCTTCTGATGATATTTAACGGAGAATCCGCAATATTCAGGCCCAGGAAATAGTTCATGCGGTCCATCTCGCCCTGTGTCTTTGTTACCAGATCAGAGAAATCCGGAAACTTCTCTGCGAGAGTTTCCCAGTCTGTGGGTTTGCATTTGTAAAGTGTATCTACGATAGAATTGGCTGCATAGCCTAATTTCTCAAAGTTAATGTTGTTTACTTTTGCGATCTCTGAAAGGACTTCCTGGCTTCCGCTTGTTGCGAGGATCTTCTCAACCAGCGGCATGAAAGCGTTCTTTACGCTGCCTACATACGCGGGCACATTCCAGATAACACGGTACAAAGCGAACAGAATCGGCAGCTGTATCAACATCTGAACACAGCTTCCTGTGGGGGATACGCCGTATTTTGCGTATACTTCCTTGGTTTCCTCGTTCATCTTCATCATGGAAGCCTGGTCCTGCTTGCCCTTGTATTTCTTCTGGATCTTCTGCAGTTCCGGATTCATTTTCGCGGAAAGCTTGGAGAACTTCTGCTGCTTGTATGTCAGCGGAGTCATGACTCCATAGATAATGATCGTGAACAGAATGATACATAAACCGATATTTTCCACATGGAAAACGCTGCTCAGAAAGATAAAGATGGCATTCATGATGAAGCCGAGCAGGGTGGCTACCGGTCCAATAATGAACGTATTGGTCTTGGTTATTAACATGCTTTTCCTCCTGGATGTTACAGCTGTCCCGGCTCCCCTCGCCCCGCAGCTGCGCTACTCTTGATTTTCGTCTTCCTGGTAAAGCGGATAAAAAACCGCTCAGGGAACAGGATCATACCCTCCGTGAGAAAAGGGATTACACCTTAAGATACGCCACACGGCCAGAAGGGAACCCTTCAGAGCGCCGTATTTCTCGATCGCTTCCAGCCCATACTGGGAACAGGTGGGATAATACGGACATTTGGTACTCTTTAACGGGGAAAGGTATTTTCTATATAATTTAATCATTCCGATTAAGATTTTTTTCATCTTTATTCTCCGACGAAAGCTCCTGAACCAGGTTCTGAAGCTTCATTAGATGCAGAAGCGCACTCTCGATTTCCCGATAGCTTCTGCCCTTTGCCAGTGGTCTTACCACAACCACCAGATCATATCCAGGTTTTAGTGATTTTTCATTCAGACGATAACTCTCTCTAATTAAACGACACATATGATGGCGAACGACACTGTTCCCCACCTTTTTACTGACAGAAATCCCGATGCGGTTTTTTGACAAGCCATTTTCCAGCCGGTACAACACCAGATAGCGGTTGGCCCTGGAATCTGCTGCCCGGTAAACTCTCTGAAAATCCTGATTTTTCTTCAATGACTCTGAAAATATCATAAAAACTCCATACGTTTCTATTAAAGAGAAGAAAAGGCCACAAATATGCGGCCTATGCTGACAATACTTTTCTTCCTTTTGCTCTTCTGGCAGCAAGAACTTTTCTGCCGTTTGCTGTGCTCATTCTTGCTCTGAATCCGTGAACTTTCGCTCTGGATCTTTTTTTCGGCTGAAATGTCATTTTCATAAGTTTTGGCACCTCCTTCTTCTATCCCACCATCCTTGTCCGAAACTCCGAAATCGCTTTCCCTCTCCCGGAAAGACAAAAAATAGCAGCCAATCTAAAACATCATTTCCCATTATATTCATAAAAAACAAGAAAGTCAAGGAGTTTTTTGGCGGGCCTTTTCCCGCGTTCTCCTGCAATATAATAAGAAGAAACTCTGCTTTTTCCGCCAGATTTTCTTATTTTTGTGCATATGTGGAAAATTTTCTTTTTTTACCATAATTCACATGTCATCCCCAGCTCATCCACGGCCAATCCACAAGTTATCCACATATTGGGGATAACTTGTGCATAACTCATGAATAACCTGTGGAAAGCGTCTCCATCATCCACATAGTCGCCAAAAATGTCTGATTTTTACGCCATTTTTCACTGTGAACAAATATTTTTCTCTTTTTCACAAGAATTAAGCATTGATAATTTTACCGTTTTAGTTTAAAATTGGTGAGTATAGTGGGATGATTTTTTTATGCTCGTCCCGTACGGACATACACCATACGGTCTTTTTTATGATTGTGGAGGACTCCATAGTCTTTTTTTCGTATGCTTATAACCAATGTAAGGAGTTATCTGAATGGACATCATCAAAGAAAAATGGGAGGAAATTCTATATACCGTAAAGCTGGAGCATGAACTTACGGACGTATCTTTCGATACCTGGCTCAAACCGCTGAAAGTACATAGCTTCGAGAAAAACGGATCAGCCAATACGTTGTATATTCTGATCCCGGCTGAACAGCAGCCTGCTTTCGGTTATATTAAGAAGAAATACGCCCTTCCGCTTCGGGTTGCCATCGCGGAAATCACCGGTCTGGACTGTTCGCTGGAGTTTATCCTCCCCGAAGAAGCCCAGAAACTGGAGGCAAAAAAGGCAACTGTTACTTCTAATCTGAACGAATGCATTGAAAAGGCCAACTTAAATCCGAAGTATACTTTCGATACCTTCGTGGTCGGCAGCAACAACAATTTTGCCCACGCCGCATCCCTCGCGGTGGCCGAATCTCCGGGAGAAATGTACAATCCTCTCTTTATTTACGGAGGCGTTGGTCTGGGAAAAACCCACCTCATGCATTCCATCGCGCATTTTATATTAGAAAGAAATCCGGAAACCAAGGTGCTTTATGTGACCAGTGAATCTTTTACGAATGAGCTGATCGAGGCCATCCGTAACAACAACAACACTGCAACTGCCCGTTTTCGCGAGAAATACCGCAATATTGACGTACTTCTTATTGATGATATCCAGTTCATTATAGGAAAAGAATCCACCCAGGAAGAATTTTTCCATACTTTTAATGATCTGCACAGCAATAAAAAGCAGATCATTATTTCTTCGGATAAACCCCCCAAAGAAATGCAGACTCTGGAAGGACGTCTCCGCTCCCGCTTCGAATGGGGCCTGATCGCGGACATCTCCTCTCCCGACTACGAAACCCGTATGGCAATTCTCCGGAAAAAAGAAGAACTTGACGGCTATCAGGTAAATGACGAAGTCATCAAATACATCGCCACCAATATCAAATCAAATATCCGTGAGCTGGAGGGAGCCCTCAATAAACTGATGGCCTGCAGCCGCTTGGAAAAAAAGGAAATTACAATTGAAATGGCGGAACAGGAACTCCGCGATATCATCTCTCCGGACGAAAAACGGGAGGTCACTCCGGAGCTCATCATCAATACGGTGGCGGAGCACTTCGGAATCCGTCCGGAAGACATCAAAGGAAAGAAACGAAATTCCGAGATTGTCTTTCCCAGACAGATTGCCATGTATCTCTGCAGGGAGATCATCGGTATCCCCTTAAAGTCCATCGGAACCATAATGGGGAAAAAAGACCACACCACAGTTATCCACGCCTGCAACACCATCGTCGCCGACATGGAAAAATCCGAATCCACACGCAATACCGTAGAGATTATCAAGAAGAAAATCACACCGAACTGACAGTCATCCACAGGCTTCGTACGAAAGTTCCACAAAAGTATTCCACAGCCGGAACCCTTGATTTTACTGGCTTTCGTACGGTTATTCACAAATTCACAGCCCCTAAGAATATGACTACGGATTTTCTATAAAAAATATATTCAAAGCCTTTTTCAGCCAAAAGGAGTACACACCTATGAAAATTATCTGTTCCAAAACGAGTCTATTAAAGGGTGTAAACACCGTACTAAAAGCGGTACCCTCCAAAACGACCATGCCGATCCTGGAATGCATCCTCATCGATGCGACTCTTGGAAAAATTAAATTCACAGCCAATGATATGGAACTTGGAATCGAAACCACCGTTGACGGTTCCATTCAGGAAAAAGGTATCGTAGCTCTGGATGCGAAGATCTTTTCTGAAATCGTACGAAAACTTCCTGAAAATGAAGTTACCATCGAGACCGATGCCAAACTGAACACCACGATCACCTGTGAAAAAGCAAAATTTAATATTCCGGGCCAGTCCGGCGATGATTTCACCGGTCTTCCCGCTGTTGAAAAAAATGAAAGCATCACTCTCACCCAGTTCACACTGAAGGAAGTGATCCGTCAGACCATCTTTTCCATTGCAGCCAATGAGAATAATAAAATGATGACCGGTGAACTTTTTGAAGTAAACGGAAGTTTACTAAAAGTGGTTTCCCTGGACGGACACCGTATTTCTATTAGAAAAGTCGAATTAAAAGAGAATTTTGGAAACATCAAAGTTGTCGTTCCTGGAAAGACACTCACCGAAGTGAGCAAAATTTTATCCGGCGAAACCGACGACGATGTCCGTATTTTCTTTACAACCAACCATATCGTATTTGAATTTGAGGAGACCATCGTGGTTTCCCGCCTGATCGAGGGAGAATATTTCCGTATCGATCAGATGCTTTCCAGCGATTATGAGACGAAGATCACGGTAAATAAGAGAGAGCTTCTAAGCTGTATCGACCGTGCGACGCTGCTGGTGAAAGAAGGAGACAAAAAACCCATCATCATTCATATCACCGATGGTTCCATGGAACTTAAGATCAATTCTCAGATCGGTTCCATGAAAGAGGATATCGATATTGAGAAAGAGGGTAAGGATATTCTCATCGGTTTCAACCCCCGGTTCCTGATGGATGCCTTGAGAGTCATCGACGACGAGACCGTGGATATTTATCTGGTAAATCCGAAGGCTCCCTGCTTTATCCGGGACGACAAGGAAACTTACACCTATCTCATTCTGCCGGTGAACTTTACGGCTTAAGGAAGGAAACTTATGGAAACAATTACAATCAAAGATGAATTTATCAAACTGGGACAGGCCCTGAAGCTGGCCGGTCTCTGCGAATCCGGCGTGGACGCCAAGTTCGCCGTACAGGAAGGTCACGTTCTGGTCAACGGCGTGACGGAGACCCAGCGAGGAAAGAAACTCCATCCGGGAGACACCTTTACCTACGAAGGAAAGACGGTAACGGTTCTGGAAAAAAAGTAAGGCTGGTGCCGAATGGTAATCGAATCGATCAAACTGGAAAATTTTAGAAATTATGAGACGCTGGAGCTTACGCTGGATCCCGGCACCAATATTTTTTACGGGGAAAATGCCCAGGGAAAGACAAATATCCTGGAGTCGGTCTATCTCTGCGGGACCACCAAGTCCCACAAAGGAAGCAAGGACCGGGAGATGATCCGTTTTGACCAGGGGGAAGCGCACATCCGCATGAAGCTTGACCGGGACGGAAGCTCCTACAGCATCGACATGCATCTCAAGAAAAACAGGCCCAAGGGAATTGCCATCAACGGCGTGCCCATACGGAAGGCGGGAGAACTTCTGGGTCTGGGAAACTTTGTATTTTTTTCTCCGGAAGATCTGAATATCATCAAAAGCGGACCGGGAGAGCGGCGGCGTTTCATGGATCTGGAGCTCTGCCAGCTCTCGAAGGTCTATCTTTTCCAGCTGTCCAATTACAACAAGATCCTGAATCAGCGGAACAAGCTGCTCAAGGAGATCACGTTCCGCCCGGAATACCTGGATACGCTGGACGTCTGGGACCGCCAGCTCGTTCAGTACGGGGAACGGGTCATCCGGGAGAGGGAAAAATTTGTCGGCCGTTTAAACGAGATCATAGGCGGAATCCATCAGCGCCTTTCCGGAGGACGGGAGACTCTGGTGATCCATTATGAGAAAAATGTGGAGCTGGAAGAGTTTGAAGCAAGGCTTACGGCCAACCGGGACCGGGATCTGAAGCTCCGTACGACCCAGGCGGGACCCCACAGGGATGATCTCTGCTTCGATATCGGCGGTATGGATATCCGGAAATTCGGTTCCCAGGGGCAGCAGCGTACGGCAGCGCTTTCTCTGAAGCTTTCCGAGATCGAGCTGGTGAAGCAGGAAATCAAGGATACGCCGGTGCTTCTTCTGGACGACGTGCTCTCGGAGCTTGACAGCAGCAGGCAGAAATATCTTCTGGACGGCATTCATGATATACAGACACTGATCACCTGTACGGGACTCGATGAGTTTGTCGAGAACCGTTTTGAGATAAATAAAGTATTTCGGGTAAGCGATGGAGTAGTAACTTAAGGAGGTTAGAAAATGGGTACAGAACAACAAAATGCAGAATATGGCGCAGACCAGATCCAGATCCTGGAGGGTCTGGAGGCAGTCCGCAAACGACCGGGAATGTACATCGGAAGCACTTCCGTACGGGGACTCCATCATCTGGTATATGAGATCGTGGACAATGCGGTGGATGAGGCTCTGGCCGGTTTCTGTACGGAAATACAGGTCATCATCAACAAGGGAAACAGCATCACGGTCATCGATAACGGCCGCGGTATCCCCGTAGGCATCAACCATAAATCCGGCCTTCCGGCTGTCGAGGTCGTCTTTACGATCCTTCATGCCGGCGGTAAATTCGGCGGTGGCGGATACAAGGTGTCCGGCGGACTTCACGGCGTAGGAGCCTCTGTCGTAAATGCGCTTTCCACCTGGCTGGAGGTTCGGATCTGCCATGAAGGAAAGATTTACCAGCAGCGCTATGAGCGGGGCAAAGTCTGCTATCCCTTAAAGGTCGTGGGCGACTGCCCGGTGGAGAAGACCGGAACGCGGGTGGATTTCCAGCCGGATCCGGAGATTTTTGAAGAGACAGAATATGATTTTGACACCCTGAAGCACCGTCTCCGGGAGATGGCTTTCCTCACCAAGGGAATCCGCATCATCCTGAGGGACGACAGGGAAGATGAGCCCGTACAGAAGGTGTTCCACTATGAGGGCGGTATCAAGGAGTTTGTGAGCTACTTAAACCGCGGAAAGACTCCCCTTTATCCGGAGATCGTCTACTGTGAGGGAAACAGGGACGGCGTTTCTGTGGAGGTTGCCCTTCAGCACAACGACGGTTACAACGAGGGTGTTTACAGCTTTGTAAACAACATCACCACCCCGGAGGGCGGAACACATCTTACCGGTTTCCGTAACGCCCTGACAAAGACTTTTAACGCCTATGCCAAGGCCAATAAGCTCATCAAAGAGTCTGACAGCCTTTCCGGCGAGGATATCCGTGAGGGTCTGACTGCTATCGTCAGCGTCAAGCTCGAGGAGCCCCAGTTTGAGGGTCAGACCAAGCAGAAGCTTGGAAACAGCGAAGCGCGCGGAGCCGTTGACAACCTGGTGACAGAGCAGCTCACGATTTATCTGGAGCAGCATCCGCAGGTGGCAAAGATCGTCCTGGAGAAATCTATCATGGCCCAGCGTGCCCGGGAGGCAGCGCGGAAGGCCAGAGAGCTCACCCGGAGAAAATCTGCCCTGGACGGCATGGCGCTTCCAGGAAAACTGGCTGACTGTACGGACAAAGATCCGAAAAACTGCGAGATCTACATCGTAGAGGGAGACTCTGCAGGTGGCTCTGCGAAGACCGCGAGAAGCCGTGCGACCCAGGCGATACTTCCTCTTCGCGGAAAGATCCTGAACGTGGAGAAGGCAAGACTCGACCGGATCTACGGAAATGCGGAAATCAAAGCGATGATCACTGCCTTCGGAACCGGTATTCATGAGGATTTCGATATCAGCAAGCTTCGTTATGACCGCATCATCATCATGACCGATGCCGACGTGGACGGCGCCCATATCAGCACCCTGCTGCTGACCTTCCTTTACCGGTTCATGCCGGAGCTGATCCGCCAGGGCCATGTGTATCTGGCACAGCCGCCCCTTTATAAGCTTGAGAAAAACAAAAAAGTCTGGTATGCCTACAGCGATGAGGAGCTCGCGAAGATCCTGAACGAGGTGGGTCG
>ERZ836939.4087-NODE-4087-length-11387-cov-5.542093_pt1 | contig 11387 bp, 10 predicted proteins | sample MGYA00519912_ERZ836939 | MGnify/ENA primary metagenome ERZ836939 (study PRJEB31850, sample SAMEA3708810) | human gut metagenome | biome: human gut; feature: human-associated habitat; material: faeces | place: China | collected 2014 ... | reverse complement strand
TTGTCTTTGGCGTTGCGGACGGCGTCGCGGATGAAGAAGACGGCCTCCAGAATGCTGAAGACAAAGGCGATGCCAAGGTCCTTCAGAACGCTGGTTCGGATTTCCGCCTCCGTCAGGAAATCGGGAACGGATGCCAGGGCATCGCGGAACGCGATATCGTAGGTTTCCTTGAACGCATCAAAGATCTCCTTTGCCAGACCGAAATATTCGGCGGCGACGATCATCAGCATGGTGAACACGACGGCGAGAATCGCGCCGTGCACGGTGTTCTTCCGGCCGGAAAACAGGCCATAGCCGAAGTAACCGGCGGCCATGCCGACCAGCGCGCTGATCCACGCAATATAGCCGAGCTGCAGCAAGCCGAAATGGACCAGGCCACCGGCGGCGGAGAAGAGCAGCGCGCCGAGCACACCGAGGGCGATGTTTTCGCGGCGCTTCACCGGAAGCTCCGCAGGGTTGACATAGGGTTCTGTCATGGGAGGTACCTCTCTTTCTTTTCTGTAAGCCCATTCTACCATGCCGGGCAGGAGAAAGCAAGAAGTAGTTATTCCTCCGTCGGCACGATGGAGCAGCCGTCCGTGATGCCATAGGTGGCGAGCAGGCGCTTTGTGCCCTTGTCCGTTACCGGGCGAAGCAGGCGCAGGTGCTTTGCGCCCCCGGCACGCAGCGGGCAGATCGCCTCGCCCAGAAGCTGCGCCGCCAGCCCGCAGCCGCGGTGCTCCGGCAGCAGGGCAAGATGCAGCAGCGCGCCCTCATCGCCGTCCAGGCGGCGCGTGGCGACCATCCCGGCGGGGGTATCGCGCAGCATGGCAATGCGAACGCGGTCGCCCGGCTCCGTCTGCGGGCAGCCAAGCGCGGCCAGCAGGGGAGCATCCTCCGGGGCGGCGTCGCGATACCACATATTGAAATCCAGATAGCGGCTGCCGCGCCACCAGTTCTGGCGGCCGAGCGTCGAGAGCTCCGGCGTCAGGTGCGTAGCGTCGTTCAGCGAGATCAGCTCATAGCTGCCGTTTTCCCAGTGCAGCTCCGTGACGGCCGTGTTTTCACTGTGGCTGACGCCTTCGTCCTGCCCGGGGAAGAACAGCTCTATCAGCGCGCCGCGCAGGACCATGCCGTGAGAGAAAATGGCAATGGACTGCCCTTCGTGACGGCGGACGACGTCGTCCAGCCCGGCAAGGAAGCGGTGTGCATATTGCAGGAAGCACTCCGCGCCCTCCACATACCAATGGTAGGAATCGTGAGAGAAGGCGTGCAGCTGCGCGGGATAACGTCGCTCCAACTCGCCAAACGGCGTGTCCTCCCACGGGCCGAGGCCGACCTCGCGGAAGCGCGCGTCGCGGTGGAGCGGCAGGCCCTTCTGCCGGTAGATGGCCGTCGCCGTCAGGCAGGTGCGCTTCAGATCGCTGGCATAGACCGCGTCGACGGGGATGCCTGCAAAGCGCTGCGCCAGCGCCGCGATCTGGCGGCGGCCGTTCGGCGTCACGCAGGAATCATATTGGCCGTGGATGCGGCGGAAGACATTGCCCTCCGCCTCCGCGTGCCGGATCAGGTAGATTGTTGTCATAGTCCGTTCCTCTCTGTGCATGGGATTTTCCTTCAGTATAGCACAGCAATTCAAAAATGAAAAGTGACAGACGGTCAAAAAACTGCCGGCCAAAAGCTTCGGAGGGGAAGAAAAGCAGGAATAGAAACCGTCAGGGTCTCCCTTCTCGTTCCATCACTCCCCGCAGCGGGAAAAACTGCAAGATAATATTTCAAAATTTCATTTTTGCAATTTCGAAAGCAGCTTGGCAAAAAGCTGAAGTGTTTTTTGCGCAGGCGCGGGCATGCTAACCGTGCAGAAAAGCGTGAAGGGAGGAAAAACGATGCAGGTACGATCCTTTTTGCTGACGCTCGGCCTCGGCATGGCCGCAGGCGGCACGGTAGCGCTGATGCTGCCGCGGCAGTCCGGCGTGCGCCGGGAGGCGCAGAAGGCCGCCGATGCCGTGGAGCAGACCATCACGGATGCGGTGCAGAAACTGAAGCCCTGACGGCCCGATGCTGCGGAGGACCTCCGCAGCATTTTTTATCGCGGCGTGCAGCAGGACTTGCGGGAACGGAAAAACCATGCTATAATTATGGCAGAATCTCTGCAAAAAAGACCTGCGGCCAATTTTAGGCAGCAGGTCTGCAGCTTATCCCAAAGGTCCTTTCGGACTTTTTCGCCAAGCCGTTTGCAAAAGTGTAAAATAGAATTATTATTTTGCATTTTTTTGCCGCTGCGGCGGGTGAAGGAACGCGAAAGGACACCCTGACGGTTTCCGTTCATTCTTTCCTTCCCCCGATTTCCGGTCCTCAAGCATGATTGCGGCACAGAGCGTCTGTGCCTAAGTAAAATTTCAGAAAAGAAAAGGAGACGAAGATGAAGCATTCGCTGACCTCCGGCTCGATCTGGCGCGGTATGCTGTTTTTTGCCCTGCCCATCCTGCTCGGAAACATTTTCCAACAGCTCTACAACACAGCTGACGCCTTTATCGTCGGCCGCTTTCTGGATAAGAACGCCTATGCTGCCGTCAGCTCCTCCGGCAGTCTGATTTTCCTGCTGGTCGGCTTTTTCAACGGCATTGCCGTCGGCGCAGGCGTTGTCATCGCACGCTATTACGGCGCGAAGGATACGGAAAAGCTCCAGACGGCCGTCCATACGACGCTGGCCTTCGGCCTGACGGCGGGCATCGTGCTGACGGTGCTCGGCATGACGCTCACGCCGCAGCTGCTGCGCCTCATGAAGACGGATGCGGACGTACTGCCGAACTCTATCGACTATTTCCGGATGTATTTTGCGGGCTCCATAGCCATCGTCATGTATAACCTCTGCGTTGGCATCCTGCAGGCCGTGGGAGACAGCCGCCACCCGCTGTATTACCTGATCCTGTCGTCCCTTGTGAACATCGCGCTCGATCTGCTGTTTGTCGGTGTGTTCCATTGGGGGGTCTGGTCTGCTGCACTGGCCACGAGTATTTCGCAGTTCGTGAGCCTCGGCCTTTGCATCTTCCGCCTGTGCCACTATGACACGGTCTACCGTGTGTGCCTGCGCAAAATTCGCTTCCATCTGCCCATGCTCAAGCAGGTTATCCACTTCGGCCTGCCCTCCGGTGTGCAGAATTCCATCATCGCCTTTGCAAACGTCATCGTGCAGAGCAACATCAACGCCTTCGGCTCGAACGCCATGGCGGGCTGCGGCACCTATGCCAAGCTCGAGGGCTTTGCCTTCCTTCCCATCACCTGCTTCACGATGGCGCTGACGACCTTCGTCAGCCAGAACCTCGGTGCACATCAGTATGACCGCGTGAAGAAGGGCGTGCGCTTCGGCATCGTCTGCTCCACAACGCTGGCCGAGTGCATCGGCGTGGTGCTGTTCCTGCTGGCAGAGCCGCTCGTGGCCATTTTCCAGAACGACCCCGCCGTCATTGAGATCGGCGTGCGGCAGGCCCATGTGGAGGCGCTGTTCTTCTGCTTCCTGGCCTTTGCCCACTGCATCGCGGGCATCATGCGCGGCGCTGGCAAGCCGATGGTGCCGATGTTCATCATGCTTGCCATCTGGTGTGTGCTGCGCGTGGCCTATATCTCCATCGTCGTGCCGCTTGTGGCCAAAATCGACGTCATCTTCACGGCCTATCCGCTCACCTGGGGCGTGAGCTGTATCATTTTCCTCATCTACTTCCTTAAATCCGACTGGCTGCATAACTACGACCGGCTGGAGCAGAAAAAGGCGCTGCTGTAACACAATTTCAAACCGGCCGTCCGGGTTTTCCGGGCGGCCGGTTTTACCGAGAAAAGCCCCCACCGGCGCAGCCGGTGGGGGTGGTTTCTACAACGAAAAAGCAGCCCTTGCGAACAAGGACTGCTTTTGGAGCTACTGGCCGGACTCGAACCGGCGACCTGCTGATTACGAATCAGCTGCTCTACCAACTGAGCCACAGTAGCATGGCGCGATTTGCGTGAATTATTGTACTTCATTTTGCGGAATTTGTCAAGCCATATTTTTGCTATTTCAGAAAATTCAATTTCTGGGCCGTTCTTGTGAAAGCTGCACAGCATTGTGTCTCTGCATGACGGATTCTTCGTCGGTTTTTGAGATTGACTTTGAATAAAAATTGATATAGAATGTATATAAATTCAAACGGTAAAGCGGACACGCTCCGCCGAAACATGAAGGAGAATGAAAGCATGAAAAAATGGATCGTCCTGACGCTGGCCCTTGCGCTGGCGCTGTCTCTGTTTGCGGGCTGCGGCAAGGGCGCAGACGCAGATGAAACCGATTATGCATCCATGTCCATCGAGGAGCTGAAGCCTCTGCTGAAGACGGTCACGGACGGCAAGCTGACCGTCGCGACCAGTCCGGACTTCGCGCCGTATGAATTCTATTCCATCGATGAGAACGAGAATCCGACGCTTGTGGGCTTCGACATTGCGCTTGCACAGTACATCGCTGATTACCTCGGTCTGGAGCTTGAGATCATCCCCATGGACTTCGACGGCACGCTCAGCGAGCTCAGTGCGAAGAAGGTCGATCTTGTGCTTTCCGGCTATTCACCTGATCCCACCCGTGAGGACAAGATGGACTTCTCGGATATCTACTATGTCGGCGGCCAGTCGTTTGTGACTGTGCAGGACAAGGCGGATTCCTTCTCCACGCTGGCCGACGCCAACAAGGCGGAGTACCAGATCGGCGCGCAGCTCGGCTCCATTCAGGCCGACCTCGCCAAGGAGAACACGCCGGACGCCGATATCGTGGAGCTCTCGAAGGTCACGGACATCATTGCCGAGCTGCTGAGCGGCAAGCTGGACGGCGCGTTCATCGAGACGGTCGTTGCCGAGGCCTATGCCAAGAACTACCCGGCGCTGTGTGTCAAGTTCGACGTCCCCTATGAGCAGGAGGGCTCCGTCGTCGGTGTGAGCAAGGACAATGGCGCACTGCTGGCAGCCGTGAATCTCGCCATTGCCGCCGCCAAGGAGGACGGCTCCATGGACAAGTTCGTCGCCGAGGCCAACACGCTCGCCGAGGGCAATACCTACGAAGGTCTGCTGGATAATCAGGGGTAAGCACGCATCTGAAAGAGTAAGGAAATCGCAGACTTCTCCCGCCGGAACGGCGAGAGAAGTCTGCCTGTCTGTCAAAATAAAAAGGAGGGACCCCCGTTGCTTTCTGTCAATGGCTTCCGCGCCGCCCTGCGATACCTGACCATGTTCAAGGAGGGCATGATCTGCACCGTCTCGCTGTCGTTCCTGACGGTCGTGTTCGGCTTCCTGCTGGCCCTCGTGCTGGCGCTGATGCGCATGAGCCGCGTTAAGCCTCTGAGCATTTTCGCTTCCATCTATGTGGAGGTGTTCCGCGCGACGCCGATGCTCGTGCAGCTGTTCATCATCTATTATATCGTTTTCGGCGGCGTATCGCTGCCGTCGTTCAAGCTGTTCGGCTTCATTCGCTTTGAGCGCTTTCTGCCGGGCGTCATTTCGCTGGCGCTGAACTCCGCTGCCTACCTCAGCGAGATCATCCGCGCCGGTATCCAGAGCATCGACCCCGGCCAGTCGGAGGCCGCCCGCAGCCTCGGCCTGACGCGCCGCCAGACGCTGCAGTCCATCGTGCTGCCGCAGGCCATCAAGAACATCCTCCCGGCCATCGCCAATGAGTTCGTGACGATCATCAAGGAGTCGTCCATCTGCTATACCATCGGCGTGCAGGAGATCATGTCCGCAGTGAACTCCGTGAAGTCCGCGACGTTCTCCATTGGCGAGCCGCTGATCATCGCTGCCTGCGTGTATTTCTGCCTGACGTTCCCGACGTCGAAGATCATCCAGTATTTCGAAAGGAGAATGAGCCGTGGCGACCGCAGATAATGTCATCATCTCCGTGCAGAATCTCTGCAAGTATTTCAAAAAGGACGCCATCCGCGCGCTGGACGGCATCTCCGTCGATATCCGGCAGGGCGATGTCATCGCGGCCATCGGCCCCTCCGGCTCCGGCAAGAGCACGTTCCTGCGCAGCCTGAACCTGCTGGAAACGCCGACGAGTGGCTCTATTCTGTTCCACGGCGTCGATATCACGCAGAAAAAGGTCAACATCGACCAGCTGCGCCAGAAGATGGGCATGGTCTTCCAGCATTTCAACCTCTTCCCGCACCGGACCATCCTGCAGAATATGACGCTGGCGCCGGAAAAGGTGCTCCGTATGCCGCGTGAAATGGCCACGGAAAAGGCCCTGCAGCTGCTGCGCCGTGTCGGCCTTGAGGACCGCGCCGACGCCTATCCCATCCAGCTCTCCGGCGGCCAGAAGCAGCGTGTGGCCATCGTGCGCGCACTCATGATGGAGCCGGAGGTCATGCTGTTCGACGAGCCGACATCCGCGCTCGACCCCGAGATGGTCGGCGAGGTGCTCGACGTCATGAAGGAGCTGGCGCACACCGGCATGACCATGGTCGTCGTCACGCACGAGATGGGCTTCGCCCGCGAGGTCGGAAACCGCGTACTCTTCCTCGATCAGGGCAAGCTCGTCGAGGAGGGCACGCCGGACCAGATCTTCGGCGCGCCGAAAAACCCGCGGCTTCAGGAATTTTTGGCAAAAGTGCTTTGAGTTTCAAAAAACGGGATCGCCTCGTCGGCGGTCCCGTTTTCTGTATCAGGTATGCTCCTGCCCGGTGCGGTAGACGCTCGGGGAGCAGCCCTCGCTGGCGGCGAACACACGCGAGAAGTAGAGCGCATCCGGATAGCCGACGGACCACGCGATCTCGGAGATATGCATTGTCGTGCCGCGCAGCAGGGCACGCGCCGTTTTCAGCCGGGTCTCCCGCAGCAGGGCAGTTGGGGAACGGCCGAAGCGCTGCATGAAGCCGCGGTAGAGCCAGCTGCGGCTCACCCCGGCAAAGGCGGCGATGTCGTCGACGGTGATGGGCTCGGCGTAGTTGTTCTCGATATAGGCCGCCGCGCGGTCGATGACGTCTCCGCGGTCCTCTGGGCCTTCCCGTCCCTCGATGAGCTTGCCGAGCAGCAGGTAGGCATAGCCCAGCATCTGCGTCCGGCTCCACGCGGACTGGCCGCGCGCCTCGTAGATCGCGGTGATGTAGCGCTGGAACGTCCGCCCGAAGTCGATGTGCAGCACGGGCGCGTCCGGGCGCAGGTCCGTGCGCGCCAGCAGGGCGGCGGCATCCGGCCCGCTGAAGCCGAGCCAGTAGTATTCCCACGGCGATTCCGTGTCTGCCTCGTAGCTCACCACGACGTTCGGCCAGACGAGAAAGACCTCACCCGCGCGCACGGGGAAGGCCCGCCCGGCCGCCGTAAACGTCCCGCGGCCGGAGACAACGTAGTGGATGAGATAGTGATCCCGCACGCCCGCGCCCCAGCGGTAGCCGGGTGTGCATTGCTGAAACCCGACATTTTTTACCGACAGCGGCAGAGCGGCGCCGTCGGATTTATAGGAATTCTTGAAGTAAACTGCCATGATACCCGCCTCCCGTACCAGAATACCACAAAAGGCAACAAATTTCCATATCAGCGCTTGAAAATTCCATTGCATCCGCAACATATTTCCCTAAAATAAAGATATCGGTAATTGAAAGCGAACAAAAAGAAATCACAGAAAGGTGCGTCGTTCCGATGTACGAATCTCTCAAGAAGCGATTTACAGATCAGTTTGGCACGAAGCCCGGCTTCGTATTCTCCGCACCCGGCCGCACGGAGATCGGCGGCAACCACACGGACCATCAGCACGGCTGCGTGCTGGCGGGCGCCGTGAACCTCGACACCGTGGCGGCCGTCGCCCGCAGCGAGCGCGGTGCGATCCGCGTGCTGTCCGAGGGCTATCCCCTCTGCGAGGTCTTCCTGTCAGAGCTGGAGGCCGTCCCCGCCGAGGCGGGCACGACGAAGGCCCTCATCCGCGGCATTGCCGCGCGGTTCGCCGCGCTGGGCCATGCGCCCATGGCCTTTGACGCCTATGTGACCTCCACGGTGCTGCCGGGCAGCGGCCTGTCGTCCTCGGCGGCGTTCGAGGTCCTCATCGGCGTGATCCTGAACCATCTCGGCAGCTGCGGACTGACGGCTCCGGAGATCGCGCAGGTCGGCCAGTATGCCGAGAATGTCTACTTCGGCAAGCCCTGCGGCCTGATGGACCAGACGGCCTCCGCCGTCGGCAACATCATCGGCATCGATTTTGCGGATCCGGCCCATCCGAAGATCCAGCCCGTCGCCTTTGACTTCGCCTCCTGCGGCTACAGCCTGTGCATCATCGATTCCGGCGCGAGCCACAGCGACCTGACGGACTGCTACGCCGCCATCACGAACGAGCTGAAGGCCGTGTGCAGCGTGTTCGGCAAGGAGGCCCTGCGCGATGTGCCGGAGGACGAGTTCTACGCCCGCCTCGGCGAGGTGCGGCAGGCGGCAGGGGACCGCGCCGTGCTGCGCGCGATCCATGTCTATGAGGACAACAAGCGCGTTCGTCTGCAGCTGCGCGCGCTTGAGAACGACAATTTCCCCGCCTTCCTCGAGTATGTCAAGGACTCCGGCGATTCGTCGTGGATGTATCTGCAGAATGTGATTCCCGAAGGCCGCACGGCCCGTCAAGAGGTCGCGTTCGCGCTGGCGCTGGCCAAGCATCTGCTGGGCGGCCACGGCGCATGCCGCGTGCACGGCGGCGGTTTTGCGGGCACCATTCAGGCCTTCGTGCCGAATGAGCAGCTCGAGGAATTCCGCGGCGGCATCGAGGCTGTCCTGGGCGAGGGCAGCTGCCATGTGCTGTCCATCCGCCCGGAGGGCGGCATTCTGGCGGAGGTGTGCAGCCATGATTGACGCCTGCATCGCCGGCCTGCTCCGCTATGCGGAGGATACCGGCCTCATCGAGGCGGACGACCGCCTCTGGGCGCGCAACCGTCTGCTCGAGGCCCTGCAGCTCGACGGCTGCGACCCTGACTGTGCCCCGGCGGAGCTGCCGCTGGCAGACCTGCTCCGCGAACTGACGGAGGACGCCGTTTCCCGCGGCGTTGCACAGGATAATTCCGTGGCGCGCGACCTGTTTGATACGAAGCTGATGGGCGTGCTGACGCCTGCGCCGCACGAGGTGCGGGCCAAATTCCGCAGCCTGTATGCCGTTTCGCCGGAGCGGGCGACGGACTGGTTCTACGCCTTCAGCCAGAACACGAATTATATCCGCCGCGACCGCATCGCGCGCGATCAGAAGTGGGTCTACGAGAGCGCCTACGGTCCGCTGGACATCACGATCAACCTCTCCAAGCCGGAGAAGGACCCGCGCGCCATTGCGGCGGCCAAGCTCGCGCCGCAGTCCGGCTATCCCAAGTGCGCTCTCTGCGCCGAAAACGAGGGCTATGCCGGACGGATGAACCACCCGGCCCGCCAGAATCACCGTGTCATTCCCGTGACGATCAACGGCAGCGGCTGGTATCTGCAGTATTCGCCGTATGTCTATTATAACGAGCACTGCATCGTCTTCAACGGCACGCATACGCCGATGAAGATCGACCGCGCGGCCTTCCGCAAGCTGCTGGACTTCGTCGGCCAGTTCCCGCACTACTTTGTCGGCTCGAACGCCGACCTGCCCATCGTCGGCGGCTCCATCCTGAGCCACGACCATTTCCAGGGTGGGCACTACACGTTCGCCATGGAACGTGCGCCCGTGGAGGAGCCTGTCCGCTTCCGCGGCTTTGACGATATCCGCGCGGGCATCGTCAAGTGGCCGATGTCCGTTCTGCGCCTGACCGGCCCGGACAGCGACCGCCTTGTGGAGCTGGCCGACCGTATCCTGCGCGCATGGCGCGGCTACACGGACGAAAGCGCCTTCGTCTTTGCCGAGACGGACGGCGAGCCGCACAACACCATCACGCCCATTGCCCGCCGCCGCGGCGTAGACTATGAGCTGGACCTCGTCCTGCGCAACAACATCACAACGCCGGAGCATCCGCTCGGCGTCTTCCACCCGCATGCGGCCCTGCACCATATCAAAAAAGAGAACATCGGCCTCATCGAGGTCATGGGCCTTGCCGTTCTGCCTGCCCGCCTGAAGGGCGAGCTGGCCGCACTGGAGCAGGCCATCCTGTCCGGCGCGGACATCCGCGCAGACGAGACCCTCGGCAAGCATGCCGACTGGGTCGACGAACTGAAAACACGTTATACGTTCACGCCGGAAAACACGGCGGACATTCTGCGCCGGGAGGTCGGCGCAGTGTTTGCGCAGGTGCTGGAAGACGCGGGCGTCTTCAAACGAAATGAAGCCGGGCGGGCGGCATTCCGCCGCTTCCTCGGCACTGCAGATCAGGAGGGATCGTTATGAAAATTCTGGTAACCGGCGGCGCGGGCTTCATCGGCAGCCACACCTGCGTCGAGCTGCTTGAGGCGGGCCACGACGTCGTCATTCTGGACGACCTGTCCAATGCGTCCGGTACGGTCATCGACAAGATCGAGACCATCACGGGCAAGCGCCCCGCGTTCTATCAGGCGGATGCGAAGGACCGCGCCGTCCTGCATGAGATCTTCACGGCGCACCGCATCGATGCCGTCGTGCATTTCGCGGGCTTCAAGGCGGTCGGCGAGAGCTGCCATATCCCGCTGGCCTATTACCGCAACAATCTGGATTCCACGCTGGCCCTGCTCGAGGAAATGGCACAGGCGGGCTGCACGCGCTTCGTGTTCTCGTCCTCCGCGACGGTCTATGGCCCGGACAACGCCATTCCCTATGTCGAGACGATGCCCACCTATGTCGCAACGAACCCCTACGGCTGGACGAAGGTCATGATCGAGCAGATCCTGCGCGACTACTGCACCGCAACGCCGGGCTTCACGGCCGTGCTGCTGCGCTACTTCAACCCCATCGGCGGCCATCCCTCAGGCCTGCTCGGCGATGATCCGAACGGCATCCCGAACAATCTCATGCCCTATATCGCCCGCGTGGCGGCCGGTCAGCTGGACAAGCTGACGATCTTCGGCGACGACTATCCCACACCGGACGGCACCTGCCGCCGCGACTATCTGCATGTCGTCGATCTGGCCAAGGGCCATCTCAAGGCCATCGACTATGCCATGGAGCACACGGGCGCGGAGGCCTTCAACTTGGGCACCGGCCACGCCGTGAGCGTGCTGGAGCTGGTGAACACGTTTATGGAGGCCACGGGCGTGAACGTGCCCTATGTCATCGGCCCGCGCCGCGAGGGTGACCTGCCCCAGATGTGGGCGGACACGCACAAGGCGGAGACCATCCTTGGATGGAAGGCCGAGAAGACCGTGGCCGATATGTGCCGCGACAGCTGGAACTTCGTCTGCAGCGTGAAGAAGCAGTAATGTCCGGTCAGGAATCGGAACCGAGTAGGAGGGACGTTTAGTCCCGTCCTCTCACACCACCGTGCGTACCG